>Ga0224506_10001282_pt1 | contig 18140 bp, 18 predicted proteins | sample SF_Jan12_sed_USG_2_FD_169108 | JGI IMG/M metagenome (GOLD analysis project Ga0224506, IMG submission 169108) | Sediment microbial communities from San Francisco Bay, California, United States - SF_Jan12_sed_USGS_8_1 | ecosystem: Environmental > Aquatic > Marine > Sediment | place: USA... | reverse complement strand
TACTTTTGCCTCTTCTGCGTTAACAGTGAACTCAAAATACTCATAAATTCTTCTGGAAACAATGCATACCGCTTTAGCTGGCCCGAAAGGGCGGAGCCTTTACCCGGTTAAACTTCGCTTTTTCTTTGATTTTTGCCTGGGTTAGCCTCGATAATTGCTCCTCGACAACTGCTCCCCGACAACCGCTCCTGCGTTGTTCTTATAAGCTACGTCCATGTAGCGATGCGTTGTTCTTATATGCTACCTCCATTTAGCGATGCATTAGTCTAATACACCACGTCCATATGGTTATGCCGTCGCGACGTTTTCACACAGCCTCGCGAACAGACAAATGTGGATCCAGTCAACTATCGAAATATATGACGACCCGGGAATTGATAACAACGAAACATCAGCCTGTTGGTCACAAGTGGAAATATATGTAGCAACCTGGGTGTAAACGGTGTTCTTTTGAACCTCTTTCATCTACTCTTTGAGCTCGGCAATTACTCATCTTTTCTACTTTATCTTATAAGGAAATCAATTTGCACCTAGCCCTGCTGCCCTTTGCATCATTATTCGTTAGTTGCTTCATTATGATGACGGGTAACGGACTGATTAATGTCTTGATGCCTGTCCGTATGGATATGGATGGACTGGATACCAGTACCATAGGCATGGTGCTGTCGCTCTATTTTGTCGGCATGTTAATCGGCGGCCGATACTCAGTCTTTTTTATTAAACGAGCGGGTCATATTCGAGTATTCGCAGGCTCTTTGGCCTTGGCTGCCATCAGCATTCTGGTATGTAGCCTCTATAGCAGCCCTATTTTGTGGGGCTTGATGCGTATTGTTATTGGGTTCTGTAATGCCACGGCGTTTACCGCGATGGAGAGCTGGTTAAGTGATTCTGCTACAAAAGACACCCGTGGCAAGATACTGTCTTTTTATCAGGCTGTCGTTTTAGCTGCTATGTTCTCAGGGCAATTTTTGATCAACATTGCCAGCCCTTTGGGCACTGAACTATTCGTTATGGCCGGCATATTATTGGTTGCGTCAATTATCCCCATGGCCATCAGCCGAAAAGTGGGTCCCATAATGAATGAAGTGGCTCCTATGTCATTGTTAACACTTTTTCGTTTATCTCCTCTCGGCGTGGTGACCTGTTTTGTATCCGGCATTATTTATTCAGCGTCGTTTAACCTGCTACCTGTTTTTGCCAATCGTTATAATATTACCGGGTTTGATCTTTCTATTTATATGGGTTCTGCAATCCTGGGTGCCTTTTTGCTGCAGTTCCCCGTGGGTTGGTTGTCGGACAAGTTTGATCGACGATCAGTCCTGCTTTTTGTGTTAGCTATTTCGGCAGTGGTTGGCTTTAGCATCAATTTCATGGCTAGCCAGCTATGGTTTTGGCCTATGTCTCTGGCTACCGCTATAACCTGTGGCATTATTGCGACGACGTATCCACTAAGCATTTCCGAGTCATTTGACAAGCTGCGTAAAAATGAAATGGTGGCCGCCATGGGTAGCCTTCTCATTGCCTTTGCAGCGGGTGGTATTATTGGTCCCTATATGACTTCTTTAGTCATGGTGACCTTTGGTAATCATTATCTTTTTTGGTTCCTCGGTTTTGTTCAGCTTGGCCTTGGATTATTTGTATTATATCGAATGAAAGCGAGCCAGGCGCTACCAGTCCAATTGCAGGAGCAATTTGTTATGCAATCGGCTGTAATGGCGACAGGGGCAGAAATGGATCCCCGTACGGAATATATAGAACCCCAACATCCGTTAAGCCCCGAAGCCGAAATTGCCAGCAAAGTGGCAGATTCAAACCCGGCAGCGGCTGTCAACATAGCGAAAGCGGTTGCTTTGTCTACGTCTGAGGATCAGGGAGCAGAAGTTGCCGGTGCGGTTGCCTCGGTAGAGGGTGTTGACGTGCTTCGCCTTTATCGGGTTATGCAGCAAACGGTGCCGGAACAAATTAAATCCATAACAACGGCGATCGTTGCTGCGCAACCCAAGCTTGCCTATGACATTGTCAGTCAGCTGGCTATTTCCATGCCAAATGAAGTCGTCGACATTGCCGCACATATTGGCAGTAATTTTCCTGAATTACGGTTAGAAATGGCGCGAATTGCCGTCGAAAATGCACCGGAAACAGCCGTACAGGTTGCTGAATATTACGCCCACATTTTGGCAGAAGAGCATACGGATGTACGCCCAGCGGATCGGGTGAACGATACCAGCGAACAAGATGCTGCAGATCTGGCAACAGGAGTTGGCCATATGGTGCCAGATCAAGCCCTTGAGGTCGCCGTGGCGGTTGTTGAAGTAATTCCAGACGCGGCGGTGTCTGTTGTTTCGGATTACGCCGACTATCTTTCAGAACAACATACCGATGCGTTTGTCGAAGAAATGATTAACACCGTTGACCACATTAACACTCCGGAAGATGCAGACGAGGAGTTTAATCGGGAGGCCGTTGAACTCGTGTCAAGAATGGCAGAAGCCGCCCCCGAACAGACTATGGATATTGCGGGTGCTGTGGTCGAGGCACTTCCCGAGTATGCTAGCGATATTATCGATGCGATTAGTGAGCATGATGAATCGAAAGAGCATGAGTTCGTGGTAAATCGTGCCGATTGGCCAAAAGCTTGAAGACTATACAGCCAACAGCCTTATGTCACTGCAGCTTTAGGGCCCTAAAACTTAAAACAGCATGACCAGCACCCTGATTACCCACCCATAAAAAAAGCGCCTTTAGGCGCTTTTTGGCAGAGAGCTTCACTCCTAGTGATTAATAATTTCCGGCCCCATAATGGCGTAGGGTAAAGCCGTTGATAGCGCAGGAATATAGGTAACGAATACCAGGAACAACATCAATACCAACATAAATGGCATCGCCGCTTTCACTACCTTGGACAGGCTCATTCCAGTAATACCAGAAGTCACAAACAGGTTGAGACCAATGGGCGGTGTGATCATACCGATTTCCATATTCACAACCATGATAATACCCAAATGAATCGGATCAATACCCAGCTGCATGGCAATTGGGAAAACCACCGGCGCAACAATAACCAATAGACCCGAAGGCTCCATAAACTGACCACCCAACAATAGAAGAATGTTGACCGCGATCAGGAAAGTAAACCAGTTGAAACCAACACCTAGCATCCACTCGGTTACCAGCTGAGGAATACGCTCTTCAGACAGGGTATGAGCAAACAAGAAAGCATTGGCAATAATAAACATCAACATCAAGGTTGTCTTGGTACCAGCCAACATGGTTTCACGCGTATCACCACTGAAGATAGCGGGGAAGAATGAACGAACCAATAATGACAGGTTACGCTTCCAAATCGATAAGCCGGAAAAGAAACAACGAATAGAGGATTCGTGCAAATCGTGACCACGCTTATAGATATAGAAGATGGATATCGCCAGACCGATAACCAGACTCCAGAATGACCGGTCACCAGCAGTAACGGTTTCTGAATCCGCCCAGATAAAAAATGACAGAATTGAACCTACCAGGAAGAAAGATACACCATAAACACTACCATTAAACCCAACACGGGCTACTCGACTATCAGATTCTTCAACCCAGGGAGTATTTTTCAAAGGACCCATATCGCGGTATACAAACAAGGCGATAATCATGGAATAGATCGCAGCAACGACAGCGGCTTCGGTTGGTGTAAATACACCACCATAGATACCACCCATGATGATAACAATAAGGAACAATCCCCAACCCGCTTCTTTACCGCCACGAACGATATTGCCAAATCCTTTCCAGGGCTCGGAAGGCAGGTTTTTAATTCGGGCAACGATATAAATCGCCAACATCAGCATGAAACCAGCCATTAGACCCGGTATAACACCCGCCAGAAACATACGACCCACTGAAACATCAGTAGCGGCAGCGTAAACAACCATGACGATAGAAGGCGGAATCAGGATACCCAGAGTACCGGCGTTGGCAATAATGCCTGATGCGAATTCTTTCGAATAGCCTACCTGACGCATACCGGCAATCGCGATGGTACCAATAGCCACTACTGTTGCTGGTGATGAACCCGACAAGGCCGCAAACATCATACAGGCCAGCACTGAAGCCATCGCCAAACCACCACGGAAATGACCGACACTGGCAATAGCAAAATCAATGAGTCGTTTCGCTACACCACCTGTTGACATAAAGGACGAGGCCAATATGAAAAACGGGATGGCCAGCAGCGTATAATGGCTACCTACTCCGAACAGCGAAATGGCAACAGATGTTAACTTGGCATCTGAAAAGAAGGTAATAAATAAGATAGATGACAAACCCAAGGAGATACCGACAGGCATGCCTATAAACAGCAACCCCAGAACCAGGGCGAATAATATTAATGCTTCCACTAGTGATTCCTCTTGGTATTAGTCTTTTAATGCGTCTTTGTGTTCTTCAACCAACTCTTCGGCTTCGTGACCACTGATCAGCAGTCGACGTTCTCCAGTCCAGATCGCTACAAAGGCTTGTAATGAACGGAACGACAGTAATGCCAAACTAATCGGAAGAACCACCAGAATCAACCAACGGTGAACACGTGCCTGTAGCCCAAACACATCTTGCATAATTTGTGGATAACGTAACTCTTCGGCACCGATACCGACTTTCCACATTTTGGCCCAATATTCGATAGCACCACCGCGGACATCAATCCCCAAAGCAGCCACCCAACTAGAGTCGAGCAAAATAAAACCATAAAACATACTTCCTACCGCACCAAAAAGGGCCAAGCCCTTGGCGACAGGAGGGGATACCGCATTCAATACGATATCTACACCCAGATGGGTGCCATTCTTGATGCCATAACCCATACCCAATAAAATTAGCCAGGAAAAGGCGATGGTATTAAATTCGAGTGCAGCAGACCAACCCGTGTTGAATCCGTATCGAGCAATAACCTGACCAAATGACACCAGCATAATTGATGAAATAACAAAGATCAGAATGTTCTCTTCGGCTCTATTAACCGCCTTCGGGAATTTTTTTTCCAATGCCCAAATAACAAGAACAAGAATTAATAAATATATATGCGGCCAGTACCCCATGAGAGAACTCCTCGAAAAGCTGCAGTGTGTTTAACGTGAAATTACAAAGGAGAGGACGGAGCCTCTCCTTTCAATCAATAACCGGATTTCCGGCTATTTATTTAACAAAAACAGGAAAATTAAGAACCTGCTGCTGATTTGATCAGTTTAGCACCAATTTCTTTTTCGAACTGTGCCCAAACTGGCTTCATTGCTGCAACCCACTCAGCACGCTGTGCAGGGGTCAATACGTTAATTTTGCCACCAGATTTCAGAATGTTTTCACGGTTAGCCAGTTCTTTGGCTTTAACACTCTGGTTCGCTTCTTGAGTTACTTCATTCGAAATTTTCAAGAACTGTTTACGAACGTCTTTTGGTAACTCGTCAAGGAATTCAGTAGAAGTCATGAACAAGTAAGCCAGCAACTGGTGATTCGTTTCAGTTACACTATCCTGTACTTCGAAGAATTTCTTGGTATAGATGTTAGACCAGGTGTTTTCCTGTCCATCTACAACACCAGTTTGTAGACCACCATATACTTCAGCGAATGCCATTGGTTGTGGAGAACCACCCATTGCAGAGATCATCGCTTTAGCAACGTCAGAAGACTGAACACGGAACTTCATGCCAGCAGCGTCAGAAGGCACTAACAACTTTTTGTTGCCAGAGAAGTATTTCATACCTGACATCCAGTAACCCAGACCAACAAAGCCTACGTCTTCCATAGCATTTAGTAGATTCTTACCATCTTTTGAATTGGTAAAACGGATCGCTGCATCCATGTCTTCAAATATAAAAGGAAGGTCGAATACACCGAAACTACGAGTATAAGAACCAAATTTAGAAAGAGAAGGAGCCAAAATCTGTACGTCGCCTAACAACAAGGCTTCAAGTTCTTTTGAGTCACCAAACAAAGTCGAGTTTGGATAAACTTCGATACATAATTTGCCATTCATTTCAGCGTTCACACGCTCTGCCAAATTGTTAGCTGCAACAACCTTAGGGTGGGTAGTACCACCGGTCACGTGGCTTAACTTAGCTACAATTTCGCCTTCTTCACAGCTAGCAGATGCGGTCGCTGCGGTAAACGTCAGCGCTAATGCCGACAGTGCAAGACTCATTTTTTTCATCAATTATCTCCAAACAGTTAATTGTTTTTATCAGTTTATATAATGTGCAAGCACATCAATCGAAGTGTCGGAGGTTGATATAGCATAACTGGTGCCAACTTTATAAAAATGGCTTGCAAGCCAATGATGATGTGAACAACACCAAAGGATTCATCTATATATAACCAAAATATCCATATTTATGGGTAGAAATCGTACATTTTGGTGTTTTGACCAGCGGAAAACCACCCATTCGGATAAATTGTCGACAAAGGCATCGAATTCATTCGCCTAAAGTATTAGCATGGCGAGCCTGAATGCTAGTTTAAGGCACGCTGAGCAAGTCGATGATAATTAGAAAAGCAACAATAACAGACGCCAACGGCATCATTGCATGACTAAACCCTATTATATTAGGTGGACAACATTCTGCCATGACGGAATTGGTGGATATTGAGCGTCAAAAATGAACAATATATTGATGAAGTCATGACCGAATGCTGGCTTTGATTATGAAGTACTACAACAACGACAAAGTTCTCAGGAGAGAAATATGAATTATATGGTTGCAGGACTGGTTCTGTTTTTTGGGCCGCACCTGGTGTCGACAATGCCATCTGTTAAGGCGATGAAAGTGCGTTTGATTGGAGCAAAGGCCTATAAAGGTTTGTTTGCATTACTGGCCCTGGCAGGCCTGGTGCTAATGGGTTACGGCAAGTCAGAAATGAGCTTTGGTCATGTTTATAATCCAATCAACGACCTGCGGCATGCCATGGGGTTAATCATGTGGGTGGCCTTTTTCTTACTGGCTTCGGCTCACATGCCTGGAAACATCAAACGTTTTACAAGACACCCCATGCTTTGGGGCATCACACTCTGGTCTGCTGGTCACCTGCTGGTTAATGGTGATCAGGGCTCCATTATGCTATTTGGTTCATTCCTGATTTATTCTTTGTGGGCCATGTTTTCCGGCAACCTAAGAGGAGCGAAAAAAGCAACGACCAAGGTACCGGTCAGTAAAGATATCAAAATAGCGGTTATGACTCTGCTGTTAACCATTATTGTCATGTTTAGTCATAGATTCCTGTTTGGTATTGGCGTTGTTTAGCCGCTTATTAGTCTCTGGCCGTAATAGTGGACAGACGCGCTTGTTAGGTTCTGTAACCAGGAGACTAAATTGAGGAAACAGGCTAGACAAACCCTGATTCTCCATCTAGCTTTAAAATGCTCGCCTAGCGTGCGTCAAGCAAAGTGGAGGGTAGCCTCATGAGCATAACCATCACAAGTAGTTACGACTCATTAGATCAAATGCGAAATACCAAAGAAGACCTGATTGGCACAGGTATTCCCAGGGAGCTTATTTTCCTGGATGAAGACAATCTTCAAATTAAAGTCATGTCTCCATTGGAGACAGAAGCTGAAATTGAAGAGATTCTAAATAGACATAATGCCAAAGCGACCAGTGTTAGCATGCATTAAAATAATAACCAGGTTCGCTTTTCGCCAGCCACCGCAATAGTGGCTGGCCATTCATTTACGTAACAACTGAACTAGTCGGCGATCTTCTACGATAAACCCCCTGCAAACAGGTCGCGAGCTATGGGTCGCTCTTAATAGGCACTAGATCATCAACTGCTGATAACTCGCATGCGCCATATCTAATAACAGGCTTTGTTCAAAGGGTCCGACCAGCGCAAACTGGAGTGCGTCACTGCTCCAGAAAAATGCGTTAAGCAGGTCTTTTTGACCGAAATGGAACGCGGACGGGGCTTGTCCATCCGTGCTAATAGACAGATACAAACTTAAACGTACCCCGTCTGAACGCTCGTACATCAGTTGGGCTGCAGGCTCCGATGACTGCGCTAGTAATCGTCCTCCCAATAGCTCAAATCCGAAGCGTGCCAAATCGGGGGCCTGAAAGCTTTGACCCAATCGTTTCGATAACCAGGTGACCAGATGGCCTTCTTGCGATGCATCTACCTCTACCGGATGCCTGACTTCGCTGGCATACACCAGATGGGCACCAAAAGCCTGTTGCTGATGCATCAATACCGGTGGCTTGACTTGCCAACCAATAAAAATGCCAAACAGTAACATAGCCGCCAGAGACACCACCATGGGAAGTATGGGCTTCCAGGAAGTTTGTCTGGCAGGTGGTAAATTCAGTGACTCCGGTAAAGGCTCCTCAAGTACCCTATTCATCATTTGCTTTAATGCCCGCTTTTGATGGCTCAATTGCTGATAATATTGTTCAGCCTCGGCATCCTTTAATAACAGGCTTTTTATGCGTGTGTTTTCCCGGGATTCGAGTTCGCCGTCCAGATAAGCACTAATATGAAGCTTGTCTTGTTCATTCATAATAGCGTCCTCACTCTATCGCTCTGGTGGCGGTACTCTTTCAATAGTTCGCGCATGGCTTCGCGCGCTCGAGATAAACGTGACATAACAGTTCCTTTTGGTACTCCCAAAATAATACCGATTTCCTGATAACTAAACTCTTCAACGTCGGCTAACAACAATACTTCACGGTAGGCGGGTTTTATTTTCATCAGTGCAACAGTTAAATCACTGGTCATCCAGCCGGGAGGGCAGGGGTCTGCAACATGATCAAAGCTTTCATGCAGGCTTTCTAAGACGCTGTTTTGACGAAGGTAGTCTATATACAGATTATGTAATATACGAAATAGCCAGGGGCGCAGTTTTTTCTGGCTCTGAAACAGATGCCATTTGTGAAAAGCCCGTTCGGCAGAGGATTGAACCAGGTCATCGGCTAGGCCTTTGTCATGAACCAAACCTCTGGCATACCGGCGCATTGCCGGTAATTCACAGACGATTGCGTCCCAGTTAGCCATTACAGTGATTCACCTTTAATCATAAAACCAAGATGTTTGTCGGCTTCCATTAGACCGCCTTCCATTTTTGTCCAATTGATCGTTCCGTCACCATTGCTATCCATGCCATTTATCGCTGCTTGCATGAGGTTGCGTAATTCAATCGTCAGGGCTTTAGCCTTGTCAGCATGAGTACTATTAGTAATTTCCGTGATGAGTGACAGTCCTTGTTCACCCCAATACACGGCGTTATTGGCACTGGTACTCACATGTTCAGCATGCGTTTTTACGTTGGCCGACGCACCTGGTGATTTAGCTGCCAACTCTATGTGTTTAGCTACTCCCATAGCAGCCGGAACCATTCCAAAGCCTAAGCCAGGCCCCTTGTTTTGGCCACTGAGTGCTTGGGCAACATGGGTTGCATGCAGCTGTAGCCAGCTCAGATCTGTGTCTTTTTTTAACGCGATAGTCGCATGAGTTAATGCAATATTTGCTTCTTCCAGCGCTGTAGGCAAAAAGCCCGCACCATTGGGTGTGGTTTTCCAGCCTTCATAGACATGTTTCATATGGGTATGAGACATGTTTCCTTCTGCCAATGCGTTAATGCCAAGACTCATAATCAATAGTGTAAAAAGAATTTTCATGGTGGTACTCCTGTTGGTTTTTGGTAACAACTAACAGATATACGTGCCACCGCAGGATTTTATTCCATTTTATTTTAATTCAGGTTAAAAAAGCCTGTTCACTGTCATCTGGCTATTGTGACAACAGGGCAACTGCCAGGTTTGCCTGATTGGTAAACAACTGAAATTGTTTAAATTGTGATTCAGACAGCGCTTCACCTTCAGAGTCCGCATACACCACACCAATCAAACGATTATTTGCAAGCAGCGGGGCGGCAAAACAGTGTCCCGTAGGAAGAAAGTGTGCCAAAGGATCATATCTTAGGGCCCGGCTCGCTTCAGAATCATCCAGCCACTGTGCTGTTTTACGTGTAGCTACGATAGAAAACAGGTCTCTAGGCTCAGGATTATCTTCCGTTACCGGCATTCTGAACACCTTCGTCCAATGATCCAACCGGGTGTCACCTAAGTAACGCGCAATAACATGAGTACGTTCTGTATTGATCAACATAATTACCGGTCGTTTGAGCTTGAGTCCTACATGCAAAGCTTCAACCGATTTGCTGAGTATTTGATTGATATTGGCATGGTCCATGGCAAGTTGGGTAAGTTCCTGAAGATAGGCCATTTGTATTTCAATTTGTGTCTTGCCGGTTTGACCTATACGGTTTTTTGCTTCCAGCGCGCTTCGTGTTGGAATAAAGTCGCTTATTTTTTCGGCGCCATAAATGCGTGCAGCGGCCATCGTGGCATCTGCGCCCTTCAAAATAAGTTCTTTTGTTTCCTTTTCACTGAGTCCGGTAAACTGTCCAATTTCGGCCACTATTTGTCGAACTTCTTCTGACTTCCATCCCCTTCCAATTTCTCGACTCAATCGGTCACCCAGAAATATGGGTATCTGTTTCATATCTGTTTTATCAGGATTGTTAAGCACCGTTTGAAGTAATGAACCCAGATTCCATTCTTTGGCAAGTCCTTTTGTAATTGAACCAAAACCAATACCGTTAATTTCACGCCCTATTTCTCGAACCTGTTTTGGGTTCTCGGCGACCTTTTCAATATAATCCTGAACCTGCGAAAGGTTGCAGGCCAAAAAGGCCATCTCTCCCAGATTCAGTAACAGGGTTGCTACAAAGATTTCTTCGCGCACATCGGGGCTTTGGTCAAAGGCCATATTTTTAGCCTGAGTAGCCGCATGAAATGACTGGCCCATAATAGCGAGTAACGCGTTGTTGGTATTTTTGCTGAGAAGCCCATCAATAACTGAAGCCGACAAACCGATCGAGCGAACTTCATTAAAACCAATATTAATAATAGCTTTGCTTACCGTCGCAACGCTTTGACCCGAAGGATTATATTGTGCGCTGTTGGCGACCCGGATGACCTGTGACGTTAGCGATGTATCCTTTAAAATGACCTCGGATAGATCCTGAATATTTGATTCAGAATTATCGGCCAGTTTTGCCAAGTCTCTAAGCACATTCGCTAGAGAAGGCATTTCCATCTGGCTGATATGTTGAATCCAGTTTTTCAGTCCACGAATTTCTTTATTCAATGATTGTTCACCTCTTTGAATTGTGGATGATGCCTATCTGGAGCTGAACCCTCGCCTCTGGTACCATGCCCCAAGGCCCATCAACAGACAGTGTACATCTCTATGCAATAGGGTCAGTTTAGACGCTAGCCGTTATGACAAGCAACTTAATATAGTGAGTTAGTGTCGATATTCTGCAGTTGCCAGCCGTTGTTATGGATACATTTAAACGCCAATACCGAGCGATGAATAAAGGTTGATACAACTTTCTAAACGATTTGCCTTGATTGAATTCGAATAGACCTCATAATAAACAGCAGGTAACACATCCAAATTTAGGGAAAGTTCATGTCTAAAGAAAAAGAAAACGAAACACAGGGCCATTCTGATGTTATTACAGAGACATTGTTTAATAACCGAACACTGATGATCTGTGAAGAAATAAACCAAAAAATGGCACGCCGAGTCTGCCTGGAGCTATTAGCTTTAGCAGCTAAGTCCGACGATGACATTACCTTATTTATTAATTCACAGGGCGGCCATGTTGAAGCTGGTGACAGTATTCATGACATGATTCGTTTCATTAAGCCGCGTGTAAAGGTTGTTGGAACCGGATGGGTAGCCAGCGCGGGTACACACATTTATTTGGCCGTAGATAAGGCTGATCGTTATTGCTTGCCAAACACACGCTTTCTTATACACCAGCCATCCGGTGGTGTAGGTGGCCAAGCCAGTGACATCGCTATTCAAGCAGAAGAGATCATCAAGATGCGGGAACGTTTGGCATTGATTATATCGGAACAAACCGGACAGCCCGTTGAACAGGTTCGTGAAGACATTGAGCGTGATAACTGGATGACGGCTAAAGAAGCCATTAACTATGGCATCTGTGGAAAGCAAATTTCTTCGGTAAACGAGCTCTAGAAAGACGCAAAGCCGGCTCTGTAAGTTCTTGCAGAGCCTGATCTCTTTTATTCAGTTGCGAATTGTTTTTTAACAATGTTGACAATTTCTCTGATACAGGCCAATCGCGAATAATTGGGCCGAATCAATAGTGAAATATTCCTAAAAGGTTTCGGATCATCAAACTGGCGATAGGCCACCAGATCACCGTCACGTCTGTCAACGGCTGCAAGCTCGGGCATTAGGGTAAGTCCCATACCGCTAATAACCATGTGCCGTAAGGTTTCCAGACTCGTTGCTCTAAACTGGGTGTTTTCCGAAGCGCCTGCAGCAAAACAAAACCCCATAGCCTGGTCTCTCAAGCAATGGCCGTCTTCGAGCGTTAGTAATTCACTTCCCCTAAGATCCGACAGTTTTAATTGGCGTTGATTCAATAGCGGATGGAATCTTGGCGCCATCAACACCAGAGATTCATCAAACAAAGAATAGCGCTCAACTTGCTGCATATCTTCAAGCCAAGGCAGTATGAGCAAATCCAGCTTTCCCTGATCTAATTCATTGAGCAAGACATGGGTCTGCTTTTCATAAAGAAATATATTCATATTAGGCAGCGCTGCTTTTATCGGAGCCATAATACGAGGCAGTAAATAGGGCGCAAGGGTTGGAATCAGACCCATATGTAACTCACCGATTAACGGGTCAGTAAATTCTTTCGCCGTTTCTTCAAAATCAATTGCTGCCGTTAAAACCGCCTGTGCCTTTTCCGATAACTGCTGACCAGCAGGGGTTAGCAGAATACCTTTTCGGTGACGTTCAAACAGTTGTAAGCCGAGTTGCTGCTCAAGCTTTATTAACTGTCCACTCAGTGTCGGCTGGCTCACATGACAAAAATCTGCAGCTTGCCCAAAGTGTTTGAATTGATTCACTGCCTGCAGGTATTCAAGATCTCTGAGTTTAATCAATGGGTATATTCCAGGTTTTTAACATCATCATAGATAATACCTATCGATACAATAGAATCAAACGATTCTACAAATATAAATTATTCACCTAGTATAGCGCCATTGATTAACCACTCATTTACATATTTTGCTGGAGAAACACAAAATGATAAACACGATTCCCAACACAAACTTCAAGACCCGTGTGCGTAATGATGCATTAGGTGGTCCCAATCCTTTTGAGTGGAAAGACGTATCGAGCTCAGAATTATTCGATAACAAAAAGGTAGTAGTATTCTCCCTGCCAGGAGCATTCACGCCGACCTGTTCTACATCGCACCTACCACGCTACGAAGAGCTATATCCTGAATTTAAAGCACAGGGCGTAGATGCTATTATCTGTATTTCGGTAAACGACGCATTTGTCATGTACCAGTGGGGCCTAAGCCAGGGTGCCAAGAACGTATTCCTACTTCCTGATGGTAATGGCGAGTTTACCCGTAAGATGGGTATGTTAGTTGACAAAAACAATCTGGGCTTTGGTCAGCGTAGCTGGAGATACAGCATGTATGTTGAAAATGGCGAAATCCAAAAGTTATTCAGCGAAGCCGGATTTGAAGACAATTGCCCAACAGATCCTTTTGAAGTATCTGATGCCGATACCATGTTGAGCTACCTGAAAAACCGTTAATTCAGTTTTTAAACCTGGATATTACCCTTTTGCGGCATGATTTGATTAGTTTCAGATCATGCCGCTGTTTTTGTTTTATAGCCTGTCTCGAACCGAAACAGGTAACCTCTCAAGCCCCTCTAACTCAATAATCGGTGTTACACCCCAGGGGTCGAATACCGCATCTTGCTGCCGTTTAATCCAGGCTGTTTTTAAATCTGCATTAGCCGCACCCAATATATCAAAAGGATTACCAGAGACTAGCCAGGTTTCTGCTGCCGTTGACTGGCTGCGGGTTAATAAATAGTTGTAGACATCCGGGTTAGGTTTGAATGTTTGTAGCGCTTCGACACTGACGACCTCGCTAAAGTAAGTGCGGATCCCGGCATGCTCCAGCAATTCATTGACGGCACGAGCACTGCCATTGGAAAAGGCGACTAATCTTATACCCAGACTTGTGGCTAACTCCAGACAGGGTACTACGTCATCGAATGCCGGCAATACGCGATAGGTTTGCATTAATGATTCAATTTGTGGCTCATGTAGTTCAATCTTGAAAGCCTGAAGGCCAAACTGTAATGCCTGACGCGTACAGATCTCGAAGTCTTGATAATCTCGCATCAGACCTCGTCGAAATGAATATTCTAGCTGTTTTGAGCGCCAAAGGCTTGATAGCTCGGCGGCCTTTTCTCCAACAAATGCTTCCAGTTTTTTGTTGACTCCCTGCGTATCAATCAGCGTGCCATAAATATCAAATGCTAAAGTTAATGCCATGCTTTTCCCCTGATTTTGAACAACTCTGGCCTACCTATACCCGGATCACCTTATTATCAATGCTGGCAGTCTGCACCCTTTTTTTGGTATGTTTGTCTCTTCACTTTATCCGATCGCTATTGTAAAAACAGGGAGTCTATAGTCTATGAATATTGTTATCACAGGGGCTGGCAGAGGTATTGGCCTGGAACTTACCAGACAGTTAATAGGCGCAGGTCACCGGGTATTCGCCACTCGCCGGAATCCGGCAAACACAACAGACCTAATGGCGCTTATGATGAACAATACCGACTTGCTTAGCCTGCATTCCCTTGAAGTGACGCGGCAAGATAGCTGTAACGCCCTCGCTGAAGACCTGGGTGACGAGACTATTGATATATTGATCAACAATGCCGGCGTTCTGGATAGCCGCGATTCCAGCATAGATACCCTGGACCTCGAAAGCTTTGCCAAGGTACTTGAAGTAAACACACTGGGGCCTTTAAGAGTCATGCAGTCACTGATGGTACATTTGAGACGCAGCACATCGCCTGTGGTGCTCAACATTTCGTCACAAATGGGTTCATTAGCAGGAAGCGGCACAGGAGCTATCGCCTATCGCACCTCGAAAGCCGCGCTAAATAAAGCCATGAGTGTGGTTGCTCAGGAACTAAAAATCGAAAAAATTCGCGTTATTAATGCTCATCCAGGCTGGGTACGCACAGATATGGGCGGGCAACATGCCGATATAGTGGCAGCGGATAGCGCTGCAGGTCTAATTAGGTTACTAGACAAAGGGCTTGAAGACAGCGGTAAATTTTTCAATTATTCGGGCGAAGAATTGCCCTGGTAGTCGAGCAGGGCATTAACCCTGGCTGGTGAACAGAAAAGTTCCAGGCCAAATATCCGTTACTTTTTCTTGTTATTAGTTGATGGCCCCTTACTGCTATTTAACTGACCGCCTAAGGATACAGAAAACAGATCATCAGACTGCTTTAATTGTTTGAAAGCCTTTGACCCGGGCTTTATGCCCAGGTTTTTAGCCATAACACCCCAGCCCCGGTTTTGGTGATTTTGATAATTCTGCAATACTACACTCAGGCTTTTACCGGAAATTTCGGCTAGACGAAAAATCAAATACGCGTGCGCTGGATTCTGCGTCAACCCATGAACACGCTGTACCTCTGCGCTGCTAATACCAAATCTTATGGTCATTTGATTTAAAAATTGATCACCAGATGATTTTGCTTTGGCATTAAAGCCTACAGCCCAATCGAAATCGGCTGCCGGAAGCTGAGTCGATAACAGGGTAATACAGAGCATAATTGTGGTGTAAACGATTCTCATAGTGGTTTCCTAAATGAATAATGACCTATGCTAACGAAGCCTGGCTGAACAGGGTATTAAACGAAACAAACAATCAGCGTCACAAAGCAGCATTGGTTACTACCAGCGCAATAAATCTTAAAATTACTGATTCGCTCGTTCACGGCAAAATGCCCCGTCACCACCAGGATTATCCTCATCTATTATTTGAAATTCAAAAATTGGATAACGACCTAACTGGTATCTCACAGCAAGCTGTCGATTTTCACAGGTATCAATTAGTTGAGGCAACCTGACCGGTAAACTAAGATCAGATTCATAATCATTGAGCCAATAGTCTCCGAAGGTTTGGATACGGGTTACCAGAATGACATCTGACAAACTCATTAACGTGCTTGTAGTTGGTGCTCTCTTTGGCAACTGAATGTTTTCAAACAGAATTTGGCTAGTCTTGCCGTTTTCAACAACCCCTCTTTCAAATAACAGGGTATTTATGGTGCTAACATTCAACTCAAAAACAGAGCCAATAAACTGTCTATTTCTTATTAGCTGCAAGTCCTTGAACGCGATTGGCTCCAGACCCCTAATTTGCTGTTGCTCGTGATCACCGTCTGCTAACCAAAGTTCGATTTGTACGCGTTCGGGAACAAAAAATCCATCCGGTTTCATTTGTGAAGCCAGGTTAGCAGTCACCATCACCTGAGGCTCTTGCTCTAGTGCTTTTTGCATTACCTCGGCAATGGCAATATCAATTGGCGTATCATGCTGGTACTGGCAGGCATCATCACAGACATAATAGAGATTGAACCGGATCAGTCCAAAATAGCGAACCAGTTGCTGCACACTTTCCAGTGACTCGGGATGAATGTCTAGCAAGGTGATATTGAGCCGATCTAAGGGTAGCAGGGTCAGTAGTGGTAATAACAGCGTTGCATAGGGGCCACAACCCGCATAAAGCAATTCAACTCTGACGTCCTTGTTAGCCAGTTTCCGGGTAATTGCCGAAAAAGTACCCCGTATAAACTGAATGGATCTGGGATAGTCTTTCACACACTGCGCCGCTGCTTCCGGATTAATAGCAACTCCCTGATCCAGCTCTGTATCCCCGGAGTTTGCGATAAAAGTTGGTGAAGGTTCGATATGGGTTATTGAACTGCACAAGGCCGCAAAGGCATCCAAAGCTTGCGATATTTCTGCATGGCCACAACTCTCATCTACAATGGTTGTGGCCATGTTTTGTAATTGTTTAAACTCTGATTGCGTATGCAAGTGCCTGTCCTGTAGTTATTGTCCTGTAGTTATTCTGTGACTGACTGTAAATCGTCTTTTAACCCGTTCAATTGTTCCTGGTAATCAAGTGACGGGTCAAATTCATTTAACTTCCCTTCAGACAATATACAATAAAATGTGGGCCGGTGTGCACATGACACCTTAGCCGTGGTGGCAGAGTCTGAATTAGATACCTGAAACTTTACATGTTCTGGCAACCTGACAAAAACGTCCATTTGCCAGAATCATAATATGGATGACTATCCGACTTTTACCTGTCATTTAGTTATACTATCCTTATTAATTGCAGACCTACGTACCACTTAGTCCATCAAGTTGTATGTTGTACTCAAACTTACAACGAATGCCCATAACAGGATCTCTACTCTATGACTAATAACGATATTCTACGTCGCCTTCGATTTGCTTTCGATATTAAAGATTCGAAAATGATGGAAATTTTTAAACTAGGCGGTTTGGAAGTTACCCGCGCTGAAGTAAGCGATTTTTTGAAAAAAGACGAAGATCCTGATTTTAAAAACTGTTCTGACAAAAACATGGCCCATTTTCTCAATGGTTTCATTGTTAAGAACCGGGGTGCTCGCGATGGTGAACCAATGGTGGCTGAAAAAAATATCAACAATAATATGATTTTGAAAAAGCTGAAAATTGCCCTTAATTTAAAATCTGAAGATGTTTTGGCTATTTTAAAACTGGCGGATTTCAGACTAAGTAATAATGAATTGAGTGCGTTTTTTAGAAAGCCCGATCATAAACACTTCAGACCCTGTATGGATCAGGTTTTACGCAACTTTCTTGAAGGGTTAAAAATTCGTCATCGAGAAAGCGATATCTAATTGCCTCATTCAGGGTTGCAGATTAAAACGGCAAGCCTGAATCTCTAGGGGAAAGATATAAGCCATATCGACCTATAATATTCCGCTATCATACAAATTATTACCTGGAAGCATGTAACTCCCGAAAAAATCCAGGCTCTAAGGGCTGGAGACTAATGCGCATTGTCGATAAAATATGCCCAATAAATAATCAGTATCTGGATACATTATGTCTCAGTCAGCAAACAACAAGGTTTATAACATCACTCTCCCCAAAGAAAC
>Ga0224506_10001281_pt1 | contig 18143 bp, 19 predicted proteins | sample SF_Jan12_sed_USG_2_FD_169108 | JGI IMG/M metagenome (GOLD analysis project Ga0224506, IMG submission 169108) | Sediment microbial communities from San Francisco Bay, California, United States - SF_Jan12_sed_USGS_8_1 | ecosystem: Environmental > Aquatic > Marine > Sediment | place: USA... | reverse complement strand
ACCCAGCGCGATTCAACATGCAGTTCCGCCACACGACGATAATCACGATTAAAGAAGGCAAGAAAGTTTTCAGCCAGATAACGCTGATCTTCATGTGTAAGTGTACCCATAATGCCGAAATCAACAGCAATATATTGGCCATTATCAGCAACAAAGATATTGCCGGGGTGCATGTCGGCATGAAAAAAGTTATGACGAAACACCTGGGTAAAAAAGATTTCTACTCCGTTTTCAGACAGTCTTTTTAGATCAATATTTTTTTCACGTAGTTTTTCGATATTACTGACGGGGGTGCCAGAAATGCGTTCCATCACCAGTACATTACGCTTTGTTAATGGCCAGTGTGTCTCCGGCACATACAGCAGATCAGAGTTAACAAAGTTACGCCTTAACTGGCTGGCGTTGGCCGCCTCGCGCATCAGGTCGAGTTCATCAAAAATGGTTTTTTCAAATTCAGCGACAACTTCGCGCGGTCGCAGACGTTTGCCATCAGCCCAGTATTTCTCGGCCAGACTGGCGATGGTAGCAAGCAGATCAACATCACGCTGAATGACTTTTTCTATTCCGGGGCGAAGCACCTTAACGATAACAGGCTTGCCATCAAAAGTTTCTGCGCTGTGAACTTGTGCAATAGAGGCTGATGCCAGTGGTTTTTCATTAAAATAATTAAGCACCTGTTCAATCGAATGGCCATAGCTTTTTTCAATAATGGCGCGTGCCTGATCGCCGGGGAAAGGTGTTACCTGATCCTGTAACAGGGCAAGTTCTTCGGCAATGTCATCCGGCAGTAAATCACGACGAGTAGAGAGTATCTGACCGAACTTAACAAAAATGGGTCCCAGTTCTTCCAGTGCAAGACGAATACGCTTGCCACGCGGTTGTTTTTGGTGACCAAACCAGCGCCAGGGCATGGTTACATGAATAAGCAATCGAACCGGACGGAACAGGTGCGCGGCCAGAATGATGTTATCCAGTTCATATTTGACCAGTACATGGTTTATTTTTATCAGGCGCAGTATTTGTTTAACTGGAATCAAGATGCAGCCCCTGTTTTTAGCAGACGGGTAATGCGTTGTTCCAGTCGATCGGTATCATTGCGCAGTTGATCGATTTCAGCCAGAAAGCCGTTAATTTCCTCGCGTGCTGGTAGCAAACGTATTTCTTCATGCAGGTATTCAGAGACATTCATCTGTGATGATGCCATGACATCCTTGCCCCAGTCAGACAAGGCACGAACGGTACGACCAATCTGGTGTGCAACCGGATCACCGGTGAGATGAGAGAGTTCTTCCTCCCAGTCAAAATCCACCTGTTTCAGGATATTGCTGAATTCCTGACCCACCACAGTATCACCATGCAGACTGGCGTGCTGGGAAAACATCACATCGGATTTTTTAGTACTGGTCATGAGTGCGGTCAGAGACACCGGATTGCCGCGAATAATCGCATCCGGTTCTGCATTGTAATCGGTGCTGATTTGAATACCGTTAATGGAAGGAAATAAAAAAAGGGTAAATGGCGGCAGGGTATTTTCAATACTGATTACCTTGCCTTCCAGTTTGGCAAGCTTACCGGCAATGGATTCATCGTGTTGAAGGTATTTTTTAAGTGCCTTTTCAAATGAGGAGGCAATGATTTGATCCAGCACCTGGCACCCCTGTTAATTAATATTTTCTGGCTTTATGTAAAGCCACAATCCCACCCGTCATATTGTGATACTCACACTTATCAAAACCGGCATCCAGAATCATTTGTTTTAACTTATCCTGATCCGGGTGCATGCGAATGGATTCGGCAAGATAGCGATAACTTTTTTCATCATTGGCAACAATCTTGCCCATGACAGGTAAAATGTTAAATGAATAAAAATCATACGCCTGTTTCAATAATGGTACTTTGGGTTGTGAAAACTCCAGTACAAGTAATTGTCCACCGGGTTTTAAAACACGAAACATTTCCTTCAAGGCGACATCAATACGGGTAACATTACGCAGACCGAAGGAAATGGTGACAGCATCAAAATAATTATCTGGAAAAGGCAGGACTTCGGCATTGGCCTGTACGTAACGAATGTTACCGGCATAGCCCTTGTCCATAAGGCGACCGCGACCATTTAACAGCATGGCATCATTAATATCTGCAATGACGACTTCACCCGTGTCACCAACCCGATCTGACAGTTTCATTGCGATGTCGCCGGTGCCGCCAGCCAGATCCAGAATATATTGACCGGGGCGAATACCACTGGTCTCACAGGCAAACCATTTCCAGACACGGTGAATGCCGAATGACATCAAATCATTCATGATGTCGTAGCGAGATGCCACTGATTGAAAGACACCAAAGACCTTGTCGGTTTTTTCGTTTACCGAAACCTTTTCATATCCGAAGTGGGTAGTCTGGTCTTGTGGGTCAGAATTGTTCATGGCAATCAAGCTTTACGTTTGTGACCGGCCGCTTCAAGCCGTTGCAGGTAAGTGTCCCATTTTTTGTCCTTGTTCGCACCCAGATCATGCAGAAAATCCCAGGAATAAATACCCGTTTCATGACCATCGTCAAAACGCAAACAGACAGCATAGTTGCCTACCGGTTCGATGCCCTGAATATTGACCTTTTCCTTACCCACTTGCAGTGTTTCCTGACCGGGGCCGTGACCCTGTACTTCAGCAGAGGGCGAATAGACACGCAACAGCTCACAAGGCAGTTCATATTTATCACCATTATCAAATGCGACTTCCAGTACGCGTGATTCCTGATGCAATTTCAGTTCAGTGGGCTTCAATTTTGTTTCGGACATACTGTTTCTCCAGACGATTAATTGCGATGACTACAAGATGTAACGGCTGAGGTCTTCATTCTCAACCAGTTTGCCCAAATGTGTGTCCACATAATCCATGTCGATTTTACGGTTCTCTCCACGGAGATCAGAGGCTTCAAAAGACAGGGTTTCCAGCAGTCTTTCCATGACTGTGTGCAGGCGACGTGCGCCTATATTTTCAGTAGTTTCATTAACCTTGAAGGCAACTTCTGCAATACGGGTAATACCATCATCGGCAAATTCAAGGGTAACGCCCTCGGTTTGCATCAATGCAGAATACTGTTCGGTTAATGATGCATCCGGCTCAACCAGAATGCGTTTGAACTCTTCTGTACCTAGCGCATTTAATTCCACTCGTATTGGCAGGCGACCCTGTAATTCCGGAATCAAATCCGAAGGCTTGGATAAATGAAATGCTCCCGAAGCGATAAACAGGATGTGATCGGTTTTGATCATGCCATATTTGGTTGAAACAGTAGAGCCTTCCACCAGCGGCAACAAATCACGCTGCACACCTTCGCGTGATACATCAGGGCCGCCACGATCTGAACGGCTGGCAATCTTGTCCATTTCGTCGAGAAAGACAATGCCATTCTGCTCAACATTTTCAAGCGCACTCATTTTGACGTCGTCGTCATTAATCAGCTTGCCGGCTTCTTCATCTGTTAACAGTTTCATTGCATCCTTGATGCGCAGCTTTCTGGTTTTGGTTTTACTGCCACCCAGATTCTGAAACATGCCCTGCAACTGGCTGGTCATTTCTTCCATGCCGGGTGGTGCCATGATTTCAACACCCACAGCAGAGACACTGATTTCAATTTCAATTTCCTTGTCATCCAGTTTGCCTTCACGCAATTGTTTGCGAAACATCTGGCGGGTACCGGACTCACCTTCTTTCGGTTTTTCTTCCGGCTCAAAGCCGATTGTGCGTGCCGGTGGTAACAGAATATCAAGAATGCGTTCTTCCGCTGCTTCTTCTGCCCGGAAACGTACTTTTTCCATTTCCTTTTCGCGCATCATCTTGACTGCAATGTCAGTTAAATCACGGACAATGGATTCAACATCACGACCGACATAACCAACTTCAGTGAATTTGGTAGCCTCTACCTTAATAAACGGCGCATTAGCCAGCTTGGCCAGTCGACGTGCAATTTCTGTTTTGCCCACACCGGTAGGTCCAATCATTAAAATATTCTTGGGTGTAATTTCATTACGCAGTGATTCATCCACTTGCGAACGCCGCCACCGATTACGCAGTGCAATGGCAACAGCGCGTTTTGCTTCATCCTGTCCAATAATATGTTTGTCCAGTTCCTGAACAATTTCTCTAGGGGTCATTTCCGACATGATTTTTCTTAACTCAAATATCCAGTTCTTCAATAGAAAGGTTGTGGTTGGTATAAACGCAAATATCACCTGCAATACCCAGTGCCTTCTCGACAATGGCGCGGGCATCCAGCTCGGTGTTATCCAGCAAGGCGCGCGCGGCTGCTTGTGCAAATGGTCCACCGGAACCGATTGCCATCAGGCTTTCTTCCGGTTCAATGACATCGCCGTTACCGGAAATAATCAGCGAGGCTTCCTTGTCAGCAACAACCAGCAATGCCTCAAGACGACGCAGTGCCTTGTCAGTACGCCAGTCTTTGGCCAGCTCAACGGCGGCACGAGTCAGGTTGCCGGAGTATTTTTCCAGTTTGCCTTCAAAACGTTCAAAAAGTGTAAAGGCATCGGCAGTACCGCCGGCAAAACCGGCCAGCACCTTGTCATTATAAAGACGACGTACCTTGCGTGCATTGCCTTTCATAATCGTATTGCCCAGAGAAACCTGGCCGTCACCGCCAACTACGACCTTGCCGTTGCGGCGGACTGAAAGAATAGTTGTACCTCTGTATTGTTCCAATGGAAGATCTCCGAATTCAGAATAAAAACTCCCTTGCAGGGCGAAGCATTGTACACGATCCTGCGAAAACAGGTAATTATTTAATTAAATCAATGGGTAAGGCTATGATTTTTGTTTTCGGGCACGTGGATGTGCCTTGTCATAAACCTTTGCCAGATGCTGGAAATCAAGGTGGGTATAAATCTGGGTGGTGCGGATGTCGGCGTGACCAAGCATTTCCTGTACGGCACGTAAATCACCGCTGGATTCAAGCATATGGCTGGCAAAGGAATGGCGCAGCATATGCGGGTGGACGTGGCCATCAATTCCCTGCTTGATCGCCCAGTCGCGCAGGCGTTTTTGAAAGGTACGTTGCGACAACCGCTTACCGGTTTTGCCGACAAACAAGGCGGTTTCTTCATCTTGCGCCAAGCCGGTTCGATGCCTCAGCCATTGTCTTACTGCCTTGCATGCCTGATTACCAACCGGCACGATGCGGGTCTTGGCACCTTTACCGGTAATACGTGCCGTGCCATCTCCAAGATCGATGTCTATTACATCAAGTGACACCAGTTCAGACACACGCAGCCCGGAAGAATACATCAGTTCCATCATGGCCAAATCGCGTATTGTCAGCGGGTCATCATTTTTAATATCGAGCAACCTGTTTATCTGATCAACGTCGAGGGTGTGTGGCAGTTTCTTTTCTGTTTTGGGAGCGCTGATGCCGGTAACAGGATTGTTTTCAATCACTGCTTCGCGTTGCAGGTATTTAAAAAAACTGCGCAGTGCAGAAAGCGATCTCTGCAGACTGCTTCCTTTTAGTCCACGTCGATGTTCTGAAGCAATATATTGTCTTATATGAAATGTGTTCAGCTCTTTCCAGTCATTGACTGAATTGCGATCACAGTAACCGGAAAATCTTTCCAGTTCACTTTGGTAATGTTGACAGGTATGTTTTGAATAACGCTTTTCGTTTTGCAGATAGAGTTGAAATTGATCTATCCATATTACAGCGTCTTTATTCATGCTCTTTTTCTTCAATAAAAGGGCGTAAGGTACAACTCAGCAAATCACCTATATATTGCAGGAACAGGGTTCCCATACCGGCGTGATAGCGATCCTTGTCATGACTGGCAATCGCGAGAATACCTGTATATGTAGTACCTGAAACAGGTATGAGTGCAGCAGACTTGATTTCTTCATGTTGCTCACTGAACAGGTATTCCATTTGAGATTGTCTGAACTTGCCGCAAACTGGTTTTGTATCGTTCAGTATTTTTTCAAATTCAGATACAGAAGGATGGTTGCGTTCTGTAACGATATTTTCCGGTAAGGAAGAGGCATCATCCAGATTGTCGATAAACAGGCGTAAGGCAACCGCATCAGCATTAAAATCATTACGCAGCGATTCCTGTACAACCTGAACAATTTCATTCAGAGTTGCTGTTTCCATTAATGCCACCGTCAGACGGTGCATGTATTTACTTAGCTGATCATTATCACGTGCAACGGAAATCAGGGTTTTTAATTCACGTTCAAGTCGTTTTTTTTGTTCGCGTAATGCAGAGACCTGATATTCAACAAGAGAAATAGCATCACCTGCATGGTGTGGAATTTTTAAAGTGCTGAGTAACTGGGTATGGCGTGAAAAAAAATCAGGATGGGTTCGTAAATAGTCGGCAATGGTTTTTTCCTGATCAAGTTCGTTATTATCAAGCCCTTGCTGTGCTGTCATAATTCAATCACCCCTTCAAAAACATATGTGGTTGGTCCGGTCAGCCAGACATTATTATTATTATTTCTACTATCCCAGTTTATCAGAAGATCACCGCCTTGCAGGCTGACTTGTACATTATTTTCCAATAAACCCCTGCGTATTCCTGTAACAACGGCGGCACAGGCCCCGGTACCACAGGCCTGTGTTTCACCGGCACCGCGTTCAAAAACACGCAACCTGATATGAGAGTTATCAATAACCTGCATAAACCCGACATTAACACGTTGTGGAAAACGTGCATGATGCTCAATTTCTGGACCAAGCGTATTTACGGGTGCAGCATCGACATTATCAACAACCAGTACGGCATGAGGATTACCCATGGAAACAGCACTGATATTCCAGCTGTTGCCGAGCGCTTCAAGCTCATAGGTTTCAGCTTCTGCTTCGGCAGAAAAAGGGATTTGTCCTGGTTCAAATACCGGTGTGCCCATGTCGACGCGTACCTGATTGTCCTGTTCTATATGTCCGGTAATCACACCACCGAGTGTTTCCATGGAAATGGCCTTTTTATCAGTCAGCCCGCGATCATAGACATAACGCGTAAAACAACGGGCACCGTTACCACATTGCTCGACCTCACCGCCGTCAGCATTAAATATCCGGTAACTGAAGTCATTTTCCGGGTTACGGGCAGGTTCAATGAGCAATAACTGATCACAACCGACCCCCAGATGGCGATCAGCGATAAACCGGATGTTTTCTCCGGACAGGGAAATGGCGCGGGACAGATTGTTTATGACAACAAAATCATTCCCGAGGCCATGCATTTTGGTGAATTCGATTCTCATGAGGGTATAGAGTACTGCCTGTCAGCAGACTTGCAAGTGTTGTCCAGCTATTTTCAGTCCGAAAGGATTGTTTCACCCTTCAGCAAATCGTCCAGTCTTTCCCTTTCACGGATCACATGGGTTCTGTCCCCATCAATCAGGATTTCGGCACAGCGTGGTCGGGTGTTGTAGTTGGAACTCATGGTAAAACCGTAGGCTCCGACATTTTCAATTGCAAGCACGTCCCCTTCTTCGAGGTTTAATTGCCGGTTTTTGCCCAGCCAGTCACCGGTTTCACAAACGGGGCCTACAATGTCATAGGTTTGCGTTTTAGATTTTCGTGTCGTGACCGGCGTAATGGCATGCCATGCGTCATAGAGCGTGGGGCGCATCAGATCATTCATGGCTGCATCCACAATCGCAAAATTCTTGTCTTCATTGTGTTTGAGATATTCAACTCTGGTTAGTAATACGCCGGCATTACCGACAATGGCGCGGCCAGGTTCAATCAGAATTTCCTTGTTGGTTGCACCCAGTTTGTCCAGCAGGGCCTGTGCATAATCAGATGGAGATGGTGGTGTTTCATTTTCATAGCAAATACCAAGTCCGCCACCCATATCAATATGATGAATAGTGATACCTTGTGATTCAAGTTCATTAATTAATCGCAAAACACGGTTGAGTGCATCAACAAAAGGCTGGGTACTGGTCAGTTGTGAACCGATGTGTGCATCAATGCCCTCAATGCGGACACCTTTCATTGACGATGCTTTCAGGTACACTTCTTTTGCACGTTCAAACGCGATCCCGAATTTGTTTTCTTTCAAACCGGTTGCAATATAGGGATGGGTTTTGGCATCCACATCCGGATTAATGCGTAATGAAACCGGAGCAACCTTGCCAACACCAAGTGCAATATCATTTATATGTTCCAGTTCGGATTCAGATTCGACATTAAAACAGCGAATACCTTTTTCAAGAGCGAGCCGGATTTCATCTGCAGTTTTGCCAACACCGGAAAAGACAACATTTTCGGGTTTGCCACCGGCACGTAAAACACGTTCCAGCTCACCGCCGGAAACAATATCAAAACCGGAACCTTTCTTAGCCAGTAAATTTAATATGGACAAACTACTATTGGCCTTGACTGCATAACAGACAAGATGTGGGTGATTAGCAAATGCCTTGTCAAAGGCATCCCAGTTATCCTCAATTGTATTACGTGAATAGACATAGCAGGGCGTACCGTATTGCTGTGCAACCTGAGCAAGATTGGTCGACTCCAGATGGAGAGCCCCTTCACGTTCTGAAAGATTTTTCATCATGGATCAGTTAACTGGATTTTTTTTCTTTCTTTTGATCATCAGGCAGGTAGAGTGCACCCTTTTGGCCACAGCCGGAGACAGCCAGCATGCCTGCTAAAAGTATCATCGCCATCATTGTCATTAAAGATCGACTTTTCATTTTTAACTCCCGAGTTTCAGTTTCATGAGTATAAACCTTTGGCCAGCCATTTCACATACTCTGGAAAAGAAGGTGTTACAATAAGCGGGGCTGAACTTGAATATATTCGGAAACAGGTATGAACGAAACAGAATTTAACCGGCTGGTAGATGAAATACTGATAAAAATAGAGGATGCAGTGGAAGACTGTTCTGTCGACATTGATTATGAAACGGCAAATGGTATTTTGACCCTTGAATTTGAAAATGGCACACAGGTCATCATTAATCGCCAGACACCCGCCAGACAAATATGGGTGGCTGCAAAATCAGGAGGTTATCATCTTGATATGAATGAGGAAGGCAGTCTGTGGCATACCGGTGACAAGGAAGAACTGCATGATTTACTCAACCGGGTTTGCTCGGAGCAAGCCGGCGTAGCAGTGGAGCTTGCCTTTGAATAATACAAAATTGCCGGCTGTTGAAATCAATCCAGTGGGTAAGATCAAAAGCAGTATTATCTGGTTGCATGGTCTGGGTGCCAGCGGACATGATTTCGAGGCGATTGTGCCGGAGCTGAATTTACCTGCGTCATTGGGTCTGCGTTTTGTTTTTCCGCATGCACCTGAAATACCGGTGACAATTAATGGCGGCTATGTCATGCCAGCCTGGTATGACATTACCAGTACCGAGTTTATTCAGGAAGAAGATGAAGCCGGGATTTGCTCATCAGCGCAATTACTGGAAAACCTGATTGCCAGCGAAATTGAACAAGGTGTTTCCGAGGACAGGATTATTCTGGCCGGCTTCTCGCAGGGTGGCGCAATTGTACTGCATACCGGTTTACGCTATGCGGGAAGGCTGGCAGGTATCATGGCACTTTCAACCTATTTGCCGCTACGTGAAAAACTGGAACAGGAACAATCTCCTTCAAGCATGACAGTTCCGGTAGTGATGATGCATGGAACACAGGACACGGTTGTCCCGATTACGCTAGCGGAAAAATCATTTCATCATATGAAAAAACTGGGACATGAGGTCGGTTGGTATAGTTATGATATGCCACATACGGTATGCGCAGAACAGATCGATGATATTGCTGACTGGATAAGAAAGATATTAGAGTGAACGCATCGCGTTGAATAGTTTGTCTTCAATCTCTTTCTTGTGTTTCAGGAAGTGCACAGTCTGGATTGTTTCAGCAGATTCAGCATCCAGCACAGCAGGCGATAAGTCCAGATCCGTAATATAAATAGGATAGTGTTCAGCGCCCTTGCGTTTCTGCATTACAAATTGTGCAACCTGATTATAGATATCCTCACCATGCTCCAGAATGGAGAATTCTTTTTCATTGCAATATATTGTATAGGAAGGTTTCCCGTCTTCAGACAGATCGCCAATTACCTGTACTGGTAAATAATTAAATGCAGCACTGACAGTCTGGCATGTCTTCTGGTTGAGTGAGTATTTGCCATGCTGGTTGTCATGGTTAATCTGAAAAAATTCTATTGCAATATTTTCTTCTTCCTCACCCGAGTTAACCATAATATTTTTTCTGTTGATTATTGAGTTGAAGAAGAGATTATACTGATTAAGTAAAGCATCATCGGTAAAGAAGGAAGTATTATGATGAAACAGCGATCCTTTTTCATCCAGAATATAAATATCAACATTGGAACCGGCAACTCGATAAAACAGCTGCACAGTATTATCTTTGTTCTTTTTATAAATGAGGGGCAATATCGTATTGGCCAGTGAATATGGGTCAATAATGACCTGGCCATAATCCCGCTGGGTGCCAGACAGATAATTAATTAATGCAGGATAATTATTTATACGTTCGTAGCGTGGTGTGCCATCAATAAAATCAATTACAAAGTAGTCAGTACCAACGGTCAGCACATAGCGATCGTATTTTATTGAGTCAGTTGTTTTATAGCTCTGAATAAGGCTCTCAAACAGTTCTTTTATCCGGTTTGCAATAGGGATCGCACGATAGGATGTAAAACAGAACGAACTGACACTGGATGTACTGTCTGCCGGATTACCGGACATCATACGTAGCTGGTTGCATAAAGCGTCAACTGGCCCGGTATCACCGGCAAACCGGGATGTCAGTATTTCACCCCAGGTAGTAACAATGACCTGGTCGATGGTCAGTGCAAGATTTTTAGATCCTCCGCCGTAGGCAAGAGAGTCACTCTTGTTACTAATAAGATGCTTACCCTGTTCCATATTACCGGTAATTGGGTCAATGCCGATATTGACGAACTGTAATGATTTTTTAACAGATGCACCCTTGGCAAAATCAGCTGTTTTCGGTTTTGATATTTTTCCGTCCGGGAAATGCTGTGAAAACACATCAATAATCTGATGCAGATCCCGTGTTGTAACCAGAGTGGTTGTCGCACTGAGTCCGATCACCGTTCCCTTGTCAATCAGTTTGTTAAAATGACACCACGCAATCAGTTCGACCAGACTGCGTGCGCGTTTCAATGGCGTTAGCTGGCGTACCTTGTCCTTCTTTACTGTGCCACTGTAAATTAACCAGTTATCCTTTCCGGCACCGGAAGGCTGATTAATAATGGTAACGTGGTTTTCAACAAGACTGGAAGAAATGTCATTATTGATAATTTCAATTTTACCGGCCTTGCGCTCAAAAGAGGCATACAGTTTACGACCAAGAATATTCAGATCCTGCTGGCTTATCATCGCGCTGACACCGGATTCACGCGCAAATCTGGACAGCATCCGGTAACTGTTGGTCAGTTCCTCAATAAGTGTTTTTCTTTCTTCACTGACACGATGAAATTTCCATGTGGGTCTGTAATCAAGCATCAACAAATGAGTCTGATCCCAGCCCCACCGCTGCACAACTTTTTCCATGACTTCACGCCGCCATGGCTTTTCGATCGATTTATCTTCATTACTCAGTTTCTGGTTGATCTTGAAATAGAAACATTGTCTTGCCAGTTCCAGACGATTTTCTTCATGCCGGTTTCTGAGGTATTCCTCTACCTTGTTCACCATCATGATGTAGGGATCCAGTTCTTCCAGATTTTTTTCACCACGATGAACTGCGCGCTTGAATCGATGACTCAGTAAATCCATGCCGGGGTATTCAGACGAATAAGCCTCCATTAACAGGATCTTTAAAACAGACTTGTAAGGAGATTCAATACCTTTTGATATTTGCCAGATGGCAGCGCCGAAAAATTCTTCTGCCGGGATGGTAGGCAGTGCACCAAAATCAATATATTCACGTTCGGCAACCGCGCCACAATCAATCAATGCCTGGATATAACCTGAGTAATTTGTTTCATGCTCCGGCGGCACAAGCCACCATATTGGATAGCGTCCTGCAATTAAAAGACTGGAACGATAAAATTCTTCAAGCAACAAATGGTGCTGTGCAGTACCACTACTTTCACTTGATAGATCGGTAACAATACCACTGCGGAAAGTATCTGCATTCATTAAAAAGAAATGCACTTCCAGTCCGATTTCATCTGCCCATTTTTCAATAGCGGAACATTTCCGTTGTAGCAGTTCAAGCTGTTCTTCATCCAGGCTGGGGTCATGACATAACCAGATGTCAAAGTCACTTTTTTCTGAATAGGCGATGGTGCCGCTACTGCCCATCATGAACATGGATTGCACAGCAAGATTGAACAAGGCACGTTTTTTGAATTCAAACTTCTTGTTCATTGATTTGGCTATCTTGATAGCCGCATGACTGGGAGAATAGTCACAGACACCACATGGCACATCTTCTGATATATATCCTGGCAGTAAATAATTATTGGTATGGAACAGGAATGGCAACAAATTCAGAAAATCACGCTGACGTTTTATGCGTAATGTCTGCTCGGTGCGAAATATACGTTGCCGATTTACGTTAATAAAACGGCGTTTGATCGACAGGATCTCCTGCCGGTCAAGTGATGGAACTGCCTGATTTTGTTTTACTTCCTGCATAAAGTGTCTATCGGCAGAATTATGAAAATCTGCATATAGCAGTAAGGATTCTGTGAAGGAAATAACAAGGAAAATTAAATTATTTTTTGTTTCAACTGCTTAGGATAAAACCGTATTTTATTGACTGGAATCAGTAGCAGACGACAACCTACAGGATAAGATAGCGAAACAAATCCTTAAAATTTCCCTAAAGGTTTCTCACAGGATTCCGCTTTAAAAGGTATGAATCTGGGGATTTAGTTTCACAAAATATAAAAAATTATTGTAACTTATTGTTATTAGGGGGAAAAATGGCAAAACATCCGGATCTGATGTTATCTTCACAGGCGCTTCAATCAGCACCACTGGCGATGCTTATGCTGGATGGTTCAGGTCGTGTTACCTGGGCAAATGATGAATTGGCCTGTATTCTAGGTGTGCCTATTGAATCCCTGATTGGGAATGGTGACGATAAGCTGGTACAGATGTGTCTGAAGCGATTGCTATCCGATGATGAAATCATTGCCCTGCCATCCATCAATAATAATCCCGAATGTTGGCTCAAATGCTGGATTCAGGATATGCCGGAACAGTCTGGCAAGGGTCAGTTACGCTATTTTGCCGATGTCTCTGAATATATTCGTACCAAGGACCCGGTTACCGGTCTGCTGAACGAACGTTCACTGGTACAGGGCCTGGATCCACAGGTTTCACGTAGTCGCCGTTATAACAACCCACTGTCCGTTGTTGCCATGTATCTGGAAGGGCTTGAGGATATGGATGATCGCTATGGTGTTTCAACTCGCGAGAGGGTATTGGTGACGGTTGGTCAGTTGTTGAAAGATCAAATGCGCTGGGCAGATTTGATAGCACACACTGAAGAGGACGAATTCATTTTTGTTTTACCGGAAACCAGAAAAGATGATGCATCCAAACTGGTTGCCAAGGTTAATGAATATCTCCTGAAAATGGATGTGGTCGCAGATAACGGTGATCCTATTGAACTGATTCCGCACTTTGGTGTGGCGGAATGGCAGAAAGGGGATGATGTAACCTTGCTGTTATCCCGCGTGAGTGAAGCGTTGAAGGCGGGTCATGGTGCTGAAGTTATTCAGATGAACTAGTTTCAGTATTCGTCGGCTCGGCGTGCATCACCTTTTACCTGTTCTGCAGGATAACGCTGTTCATTTATGGCAATTTTATCTTTTGCCGCACTGACAAGGTCAATATCCAGTTTGTCAGCAATCCGGATCAAATAAATAAGAATATCCGCCATTTCGAGGCGGACTTCTTTTTGTTTTTCGTCATCAAGCTGTTTGCTTTGTTCTTCGGTTAACCACTGAAAATGCTCGACCAGTTCTGCCGCTTCACCAATCAATGCCATCGAAAGATTTTTGGGAGAATGGAACTGATCCCAGTCACGTGCGGCGGCGAATTCAGCAAGTTGCTGGCGGAGTTGTTCGAGAGAATCAACAGCCATGATCAAGCAAGATCAGCCAAACGCTTTTCTGCACGTTGAATTGCTGCCTTGACCTGCGCTGGTGCGGTACCGCCAATATGATTACGTGCCGCTACTGAACCTTCCAGTGTCAACACATCATGCACATCATCAACAATTAAATCAGAAAACTGTTTTAATTCATCTGTTGTCATTTCAGACAAATCCTTGCCCTGATCAATACCATAACGCACTGCCTTGCCAACAATTTCATGCGCATCACGAAACGCAGCACCCTTAACTACAAGGTAATCTGCAAGATCAGTTGCGGTTGAAAAGCCCTGTAATGCAGCCGCTTTCATGTTGTCACGCTTGAATTCAATCTCCGGCATCATACCTGCAAACAAATGCAGTGAGCCTTTCAGGGTATCAATCGTATCAAACAAGGGTTCCTTGTCTTCCTGATTGTCCTTGTTATATGCAAGCGGTTGTGATTTCATTAACACAAGCAAACCATTTAACGCCCCCATGACACGACCGGTCTTACCACGCACGAGCTCCGGCACATCCGGATTTTTCTTTTGCGGCATAATGGAAGAGCCGGTGCAATAACTGTCACTGATCTCGATAAAATCAAATTGTGCCGATGACCACAAGATCAATTCTTCCGACATACGGGATAAATGCATCATCGTTATAGATGCTGCAGAGACAAATTCAATCGCAAAGTCACGATCACTCACTGCATCAAGTGAGTTTTCTGTCACGCTGTCAAAGCCCAACAGCTTTGCCGTGTATTCACGATCAATAGGATAGGTTGTACCTGCCAATGCGGCCGAACCTAACGGCATCACGTTCACACGCTTTTTACAATCCTGCATGCGTTGCAAATCACGTACCAGCATTTCAAACCATGCCAGTACATGATGGCCGAGCGTGACCGGCTGGGCGACCTGCAAATGTGTGAAGCCCGGCATAATGGTACCGGATTCCTTTTTGGCAATATCGATCAGTGCATTGGCCAGCGCCATGTATTCCTTGCAAATGGCATTGATCTCGTCACGCAGATACAAACGAATGTCTGTCGCCACCTGATCATTACGCGAACGCCCGGTATGCAGTTTTTTACCCACATCACCCACGCGTTCTGTCAGGCGTGCCTCGATATTCATATGTACATCTTCAAGTGCAACCGACCATGCAAAATCACCACGCTCAATCTCGCCGCGAATATCATTCAGACCATCAACAATGGTTTTGCACTCGGCATCGGTAATCACCCCGACATGCGCCAGCATGGAGGCATGCGCAATCGAGCCTTCTATATCATGGTGATACAGACGCTGGTCAAAACCGACCGAAGCGGTAAATGCCTCGACTGAGGCATCAGTGGCTGCGGTAAAACGCCCTTGCCAGGGTTTGTTGTTGTCACTGTTTTTCATAATGACAGCAATTGTACAGCCTATTTTTATGATCGCCAGTCGGATATAGAAAAACGCGACATTTTTTGCAATATTAAGGTGTAATTCCGTCTATCCTTATCAGATGTCAGAAAACCCAGCACAAACCAGCAATCATGAATTGTTCCTGCCGGACTTTTGCGCCATCCCGGTCGTATTTGTCATCGTATTGGTGGCCGAGCTACTCGCCTTTGTGCTGGCCATTGCGCCAATTACCGGGCAACGCTTTCAATGGGAAGATCTGGGCTTGATTTCACTTTTTATACAATGGATTGCGCTTACCGGTACCGCCGTTCTGTGTGTGGCACGCAAGTGGCTCTGCCGCTTCAGTGATAAAATCGCCGGTCTGCTGAGCTATGCCCTGCTGATATTGGTCACCCTTTTGTTGAGTGAGGCCGCATTCTGGATAACACGCTATACCGGCCTGTTTACCGTATTGCCGGATAACTGGCATATGGATTTTCTCGCACGCAATCTGGCCATTAGTATGATTGTCTCGGCCATTGCCCTGCGCTATCTCTATATTCAGCATCAGTGGAAACTGAAAGTACAATCTGAATCCCGCGCACGGCTGGATGCGTTACAGGCACGTATCCGTCCGCACTTTCTATTTAATAGTATGAATGTCATTGCCAGTCTCACACGTGATAAACCTGCAGTGGCTGAAGAAGCGATAGAAGATTTGTCTGATCTGTTTCGTGTCACGCTCAAGGAAGGTAGCGGTCAAACCACCTTGCAGGAAGAATTTGATTTAGGTAAACGTTACCTGCGACTTGAAAAATTGCGACTTGGTGATCGACTGAATATAGAATGGAATATTGCAGATGCACCAGCTGATATAAAAATTCCGTCGCTCACTATTCAGCCTCTGCTTGAAAATGCCATCTATCATGGTATTGAAACCTTGCCCGAAGGTGGAACAATCTGCGTTAATGCCAGCACGAGAGACGATACACTGATGCTGGAAATCAGTAATCCATTGAGTACATCACAAACCGGTAAAATGAATAACAAGGGAAATGAAATTGCGGTAGCTAATGTACGTGAACGTTTGCAGGTATTTTATCATGGCAGAGCTGATCTGGATGCAGAAGACAAGGGACAAATCTATGTGGTTACATTACATATTCCTCTTAATAGTTAACAACAGGAACATGATGTGAGAATCTTGATTGCCGATGATGAAAGCCTGGCGCGTGATCGCCTACGTTCCATGGTTAATGAACTGGGTGAAGAAGTTTGTGGTGAAGCCGGTAACGGTTCGGAAGCGCTAAGTGTATGTGCTGAACAAATGCCCGACGTGGTGTTACTTGATATTCGCATGCCGGGCATGGATGGCCTTGAAGCGGCACAACACCTGGCACAACTCGATGATCCACCTGCTGTGATTTTTACTACCGCATATGATGAACATGCATTGTCGGCTTTTGAGACCAACGCCATTGATTACTTGCTCAAACCGGTGCGTAAGGAACGTCTGCAACAGGCACTTGAAAAGGCCATTAAACTAAACCGTGTTCAGATCAATGCCATCCGCAATACTGAAGATAATCATGGTCGTACTCATATCAGTATTAACGCTCAGGGCAAACTGCAACTCATACCAGTGGATGACATTATTTATTTTCTGGCCGACCAAAAATATGTCACTGTGCGTTATAAAGACGGGGAACAGATTATTACAGATACGTTAAAGGCGCTTGAAGAGGAATTTAAGGATCGGTTTATCCGTATACACCGTAATGCTCTGGTTGCCAGTGCCCATATCAATGGTATGGAAAAAAACAATGAAGGACACGTACATGTATTACTAAAAGGAATTGATGATAAACTGGAAGTCAGCAAACGCCATGTGGCGGATGTGAAGGAATTTATAAAGGGTAAATAGGTAACAAGCAATAGTAAAGCGATGAAAACATTATTATTAATTTTTTAGGTTTAAAAAACACAGGATAGTAGGTAGCATTAGCCCATCTGTTAAATAGTCAGGTATTAAAAAAATGGTAGAAAATCAAGATCAAAAACACGCCTATTATACGAAAGTTGCATGGTCTATCTATGCACTAATAAGCATTGTTCTCATGCTTATTCTGGTTCTGGTTGTTGCCAGCGATAATGAAGAAATGTTTTTCTATGGCATCATGACGCCATCTGCATTTTATGTTTTTCGCCCAACCAATAGATATATTAACAAGCTTATCTATAAATTTACGGGCGTTACCAATGAAAAAGAGCAGGAATGAGTCTCCGTAGTACTGCTTGTCCTGATTAATTCCAATGCGCTGGATTCAATTTTTTCTTCTTCAATGCCTACTGATTGCGATAGTTGGCGTTGTGGTTTACACCCATGAAGACAAGGCGGCGCTGGTCAGAACGCCACCGGCTTCATTAGCACAGTGGTATCAACCGGAAAACAAGCGTCAGGTGTGGCTGCATAATATGTTTAATCTGCGGCGTGAAATGCAGGCAGTAAAGTATTATGCCGACAACAAGGATGCAGAACATCTTGAAAAATGGGCAACAAGGTTAAATGAGCATTATCTTGAAATTGCCGAGATGGTACCGGAGTGGGATAAAAAACTGGATAAGGAAACAATGT
>Ga0224506_10001280_pt1 | contig 18153 bp, 11 predicted proteins | sample SF_Jan12_sed_USG_2_FD_169108 | JGI IMG/M metagenome (GOLD analysis project Ga0224506, IMG submission 169108) | Sediment microbial communities from San Francisco Bay, California, United States - SF_Jan12_sed_USGS_8_1 | ecosystem: Environmental > Aquatic > Marine > Sediment | place: USA... | reverse complement strand
AAACCCTGAAAGTGTTGCTGCTATTATCTTGGAAGGAGAGTCAGGGTCATCGGGATGCATTAAGTACCCTCCTGGGTATATGAAAAAAATACGTGCTATTACTGAAAAGTATGGGGTTTTACTTATCGATGACGAGGTGATGAGTGGTTTTGGTAGAACAGGAAAATGGTTTGCTATTGAGAATCATGACGTAGTTCCTGACATTATTTGCATGGCAAAAGGGCTTACTTCTGGCTATCTCCCACTAGGTGGAATCATTGTAAAAGATGAAATAGCTAATCATTTTAATGATAAACCTTTACCGCTTGGACTAACGTATTCTGCTCATGCCGTTTCCTGTGCCTCGGCATTAGCGGTGTTGGATGTATATGAATCAGATAACTTGTTTCAGAATGCCTTAAAAATGGGTGATTATATAGAGGGAAGGATGGAAGAAATGAAGAGTAAACATCCTTCTATTGGTGATTTTAGAAATACTGGGTTGTTGGGCTGTATAGAGTTAGTGAAAAATAGATCCACCAAAGAGCCAATTACTCCGTGGAATGCAAAACCTCATGAAATGGAAACCACCAATAAAATGGCAGCAAAAATTAGAGAGCTGGGTATGTTTACCTTCGTTCGGTGGAATTTTATTTTTATATGTCCGCCATTAACCATTACCAAAAAACAAATAGACGAAGGGCTATCTATTATTTCTCAAGCTCTTGACATTGCTGATAAGGAATGTTATTGAGTTTATTTTAAAACCATAACAATTATAATCATATTGATACGTTGTTTGATTATTATATACAATTAATTTATGATTTATGAAAAATTCAGCTCTATTTATTCTTTTTGTTGGACTAATTGTGCTAACAATATCATGCTCAAAAGAGCAAGATTTAACACCATCAGATTCTATTTCTGATTATACAAATTTAATAGTAGGTAATTATTGGGTGTATGATTGGTACGAAGTTGACTTGTTAGAAATTGAAACTTACCTTAAAACCGATAGTATATACATAGAAAAGGATACTATTATTTTTGAAAAAAACTATGTTATTGAATCAGGTACTTTTCTAGGTAACCCTATGAAGAGAATTTTATTCGATTCTGCACAATCTTTGTATAGCTATCCAAATTTAGAGTTAATTTTTACACTTGATAAGGATATTAAATATGTGAGAAATATTGGAGGGAGTGATTTGACTTTGGCTATAGGTACATATCAGCTTAGTGATAGATCTGAAATGGTGAGCGTTCCTATGGGTACATTCGATTGTCTTAATTTTGAAGGTATTATACAGTCGCTTGATGATAAATATGAATATGGAACTCGAGATATCGATAATTATTTTGCTAAAAATATTGGACTAGTCAAAGCCTCGTGTTTCCTCTATAATTCACCTAATATTCTTGAAATGAGATTAGTACGTCATGGAAAAATGTAAAGTAAACAAATCACTAATTATTACACTTGCACATGATAGGGAGGAGACAATACGTGTTTGATTTTGGCTTTACTTGTAATTTTATTTTTTTACCTTCTTAACTTTTCTATAATATGAGACGCTACTAGTAGGGTGAGTATTTATTAATTTATATTTTATGACATTTAGATTGCAAATCATAAATTTTACAATTAGATTATTCGTTTAAATGAAACTTTGTTATCCAATTTTTTTAGAATAGTAGACAAAACAAATAAACTGAAGTTACTCAACACTAATGTGTTTATTACTAAGCTTTGGGTTACATTGAAATTAAACGAATACTATGGCCTCAGAAAGAAAATTTCACCCTACCTCAATTTCACAAGTTCCATCAATGGGAGCTTTCTTAAAAAGTTTTAATGTTTACACTATTAGTTGGATATTGCTGTCCTCTACTATTACGGCTATATATGGTTATTATTTTCAGAACGCTACACTCGAAAAAGTAGGCATTATGAAATGGGCAGCAACACTTACAGGTGAGTTTGTACTATTTGCTATTGTAACAGGATTGGTTATTGTATTTATTCATGATAAAAGACAAACAGAAACACCTATCCAACGCCTTTTCCCTGTAGTTATTTGGGGTAGAAAATTATTGGTAAAAATAGGTCCCTTGTTACGTCAGTATCTTTTTTTAAACGACCAAGAGGAAACCCCGTACAATCGTATTACCAGAAATTGGGTACATGAAACTTCCAATGGAACATCGAATACCATTGGTTTTGGTAGTCAGATTGACATGGACAAAGTAGGAACTACATTAATAATGCCTGCTACTTTCACTAATACAAAGTCAAAAACAGGAGAAGAAACAGGAAAAACATATCGAAAAGTGATAGGTGAACATACTGGTGTTGAGCCAGTAGTGCTAAATCATTTTGTAAACATTAGCGCCATGTCGTATGGGGCGTTATCATATAGAGCACATGCATCGTTAAATAAGGGAGCTAAAATGGCCGGAATACTTCATAATACAGGTGAAGGCTCGTTAGCCCCATGTCACGAGTATGGTGGTGCTGATTTGATTTTTCAGATTGGTACAGCAAAGTATGGTGTGCGTGATGAAGAGGGTAATCTTGATGACAATTTATTGAAACAAATGGGAGAACACCCTCAAGTGAAAATGTTTGAGATAAAGTTAGCACAAGGAGCAAAACCTGGCAAAGGAGGGATGTTGTTGAAAGAGAAGATAACTAGCGAAATAGCTGCTATTCGGAAAATCCCAATGGGGAAAGATGCGTATGCGCCTGCCCGACATAAAGAATTTAGTGATGTAGACGGCTTGTTTGATTTTATCGACCATGTTCGTGGAATCACAAAAAAACCAGTAGGTATTAAAATGGTGATTGGTCATACCTCTGAAATAGAAAATGTAGCAGAAAAAATGAGTAAAGAACCTGGTAGAGGACCCGACTATGTGGTGATTGATGGGGGGGATGGAGGAACAGGTGCAGCTCCTTATGTATTGATTTCGTATGCGGGTCTACCCATGAAACAAGCACTTGCTGTAGCCGACTGGGCATTTAAAAGCAATGGTGTACGTGATAAAATCATCATTTTTGCAAGTGGTAAAATTGCTACTCCTATTGAAATAGCCGTAGCCATGGCACTTGGTGCTGATGCGGTATACATGGCTCGTGGATTTATGCTGTCTCTGGGCTGTATTCAAGCATTAGAGTGTCATACCAATCATTGCCCAACAGGCATTGCTACACAAAATAAACGGTTAGAAAAAGCGATTGATATAGAGGCTGCCGCACAGCGAGTAGCCACCTATGCCAAGGTGCTTTATAAAGAAACACAGATGCTAGCAGAATCTTGTGGGTACGAATCTCCTAGCGATATTACCCCCGATGATATAATGGTGGTTACGTCTCCAGGTCATCTTGATTATTTGTCGGAGTTACATGGTATATCTGCTTATGAAGCTAGTTTAGAGCGTAAGAAAGCACAAGGTTTAGGGATGACTGTCGGTGAAATGAAAATGAGAGAAGATCAAAATTAGAGAATTGAATATCTTGCTATTTATCTTATAAATTCCATTAAATTTGTAGTGTAATGAGGAAGATTTTATGTCAAAAAAATACTGCAATACACTTACAGAATATTCTCGTAGAAAAACACGAGAAGTAAAGGTTGGTAAAGTTCCCTTAGGGGGAGATCACCCTATACGTGTTCAGTCGATGACCACTATTGATACAATGGATACCTTAGGTTCTGTAGAGCAAACTATCAGGATGGTACAATCGGGATGTGAGTATGTTCGTATTACTGCACCGAGCTTAAAAGAAGCACAAAATCTTGAAAATATCAAAAAAGAACTTTTAGAAAGAGGTGTTGATGTTCCGCTTATTGCTGATATTCACTTTACACCCAATGCAGCGGAATTAGCTGCTCGCCTTATTGAAAAAGTAAGGGTTAATCCAGGGAATTACGTAGATAAAAAGAAATTTGAACAGATAGAATACGCTGATGATGATTATTTGCAGGAATTAGACCGTATTCGGAAAAGATTTACACCCCTAGTAGAAATATGTAAAGAATTTGACACCGCCATTCGTATTGGGACTAACCACGGCTCTCTTTCAGATCGAATCATGAGCCGATATGGAGACACCCCTATAGGTATGGTAGAATCGGCATTGGAGTTTATACGAATCTGTGAAGAGTTGAATTTTCATAACATCGTTGTGTCGATGAAGTCAAGTAACCCTCAAGTAATGGTGCAAGCGTATCGTTTGTTGGTAAATAAGCTAGAGGAAGAAGGATTAGAGCCATATCCATTACATTTAGGGGTAACAGAGGCTGGTGAAGGAGAAGATGGACGGATAAAGTCAGCATTGGGAATAGGTACTTTACTTGAAGACGGATTAGGAGATACGGTAAGGGTTTCGCTTACCGAAGAGCCTGAATTTGAAGCTCCTGTGGCGCAAATGCTTATTGATAGGTACGCTAATCGTAAACATACATTTATTAATGATATTTTAGATTCTCCAATAGACCCTTTTGCTTACCACAAAAGAGTAACACACATAGTTGAAAATATTGGGGAACATCATGTCCCAAGAGTAATTGCTGATGTATCAAAGATAGAGAATATAGAATTTAAGGACTTAAAAAGTATTGGTCATTTTCATCTTTCTGCAATGGATAAATGGAAGATGAATGATCAGGGAGCTGATTTTGTGTACTCAGGGATAAATCCAATCCCTTTTATGTTGCCTAATGGCTTGAAAGAAATTATAGACCACTCTGTTTGGAAACAAAAGGCTGATGCTACTAATTACCCTTTAATTCCATGGAAGGAATATACTACAAGCATACCAAAACACCCTACATTAAATTTTTTGTCATTAAATAGTAACGATTGGTGTGACCAACTAAAAAATGTATTAAAAAATGATACATCAATAGTTATCGTTTTGAGTTCTAAAAACCAACATGCTTTAGCAGATTTAAGGCGTTTCTTTTTCTTCTGTATCGAATCACATATTACAAACCCTATTATCATAAATCGTGCGTATGAGAATACGAGTGAGGAAAGCTTTCAGCTTCAGTCTTCTACTGATGTTGGAGGTCTTTTAATTGATGGACTAGGGGATGGGGTATTCTTTCCAATTCAAAAACTTAAAAAAGAAGAAATTATTCATCAATTAAAAAGTAAAAACAAGACCGCTTTTGGGATTCTTCAGGCAGCACGTACTCGAATGTCAAAAACCGAATACATCTCTTGCCCATCGTGCGGACGAACGTTATTTGATTTACAAGAAACAACTGCAAAAATAAGAAACAGAACAGATCATCTGAAGGGAGTGAAAATCGGAATAATGGGTTGTATTGTAAATGGCCCCGGTGAAATGGCAGATGCCGATTATGGATATGTAGGCTCAGGAAAAGGTAAAATAACCTTATACAAGGGACAGGAAGTGGTGAAGAGAGGTGTTGCTTCAGATAAGGCTGTTGATGAACTTATCGATATCATAAAAGATGGAGGAGATTGGATCGATGCTCAAGAAGTTGAAATATAATAGATATGGAAATGCAAGAATCAAAAAAAGGAAAAGATTTTTTTAATGTAAAAGATGTTTTTGGTTATTTCTTTCGTAAGAAAACAAATGAAAAAGTGGATGTTAATCTAAAAATGATGCACGTCATAAATCGTATTGCTATTATTATGTTTTTAGTGGCAATGATAATCTGGATTGTGAAAAGAATCTTATAAAAAAAATAAACACATAATAATCTGATATTCAGATAGTTATTTGTAATTCGTAGTAATTTTCCAAAATACAATGCATTTACGTGTTACTTTTCACATACTTATGTCATTAATAGACACTTAGAATATTGATAGTATTCTACAAGAAAAATACTTTATTAATAATTACGTTTTTGCAGTGATATTAATAACTAAATTATAAGATAATCTATGAAAAAAATAGTAATTGGTTTTGTCTTAACAGCTATTATGGTTGGCTGTGTTCAAGATATAAATGATTTAACTTTCGAAGTTATTAAGCCAGGCATATCGCTTCCAATTGGCTCATTTAGTATAGAGGCGAATAGTCTTACTAAGTTAGGAGATTCGCTACAGGTTCGAGAAGGAGAATTTAATGTCATTGAATTTTTTTACAATACTGAACTTTTAAGAAGTCCATTAAATGATCGTTTTACTATTGCAGATCAATCGTTTAGTGATGCAATTCCTTTTAACGCTTTTGTATTTGTTGCAGGGGCTACAAATGAAGTAAAAGTCTCGGAATTTAATTCGTTTACAATTTCAAATGTCGATTTACCAACCCCAGTTCCAGAGATGACAAAATTGATTTTTAAAGGGGGGACAATTAGTGTAAGTCAATCCAAAGATTTTGATCATAATGTTGAGACGGTAATAAAAATTCCGAAATTAACGAAAAATGGGGTGCCGCTATCTATTACTTTATCGAATACCATGTCGGTAAATGAACCATTAAACTTATATGAATTCGACTTAACAGGGCCTTTAGGAACAAGCTTTAATACAATTGAATACGAAATTTCAACCACCATAAGAAATACAGGAACATCTACTACTGGTACACTTTCGTTAGGGTTTGATATGTCATCGATGTTGTTTAGTTATGTTGAGGGAGATTTTCAAACCTATCCATTTGACTTATTTGAAGGTAATTTTAATTTAGGCCTTCCAAGTAGTAATAATATACCTGATAATATAGCATTCACTAATCCGAGTGTTGAATTAGTTATTGATAATTCAGCAGGAATAGAATTTGGACTAGACATAGTAGAAGTATCCGTAACGGATGCAGATGGTATAAAGTCACTTATTACAGGTACTTATGATGATCAAACTATTATTCTTCAGGGAGCATCATCTCCTAGTACAGTAGCTACAAGTAGTTACTCTATATCTAATCAAAATACCGATAATTTCGCATCACTACTTAGTAGTATTCCATCAAGTGCCTTTTTTAGTGGAAATGCTAGTGCTAATCCAAATGGAATCCCTCCACAGGGAAATTTTATAACCGATTCTAGTGAAGTAGTTATTAATGCGAACCTTACCCTGCCAATGGAAGGATATGCTAATAATTATGCATTAATTGATACCCTGAATAACATTAACCTAAAACTAGATAAAAGTGGAAAAGTAAGTATAGATGAAGTAAACTTAAGACTTCAAATAGAAAACAACTTTCCTTTTGAAATTAGGACACAATTGTATTTTTTAGATTCAGCTAATCAGCAATTAGTATTAGATTCATTATTTACTACAGTTGATGAGCAACGAATTTTCACTTCGGCAACAGTAGATGGAACAGGATTAGTGACATCATCATCCATAGAGACCGTTGATATTAATATTCAGAACGAAAAATATGAGCGGATTAAAACTACAGGATCAATAAAATTGGTGGTTTATGTGCTTACATCAGGAGCGAATGACTCTCCAAGTAAAAGCGTGAAAATTACTACTGACAATTTTCTAAAACTTGATATTGGCTTGTCGGCTACTGCATTAATTGACCCTGAGAAATTACTATAAGAAATGAATTATAAAAATATACGCTATATATCGTTGATATGGATAGGTTTACTCGCTGTAAATACATTGTATGCACAGCAAGAGTTTACGCTATATCATATGCCCGTACTATCCCAAGCTACGTACTTGAACCCCGCAGCTGTACCAGAACACAAAGTGTCATTATCTCTTCCTATCCCTTCGGTATTTGTTGGGTTTAACAACTCTGCGTTGAACGTGAAGGCTTTTGTAGATAAAAACGGAAATGTGGATTATAACAAATTTGTTGATGGCTTGGATAAGAATAATAACTATCTAGGAGTAGGTGCTAATTCGGAATTATTTCATTTAAGAGTTAAAGCAGCAAACAATTTCTTTTCTGCACATACACGTGTTGTTAATGATTTTAGGTTTATTTACCCGAAAGATTTGTTGGGTATTGGGTCTGTAGGTATTAAAGATGGGTATTCCTTATCAGGACTTGGGATAAATTTTAATAGTTATTTAGAATATGGACTAGGGTTTACACGAGTAAAACCCGATTCGAAATGGACTTATGGAGCTCGGGTGAAAATGCTAAAAGGAATAGCCAATATCCAAACCAAATCATCCGAAATAGAATTAGCCGTAAACCAAAATGATATTTATCAATATGATTTAAATACAAAGATGGAAGTGAATATTGCTGCTGGAGTTGACCCTTTACAAGTGAGTTCTGTTAACGATATTTCTAATATAAATTTTAATAGTTATAATGATGCAAAGAATGTGTTAAAACTTAACACGGGTTATGCAGTAGATTTAGGGGCTACGTTGCAATTTTCTGAAAAACTTAGTTTTGGGATTGCAGTAAATAATCTTGGCTACATCAACTGGAATAGTTATGTTGAAAATTATAGTGCTGATGTTAATTTGAAATTTGATGGTGTAATCTTAGAAAATATTGATTTCACAGGCAATATTGATAGCTTATTTAACACACAAGTTGATAGTATTTTTCAATCGTATGAAGATACATTTAATAGTGGAACAGATACCACTCAAATAGGATATAAAACTTGGCTGCCTACCAATGTTTTTCTGTCTGCTCATTATCAATTTAGTCCTAGTACTAGGGCTACAGCATCATTGTACACTGAGTTTTTTGATGGTGTGTCTTTAGGAGCGGTAGTAGGGATAAATCACTCGATAGGAAGAGGGTTTGATTTTACTACTTCTTGGTGGTGGTTCAAAAATAGTGGAGCTAACTTAGGTTTAGGGATCGTATTTAAGCCAGCTTTTGCTCAATTTTATGTGGTTATGGATAATGTTTTACCTGCAAGCTTTATTAAAGTGAGTGACCCTGAAACCAACTTAAGTGGGGTATATCTTCCTTATGAAGTGAAGAATTTCAATATACGAGTTGGGATGAATTTTGTGTTTGGTCGAATTAAAAATGAAAGTAGATTGCCAAATTTAGGAATAAGCAAACATGATCATGGTGTTAGACGGTATTTATACAAACCTTCATTGAAATAATACGATGAATAGTAAGGTACGATATATGAAAAGATATTTATTATTGGTAATTACATTAGGTGTAATTACAATTACAGGAAATGCACAAGAACTGACCGTAATAGGAAAGGCTAATCGATTTGTTCCATATAGTATTGATACTGCTATTAATACGAACTATCATGAGATTAACCCGGTATTTAGTCTAGATGAGAAGACACTATATTTTTCAAGAGTTGATCACCCTGAAAATCATTACGGTAGACATAGTAGTCAAGATATTTGGTACAGTGAACTACAATCAGATGGCAACTGGAGTGTAGCTCAGCGTTTAGACGCTCCGTTCAATAATAATCGTTTCAATGCACTATATAGTATTAGTGATGATGGAAAACACTTAGTTACGGGTGTGTATACTAATAAAGGCAGGTATAAGAAAAGAGGACTATCTGTTGTTGAAAAAACAGAAAATGGATGGTCTCTCCCTGAAAAATTTAAAGTTCCTAGGTTTAGTAAAAGGGACAAGGGAATAATAAGTACTGTTTTTTTAAATAAAGAATCAGACATTTTATTATTGTCATATTCTAGTGCTTGGCAGAAAGCTTCAAATAATAAAATTAGGTATAGTACAAAGAAGAAAAATGGAAAATGGAAATCACCTAAACCGTTGAAAAATAGTAATCTAAAAAGTAGGTTTACGTCTATAGAATCTCCTTTTATGTCAGAAGATGGTAGTACAATATACTTTTCTGCGTATGGTAGGAGTGCTTCTAATTATTATAAAAGCGATATCTATAAAATTACTAGACCTGGAGATTCTTTTGATAATTGGTCGAGCCCGGTACGGTTAAGTAACACCATTAATTCTAATGATTGGGAGAATTATTACAAACTTTTCAATGAAGAAAATTGGGCAGTATTTAACGCAGCAAGTATTGGAGATGATTCTGATATCTTTATTGTAAAACTAAATGAACCTAGACCGTATGTTGACTTACATGGAATTGTGAAATTAGATGATAAGCCATTTAAAGAGACGTTTAAAGTGATGATAAATGGTGATGTGGTAGATTCTGTGCGTATTAATAGGGACTCAAGTAGTTATGCAGTCCAACTGCCTCTTGGAGGAAGGTATGAAATAATGCCCAACTCGGGTGAAATGGAAGCAAAAATGGAGTTGATTGATGCTACGTATGAATTGGAATACATGGAAATGGAAAGAGATCTTGAACTCTCCTTGATTCCATTTTTAGATTTATCAGGTAAAGTAACCGTAAATGGCAAATTACTTACGGATCCTTTTAGTATACTTATTAATGGCTTTAAAGTAGATTCTGTCATTACCAATCCGCTAACAGGAACTTATTCTGTTAAGCTGCCTCTTGGTAGAGTATATCAACTTCAAGTACGTTCAGGAAATTACATACCAGAAATGGAAACGGTTGATGTGAGTAGCGATACGAAGCAAATTCGAGTGTTTAAGGATTTAAAAATGAAGGCGATACCTTATGTAGATGTGAGGGGGTCGATCGTAAATCTTGATACTAACTTGGCAATTCCTCATGAAGCTAATCCTAAAATCATGATAAATGGAGAAGTGGTAGATAGTATTTCTACTGTAACGGGTAGTTATTATGTTCGCCTTCCTTGGGGTCAAAAATACATATTACAGGTACAAGCCGATGAATTTGCGCCAGTAGCTGCGGTTGTCGATTTAATAAACGTTAGTAATTATGCGGAAATGACAAGAAGTTTATTCGTCAACCCTTTACAAAAGTATGCTACTATTACAGGTAAGGTGCTAAACATGAAGACTGGTGCTACCATAAAGGATAATTTCGTTATTGATGTGAACGGTTCTCGAAGTACGAATAGTAATATGAATGCCTCTAATGGCACTTATGAGGTACGCGTTTCGCTCGGTGAAAAAATAGTACTTACTGCAAGTGCTCAAAATTATTTTCCTATTTCAGAAATAATTGATTTATCAGAAGAGGTGGAAAACATTAAAGTGTATAAAGATTTACAATTGATGCCTCTTAAAATAGGGGAGCATATTCTATTAAATCATATTGTTTTTGAGACAGCTTCATCGAACCTAAAGCCTGAATCTTTTCCTGATATAGATCGTGTAGTAGATTTGTTAAGAGCTGTACCTACCTTGAAAATAGAAATTGAAGGGTATACCGATAGCTCAGGAAAGGATTCGTATAACCTAGGGCTATCAAATTCAAGGGCACATTCGGTAACGTCCTATATTTTATCAAAAGGGATTAGTGCTCAAAGAGTGCAGTACAAAGGTTATGGAGAAGAGAAGCCTATTGCTACTAATTTGACACCCGAAGGTAGGGCGAAAAATAGAAGAGTTGAATTTTTAGTATTAGAACAATAAAAGTGTAATTCTTAACCACAGTAATATGGCTGTGGTTAAGAATTATATGATTGTAGGGTGGATTAATTAGGGATTAACAACGAAGAATCACCATAACTCAAAAATTTATAGTCATTCATTAAAGCTTCTTTGTAAATTGTTTTCCAGTCATCACCAACAAAAGCAGCAATAAGCATGAGTAATGTAGAACCTGGCTGATGAAAATTAGTGATGAGTGAATCACATACCTGAAATGGATAGCCCGGCATGATGAAAATCTCGGTATCTCCTCGGAGTTCTTCTAGTGTGTTGTCATTCATATAGTGAAGTATAGTTTTAAAAACATCGTCACGAGAAGGTAAATCTTTCAATTCATATTGATAGGGTTCTAATTTACTAATATGAAATTTTTCATCATCTTGTTGCATTAGCTTTACGCCAAACCAATACAAGCTTTCTAAAGTACGCATAGAGGTGGTGCCTACAACACCTATTTTTTTTGCGTTTATGAGTGATTCAACATTGTGTTTTGTTACAATTACTTGCTCGGAGTGCATGGGGTGCTTGGTGGCATCTTCTTCTTTTACAGGCTGGAAAGTTCCTGCACTAACATGTAAAGTTAAGTACTCTAGTTTTACACCACTTTCTCTTAACTGATGAAGAATTTCATTCGTGAAATGTAGACCAGCAGTAGGAGCCGCTACAGCTCCTTTGTTTGATGAATAAATGGTTTGATATCTCTCTTTATCTTCTGGTGCTGGTTTTCGGTGAAAATAGGGAGGCAAAGGAACTTCTCCCATTGCTTCTACTACTTCGGCAAAACTAATATCACCATCCCATGTAAACTCTACTAGTTTAGTTTCTCTATCTATCAAATCAACAGAAATAGTAATGGGTTTGTTTTTGTATTCTAGTGTAGTGGTAAGGGTTTCTTTTTTCCATTTTTTTAAATTCCCTACCATACATTGCCAGCTGCTTTTTTTTGTAACACTCATCGCTTCAACAACTAAATGGCTAGGTGAAACAGGGTTAAGGAGGAAGATCTCAATTATGGCTCCCGTATGCTTTGTGAAATGTAAACGTGCAGGAATCACCTTGGTGTTGTTGAAAAACAGAGTAGTATCAATGGGCAGTTGATTGATGATATTACTGAAATTGAGATGCTTCACTATCCCATTTTTATATACAGCTAATTTTGAATCTGCTCGATTTTTAATAGCATGTTTTCGAATACTTTCTTCGGGAAGATCATATTTATAATCACTAAGTTGTACTTTTGGAATCATAGGCTGCAAATATATTGAAAGTGATATTAATACGAGTGTCGTATTAAGAAATATTAAAACGAGAGAATGATTGTCAAAGTAAAATGATTTTATTTTTTATTGATTTTCATAAGCGATGAAATGCATTCTTATAAAAATTAGTCTAAATTGCGCCATTAAATTTCACAATTATGGAAAGACTATTTCGAGCGTTTTGGTATCTATCAGTATTGATTGTTTTTTTTAGCTTAATGTATAGCTTTGCCGCCTTACCCCACCTTGTGGAATACCTCGATGGATTTGAAAATGTTACCAAGGATATTTATTTTTATTACGCTTTGGCAATAGTGGCCTTCAGTAATTTCATCCTTTATGTGCTCGTAAGAAAATTTAACTCATCCTCTTCGTTATCAAAAATGTTGCAAAGTTGGTTGTATGCACTTAACTCATCACTAAATTTATTCTTTTTTGTAGCACTTATGTTTGTTATGATGCACAACAGCAATGAACATTGGAATTATGGAATGTTAGGGTATGGTATCTATATTACAATAGGACTAATTGTGCTTTGTGCTTTTTCTTTGCCAATACTTATATTTGTTGCAAATAAAAATATCAACACATAACTAGTAGATTTACAGGCATATATGAAATTATCATTAAACTTGTTCTCTAAAAAAAATGATAATATTTTTTTTTCTGTCCTGTTTATTTGCTTGAATTAGTGTATAATTTACTGTTTATTCGCTTACAATTTATATTGTGTAGTGAATCCATGTTTCCCTCTATTTTTTAAACTTGAATAAAATGGCTGAAGATAAATCAACTGAATATACCGAAGACAGTATTAAATCCCTTGATTGGAAGGAACATATCCGGCTACGACCAGGAATGTACATTGGCAAACTGGGTGATGGATCGGCTCAGGACGATGGTATTTATGTGTTGGTAAAAGAAGTTATTGACAATTGTATTGATGAACACATGATGGGGCATGGAAAAACCATTGATGTGAAAATTACAGATCATCGCGTTGAAATACGTGATTATGGGAGAGGTATTCCATTAGGAAAAGTGGTCGATTGTGTCTCTAAGATAAATACTGGAGGGAAGTATGATTCAGGCGCTTTCCAAAAATCAGTTGGTTTGAATGGTGTGGGTACCAAGGCGGTAAATGCCTTGTCAAATTACTTCAAAGTACAATCTTTCCGTGAAGGAGAAACCAAAATAGCTGAATTTGAAAGAGGAGAAGTAATCTCGGATGCTAAAGTTGTAAAATCAAGTGGTAGGAATGGTACTTTTATCGTTTTTGAACCTGACGGCTCTGTTTTTAAAAATTTTCATTTTATTCCTTCTTATCTTAACGACCTTATTTGGAATTATGTATTCCTAAATGCTGGGTTGACCATCAATTTTAATGGGGTAAAGTTTCATTCCGAAAATGGCTTATTGGACTTATTGTCTCGGAAAACAGAACAAGAAGATTTAAGATACCCTATCATTCATTTGAAGGGGCAAGATATAGAGATAGCATTAACACACGCAAATCAATATGGTGAAGAATATTATTCTTTTGTTAATGGTCAATATACTACGCAAGGAGGAACGCACCAATCGGCATACAGAGAAGTGCTTGTAAAAACGGTACGTGAATTTTATAAAAAAGATTTCGATGCTTCAGATGTTCGTTCTTCTATTGTAAGTGCTATTGCGGTTCGTGTTCAAGAACCTGTTTTTGAATCACAAACTAAAACAAAGTTAGGTTCGCAATATGTTGTTCCAGATGGACCAACTATGCGAACGTTTATAAATGACTTCATCAAAAAGGCATTGGATGATTATTTGCATAAACATTCAGGTACAGCCGATGCTTTATTAAAACGTATTTTGCAGTCGGAAAGAGAACGTAAGGAAATTGCTGGAATAAAGAAAATAGCAAACGAACGTGCTAAAAAAGCAAACCTCCATAACAAAAAACTGAGAGACTGCCGTATTCACTTTAATGACAATAAAGGAGATAAAAAAGACGATACCATGGTTTTTATTACTGAGGGAGACTCAGCAAGTGGTTCTATCACAAAATCACGTGATGTACAAACACAAGCGGTATTCAGTTTGCGTGGAAAGCCCTTAAATTGTTATAACCTCACAAAAAAGGTAGTTTATGAAAATGAAGAATTCAACCTTCTTCAACACGCATTAAATATTGAGGATGGAATTGAAGGGCTTAGGTATAGAAAAATTGTGATAGCTACTGATGCAGATGTTGACGGCATGCATATTCGCTTGTTATTAATGACATTTTTCCTTCAATTTTTCCCAGAGCTTGTTAAGCAGGGGCATGTATTTGTTTTAGAAACGCCTCTTTTTCGAGTTAGAAATAAAAAGGAAACCATTTATTGTTATAGTGGTGAAGAAAAACAAGAAGCGATAAATAAGTTAGGAGGGAAGCCTGAAATAACTCGATTTAAAGGACTTGGTGAAATTTCACCTGATGAATTTGGAAATTTTATTGGTGATGATATTCGATTAGAGCCTATTTTCTTGGAAAAGGAAACTAGTATCAATAAAATATTGAGCTTTTATATGGGGAAAAACACACCAGACCGTCAAGGGTTTATCATCGATAATTTGAAAATTGAGAAAGATTTAGAGGTAGAAGAAGAGGTGTTGGCTTGATGTGAATAGTTGAAATGAAGAATAACCCTTTTTTTTGAGAATATAAGTTGAAGGATGACTGTCAATTTGATGAAATCATAAAAAAATAATAGATTATAACCAGATAAATTTATAGTTAATTATGAGTGAAGAGCGTACTGAACTGCCTGAAAATAGTAAAGAGGAATATGGTAAAGAAGATTCTATACATGATATCCTACCTGTTTCAGGGATGTACGAAAATTGGTTTTTAGATTATGCCTCTTATGTAATCCTAGAACGTGCTGTTCCAGCTATAGAGGATGGTTTTAAACCTGTACAACGTAGAATTATGCATTCCCTAAAGGAAATGGATGATGGACGATTTAATAAAGTGGCAAATGTAATTGGGAATACCATGCAGTTTCATCCGCATGGTGATGCTTCAATTGGTGATGCTATCGTAAATCTTGGGCAGAAGGATATCCTTATTGAAACACAAGGGAACTGGGGTGACATACGAACAGGAGATAGAGCGGCTGCACCTAGGTATATTGAAGCCCGTTTATCTAAATTTGCCTTAGATGTAGTGTATAACCCACAAACTACAGAATGGCAATTGTCCTATGATGGTAGAAAAAAAGAACCGGTTACACTTCCTGTAAAATTCCCATTATTAATAGCACAGGGAGTAGAAGGTATTGCGGTAGGGTTGTCTACAAAAATATTGCCTCATAACTTTTGTGAGCTTATAAAAGCATCTATTGATATTTTAAATGGGAAGAACCCTAAAATCTATCCAGACTTTCCTACAGGTGGAACAGCTGACTTTTCAGAGTACAATCAAGGGATAAGGGGTGGTAAAGTAAAAGTTCGTGCTAAGATTGAAGAATATGACAAAAAAAGTATTGTCATAAAAGACATCCCTTTTGGCACTACGACAACGGGAATAATAGAATCTATTCTTAAAGCAAATGAAAAAGGAAAGATTAAAATAAAACAAGTTGTTGATAATACGGCCAAAGAGGTAGAGATACTAATCTCCCTAGCTCCAGGTCAATCTCCAGATATTACGATTGATGCGCTATATGCGTTTACAGATTGTGAAGTGTCAATTTCGCCCAATGCATGTGTAATTGTGGAAGAAAAACCACAATTTTTGAAGGTGAATGAGATGTTGAAGATTAACACAGCGCAAACGGTTGAACTCTTAAAAAAAGAGCTGGAAATTAAACGTGCTGAGTTAATGGAGAAAATGTTATTCTCTTCATTAGAAAAAATATTTATTGAAAACAGAATTTATAGAGATATTGAGGAGTGTGAGACATGGGAAGCTGTAATTACTACTATTGATAACGGGTTAGAAGCATATAAACCTCAGTTTTATAGAGAAATTACAGAAGAAGACATTGTTCGACTGACAGAAATAAAGATTAAAAGAATTTCTAAATTCGATGCTTTTAAGGCGAACGAGTTGATGAAAAAATTGGAGGAGGAATTAAAGCAGACCGAATATAATCTGGCTAATTTGATTGAATTCTCGATTAATTATTTCCAAAATTTACTCGATAAATATGGAAAAGGGAAGGAACGAAAAACAGAAATAAAAACATTTGATAGTATTCAAGCAACGGTAGTGGCTGCGAATAATCAAAAATTATATGTAAATCGCCAAGATGGGTTTATAGGGTACGGATTAAAGAAAGATGAGTTTGTTTGTGAGTGCTCAGATATTGATGATATCATCGTAATACGAAGAGACGGTAAGTGCATAGTTTCTCGTATTTCAGATAAAATTTTTGTGGGGAAAGATATCCTTACTGTAGGTGTTTGGAAAAAAGGGAATGAACGGATGGTCTATAATGCGATCTATTTAGATGGTAAAACAGGGCGTTCAATGATAAAACGATTTAGTGTAACTGCCGTAACTCGTGATAAAGAGTATGACCTTACCAAAGGTGAAAAAGGATCAAAAATATTATATATTAGTGCAAACCCTAATGGGGAAGCAGAAATTGTAACAGTAAAGCTTACTTCTGGCGCCAAGGCACGTACAAAAGTCTTTGATTTTGACTTTTCTAGTTTAGAAATCAAAGGAAGAGGTGCTGGCGGTAATATTCTCACAAAATATCCTGTTCGTAAAATTGAATTGAAGTCAGTAGGAAAATCTACCCTAAGTGGGCTAGATATATGGTATGATAAATCGGTAGGGCGATTAAATACTGATAAGAGGGGAGTCCTTATAGGAAACTTTAATAGTGAAGATAGGATTTTAGTTTTGTATAAAGATGGTAATTATGAACTAACTACTTATGAACTCACCAACCATTATGAGCCAGAAAAAATAGTATACATACATAAGTTTCAACCGCAAGTAGTGGTAAGTGCCGTACATTATGAGGCAAGCAATAAAAATTATTATGTAAAACGATTTGCTATTGAAACCAATACGATAGGTAAAAAATATTGTTTTATAAGTGAAGAAAAAGGAGCGAAATTACACTTTATTTCAGTACACCCATCACCACAAATTGAGTTAGAAATAGTAAAAGGAAAATCGAAAGAAAAAGAGACGACCCTTATACAAATTAACGATTTTATAGATGTGAAAGGTTGGAAAGCAATTGGAAATCGACTATCGCAACATACAGTGAAAAAAGTGAAATTGATAGAACCTGAAGTGAACGAGGAGAGCTCTTCAAGTGCTGATAAAAATACTGAACCTGTAGAGGTTAAAAATGATGTTGTTGTAGAACAAGAAAAAGTTGTGAAAAACATTGAGCCATCAACACCTATAGATGATAAACAAGACCCTCCTAAAAAGGATGATAATGATTATGGCGTAGGAGAAACCATTCAACTAGATTTTTAGGAGTT
>Ga0224506_10001279_pt1 | contig 18154 bp, 17 predicted proteins | sample SF_Jan12_sed_USG_2_FD_169108 | JGI IMG/M metagenome (GOLD analysis project Ga0224506, IMG submission 169108) | Sediment microbial communities from San Francisco Bay, California, United States - SF_Jan12_sed_USGS_8_1 | ecosystem: Environmental > Aquatic > Marine > Sediment | place: USA... | reverse complement strand
CTATCGAAAAAATAATGCGTGAACCGGGACTCGAACCCGGACCGCTGCCTTGCGACTCCGAACATACAAATTGCATTTTCAGAATGGAAGGGCAATATGCTAGCCATTGACACCATTCACGCGATGATAAAAATAAATATTATTTCTACCAATCATTCGATCCTATTGATAACTAAATAATTTATCGATACATCTCAAATCCATAATTGAATGAAACAAAATTTTTGTGTATTTTTCCTATGCAGTATCTCGGTTAAATATGACCTTATTTGTGGTGATATCGGATTTTTTGTCAGATTTTAAATTAATTGAAATCAAACAAAGTATTGATTGATACGTGGTTAGATCTATTTGCTAGTTCAATACTTCTCCTTGTGTAATGTATTAAATAACTCGTTTACCTGGAAAATTTATTGACTATTATTGTAATTAAAAATGTTGATTCCAAAGCGAGATATCAGTGAAATACACAATATAACACATTAACATACATACACACATATTGAAATTATAATGCTCATCAATTTAGTTGATCGAACAAAGATTTTTATTTGTTTAAAACAAGTAATATAATTAGTAAATATGAGACTATATAGAATAATAACATTACTGCTTATTGCTTTAATGTTTTTACATACCACAAATCCCGCTGTAGCAGGCAATCATGCCAATAAGAGTGGAAATACAGTAACTATTGAGAATTCTTCAATCACCATGCAATTGACTGGTGGAGGTAATGTACCTAAATACACATTCTGGGATCATGATGATAATGATAGCAAATATCACGTCCAATTTAGTCATGTTTTTGAGGCTAATGATAATGATGATGATGGCAAATACTCACACCAAGGTGATAGAAAAGTTTCAAACTCCGATGTTGCTTTATCATCACTATCATGGGATTTTTCAGAAATATCTGAAACAAATGATGGTGTAGATTTTAATATCTCCAGTGTTGGAGGAGATTTTAGTATAACATTTGTAAATCATATAGGTAATGATGCGTCTTCACTGAAGTTTGATGTAATTGTGGATGGATATACATGGACAGATGATTCTGCGATGTTTGTAATTGGATTTAAGTTGATCGCACAAGGAGGTGATAATGATGATGATGAAAACCAAGATAATGAAGAGCAAGATGGAAATCAAGTCACATGGGGAGAAGGTGGATTTATTGATGTTGAAGCTACTGCAGCCACAGCAGACGGTGATATTGACGTTGGTGTATCCACTGGAAATGATGGAAACAGTCCTCTAGTATATATTAGCTACGGACATTTCAATAATGGTTTTGAACATGATCCAACTATCGGTGTACAAGCATCTGCTTCGGGTAGTTTTATTCCGTTAAATCCAGTAATAATTCCATTTTCATTATTTATAGTAGTACTTATTTATAGAAAGAAGAATTAAATCGTAAAATAATTGAATTTCAACAATCAATTGGATAAGTAAGCTAAATTGTAATATATTAATTTTTTTTTATTTATAGCTAGTACAGATACAATATAAATCGCTTGTCTTCTTTTTCTTTTTATTTAAATTGAAGATTGATATATTTGAGTTTTATTTATTTGCAGGACTTTGCTATTAACAAATTCATTTTTGACTCATAATTTGAATATACAGACACTAACAACTGAATAATCGTGCAAAAAGGCCTTTCTTCTTTCTACTACTGGAATTTTTACCAGTTTCGCCTTCCGGCCTGTATGACAATTCTCTTTGATCCTCAACAGATACCACCTTTCCTTTTGTTTTTGCAGCAACTTCTAGAAAATCAAAAAATGCTTTTTCTGTTTTTCCACCTTCCCCTTCGTGGATATTATAGGTTAGAGGTAGAAAATGTCGGGAAGCATCTATCTTCTTCATTAATTTAAATCCTTCAAACTGTTCTTCTCTATTAGCAGATGTCCCAATCCACATGTAAATATTTTCATTTCCATCTAATACGTAGACATCGTCGCTTTTCAATGATTTTTTAGAAATTTTCACTTCTTCAACAAAAGCTTCATCAAAACCTCGAGTTTCTTTTTTCGTATATACACGATATAATTTGTATTCTACAAGATCTAACTCAGCATGTTTTAAGAATCCAGGAGTATCACCATCTACAACATTATAACTTAATATTGACTTAAATTTGGGAGTTTCTTCACCTTGTAACATAGAAGTAACTGTGGGTTCTCCACTTCTGTCACTGTTATCTAATTTATTGGCTACCCATGCACCAACTGCCTGTTCATCGACACCACAATCTTTTCCACGCCAAATGTATATTTCCATCCCGTTATCAACAACATAGACGTCACCATCTAAGAATTCATATGTATTACCAGATTTTGGCTTTATTCGCTTTAATTCCTTACCTTCTACATGAAGTACATCCATAGTGAGAGATATGTATTAAAAATAAATAAGTTCATCGTCCTTAGTTGGTATTTGACAAATATTTCTTTCAAATATTGTGCGATTTCATTAAATATTTATTTCGAAGTACCAACCCGAATGAATTATTTTATTCTACATCTAGATAATCCCATTTCTTATTAATTAACAATTAAATTTGATTTATAATTTGTCATAAAACCAATTGAGATTTAATAATTTGATCGTTAATAATAAATTAGTAATCTATAATTTAACTCCACATAAATCTAATGCAAGAATTTTTTAATTCCTGTTTTATTTAACTAGATATAATCGCAATTGAATTATATAATAAGTGTCTTATATAAACAAGTGAGTGATTCCGAAATAACTGAGGCCATATATAACCAGTTATTAAGAAATAATTCCAATTCAATTAGTTTAGAGGATACTATAATTATTGTATTGGATGAATTTAGCACTCACGGAAAGCCAACAATATCAAGCGAGGGTGTAATTTGGGTGGTTTTATTTCATGAATTATTTATCATGGAAGAATTTTCCACCATAGCAAAGCAGCATAATGTTATCAATGAATTGGTTAATGCAATAAGAGAAAATGGATCTAAAATACGAGAAATTGAAATGAAAGAAGTCTCTAGGTTTTATGATTCATATCAATGGACCAAAGATGTCATGAATACCTTCTTTGTCAATGTTTTTCCAAATGAGAGCGATATTGGAAGAAATAATCTAGTAAAAAGAGTTGAAACTAAATTTATTAATTCTTTAATGACATTAAAATGGTCTGGTTTCCTGTATCCATCTTATACAGAGGGATTAATAACAGGATTGCTCTTAAGTTTTTCACCTTTTGCAATTTATGAAATATCTGATGGTGCCAGACAAAAAATCAAACAGATGAGGGAAGAGTGGGAATTGTTTCCCATTTTGAATTTGCATCTATATCATCAAATAATATTAGGATTAAATATCATTTTAACTGAATTTAGACAGATAGTTGCGGATAATTGGTAATCTAGGAATAATTAAGATGTGCTTCCGAATACAGCGTTTAATTGATTCATTCCAATAGTTTGAATCTCATATTGTGAGGAGTTTGATTTACTAATAAATTCATTTTGAAATTGAATTGAATAAAATTTTAGCATTTCTTTGGCAATGATGGTAGATTTCCCAGTTATCATAATTACATAAAATTCCTTATCTATTGGATTAATTAACAAGTCTACACTATTAAGTTTAATCTCATGAATCTCTAATTCTTTTCCAAAAAATTCGGATAGTAATAGTGATATGGCCCTAAATCCACCTGAAAATAATATTTCCTCATCAATAATTTTAGAATTTTTTAAAGAATTGTCACCATTCTCATCAAATCGGTATGTAAAAACAGGAATACCAGAAGTATCAATAATAATCAATCGCTTTATATTGCCACTCTGTAGAGATTGAATGCTGTTGGAGATATAATGTCTAAGAATTACAGTCATACCAAAAATAGTGATAAAACTCCCATATTTGGTAGGTAGAATTATACCAAGGAGCATAATAATAACCCCGATCCGTATCATTTTAATGATTTTTTTAAAATCAATATTAGGTGTTGATTGTATCTTTTGATTTAAGTTATTTAAAATAGCATATCCAAAAAATAAGGTAAGCACAAATGTAAAAATAGAAGATATTATAAATGTATAAAATATATAATTTCCGATTTGGGAAGGTAAAATGGATAACACGTTGGATAAGCTGGAAAATTCATCAATATTATGCATTTCAATAATTACAGGTATCGATGTAATCATCATCGTAGTGATTGAGATAATAACTATGAAACCAATTAAAATATTATTTCGTGTGAGAACATTATTGTGATCAAAGGTCTCAAGGAAAATATAATAGAAGTAAAATGCTAGAATTTGAGTTAACAGTACTATTGGAAGATAAACGAAGTAGGTAACAACAGGGTTAATAAATTCGGGAAGGATAAATATAAAAGCCAATGATGATAGGCTGATTGTTGAATAAAATAGATATTTCATTGACTCATATCTTTGTTTCATATATTGGCTATACATTGTTGATATCATCAAAATGATTGATATTATACGTATTATGTTTAGAAAAAATTCGAAGGAATTCATGAGATCACTTTTGGTTAGATATTTTAATTGTAATTTACAATTATTGTATTATCCAATTATCAATATATACAATCATTTATATTAACGTATTCCTACTGTGATAATAATGAGTAAGAATTTGGAACAGTTTTTCACTCAATTAATGATATTTAGAACTTTACCCTTGATCACCCATAATTCATCTATCATTGATGACCATGGATTAAATGAGGATTTGATGGTCATCCTGATCAAAATTAATCAAAATGAAAATAAAATACTATCCTCCGAAATTGCCGATGAATTATTTATGGATCGTTCAAAAGTATCAAGATTAATAGATAAATTGGTTAATTTAGGTTTTTTAACTAGACAACATGATACAAAATCAGATCGTCGTCAAGTTACTCTAAATACAACAACTAAGACGATTGAGGTATTACAAGCGTTCTATACTGAAAGACATATCTATTATGGGGATTTAATTAAATTCTTGGGAGAAGATAGATTGATTCCCTTTATTTTAACCCTCACTTCCTTTAATGATTTTGTTAAATCGAAGATTGATAAAAATACAGATGGTAAATGAAACTTGTTCTTTAATATTTTAAAAACAAATTTTATTAGGTAATTATAGGTTTATACAGTAATTTTGATTCAATCATTGGGATACAACGACTAATAAGCTCCTCTACATTTTTGAAATCGTTAAGTAATACTCCATTTAGTTTGCTTTGAATTTGATCTTCATATTTTTTAACAAATTCATGGATCAGATACTTCATAGATCGTCTTAATATTTTTGATGATTTATCCACAAATAAAATTGCGATAAATTCACCTACTGTTTCAAAAATTATAGTCCCATGATCAAAATTAATTGATTTTAATTTATTTTTCGAAGAATCAGCATCGATTACCTCACTAAGTAGCGTATTTATGCTTGATAAACTTACATTTGTTAAATAATCCTTTGATATATCAGATTTCCGTAGATCTGCTGAATATATTAAATGACCATCGATGGTGGATATTTGTAGAAATGATACATTTGAGGGAACATAATAAGAAAAGTTAGGTGTTTTCAAATAAATCACTCCAAAAATAATCATAGTAGGAGCAGAGAAGATAATAAAATCAATATCGCGGATATTCAAAAAATGTTCTAAGAATTCATAAATATAAAGAATGTCAAAAATCGAAATTGCAATTATAATTAATTTTATTTTTTGTCGATAAATAGAATTTACACTTATTTTATACTGTTGGATATATGCATACAGAATCAAATACAGGGATAATAACCAAATTAAATCATATGCCAATTCATCCAATCGTGTATCTCTGGCAAAAGGGAGTACATCACTTACTAGGATCAACTTCTTTGTATTTTGATAGTAAAACATATTCAACATATAAACAGAAATACTAGAAGTTAAAATACTAGCACGAATTATGTTTGCTCTTTCATTTAGTATGTGTTCAGCAAGTATATAAATAAATATCATTGATAAAGTTCCTAAATTCCGAACAATGCTGTATGCTACTGGTGAGGAAATTCCTTCATAATTATAAAAAATCCATATTCTATCATGAAAAAATGTTTGTAATAACACTGCGATTCCACTAAGAAACAGCAAACCAAAAATTGCGACTAAATAATCCAATGACATAATTTTATATTTTTTTAAACTGTAGCTAAATCGATAGGTCAGATAACCTGTAATTACTACAAAAAGAATTGATGATAAATTGAGTATTAGGTAACTTGTATCTACCAATGATTGATCATTAGAGAGAGAATATTAATTTCTTACGAATTGTGTATGATATTTAGAGTTAATTGGGATTTTTGTTATTAGAAAATTAATATTTTGAAATAAATGATTGAGATTTTAGTAGATTATTATTTGAAATAAATTAATTATTTATTTTATTTTTATCTAAGTCATTACACACTAGTATCATATTCGGTAGTTAACTTACCTAGATTTTCTCTGGCTTTTTCCATATCATCTTTTGACATTCCTTCGCCAAGATACCAATGAACGAAAGCATCTCTTTCATACATAGCATCAAATTGTGCGGCTAATCTTTTGAACACTTTAGTTATCCCTGTATGATTCGATAAATTTAACCCTGTAGATTCAAATCCAACTAAAGTTTCAGAGGTTACACCGGTCTTAATTCCAGTAGGTATGAATTCTGAAAATCGTAGTTTACCTTTTATCTCTGCTAATGAACTATTGACAGCATTTGTCTTAACTTCATGTCCTCTCATCATAACTACAGATGCAATGTAAGCACCTTCATCAAAATTTGTATCACTCATTGCATTGTTTGGATCAAACAATTGATTTATGATATCATGAGTTGTAACTTCTTCAAAAGACCCAGTTCCATTTTTTATTGGACTGAATGTTGAAGTTAAGAAGTGTTGTCTTGGGAATGGTACTAGATTAACAAGTAATTCCTTGAGATCAGTATTTAAATCACCTTTAAATCTTAGGGATGCTGTAACACCAGACATGACCCAAGAGATAATTTTGTTTAAATCAGCATAGCTTGGAGATTTGATTCCCATGTTGTTTTTGGTTAAGTTGTATAATGCATGGTTATCCAAAACAATAGTTTCATCTGCATATTCAATCAAATGATCTAGTGCAAATACTGAATTATAAGGTTCAGTAACTGCATCAGATATCAATGGACTGGGAAATACACTAAATGTGATAATTGGATATTTTGGATATGTTTCTTTTAATTTCTTCAAAATTTGAGATCCAAGACCAGATCCTGTTCCACCTCCAATAGAATGACTGATTGAAAATCCTTGAAGACTATCTGTTTCTGAAACTGCTTTTTCAACAATCTTTAAAACATCATCAACATTGACTTCTCCATCAGCACCTCGATAACCTCTTGCCCAATTATTTGCAGCACCGGATTGACCATGAATGGTGTAAGCTGGATCGAATAATCCAGGTAGATCATTCATGATTGTTTTAATAACCATTGGTTCTAAATCTACAAGAATTGCACGAGGTACAAACTTATTATTACCAGCTTGTTTAAAATAAACTGCTGATTTTTCTTTTGATGCATCAACTACAGAACCATCATTACCAAGTCCGTGTTCTTCTAAAACTGTTCTCCAAAATGCTGCACCGACTTGAAGCCCTGCCTGACCAACATGAATAGATATAATTTCTCTTGACATTATCTTATTCCTCCTATTTATTTTCTGCAATTTCAGCTGCAGCTACTTCCTCTCCCGATTTATCCTTACTTTTGAATTTCAAAGTTTCCTCATATTCCTCAACCAATTTAGCAATATCATTTCTTGCATTCACAATATCTTCTTCTGTTAAGCCAGAATCAGTATACCAGTGTGAAAAAGCTTTCCTAGACCATAATTTATCAAATTGGCCAAGAATTCTCTTAAATACCTGAGTTATACCTGTGTGATTAGCAACTAATGCTGCTGCAAATTCCATATTATTAGGTGCAGTTGCAGAAAGACCTGTTTTAAAACCAGTTGGTATAAATGATACGAATTTCAATTTCTGCTTCATTGCACGTAAAGCAGTATCCATATCTGCAGGATTTACATTTCCTCTGAACAACACTGTTGTTGAAATATAAGCACCATCTTCAGTATTAACTTGAGCTTGAATATTTGATTTCTCAAATAATACTTCTGCTGTTTTCTCAATACTTTGTGAATCAAAACCACCAGATTCTACCAGAGGTGCGGTAGATGTCATTAAGAAATGAAGTCTTGGATGAGGAACTAAGTTTGTTATTAACTTCCTTAAATCAAGATTTAGTGTACCAACAAATCTCATTCCTGCAGTTATGTTTACCATACTTTGAGAGATTAGTTTGTTCAAATCACTATATGTTGGTTCTGCAATGCCGAGATTTTGGCATATTGTGTATAATGCATCATTATCATATATTATTGAACAACTGGTATCTCTTACTAATCGGTATGATGAAAAAATTGCATTGTAAGGTTCTGTTAGTACATCACTAATCCTTGGACTTGGATAAATAGAAAATGATAGTAAAGGTGTATTTGGGTATTCTTTTCTTATGTTTTGCATAATTAAGGTTCCGAAACCACTTCCAGTACCACCACCAACACTGTGAGTCACTATAAATCCACCCAATGAATCAGTTTTTTCTACCTCGTTTTTTATTTTTCCAATCACTTGTTCTAAATATTGTGCACCCATTTCGGTATGCCCAACAGCAAAGTTGTTTCCAGCACCATCTGCTCCATGAACCTTGTTTTTAGGATCATAGAAGTTTGGTTTGGCGTCATCAGATACACTCTTCAATACAGCAGGTTCTAAATCAACCAATACTGCTCTAGGAACATACCTATTGCTTACCTTCCTGAAAAAAACATCAGTTCTTCCAGTTGGCTCTCCATTGGTTGGCATGCCATCTAGACCAATTTTATGTTCTTGAGCGATCAACTGCCAAAATTGGTCGGCAATTTGATTTCCGGCTTGACCAACGGCCACTACTACGACTTCTGAAATATGTCATATCCTCCAGTTATTTACTACATCTTTACCCTCATTTTACTTAAGGATGGTCAACTAACGCTGTATCCCTAAAATTTTGAAACAAGGGAAAGTTCAGATGTATCCTACATTATACACCACCTAGTATTTTAAGGTAGTGATAATTTTATGTTTTTTTTTGATTGGATTTCAGTTCAATTTCTTCTCTTTCCTTAGAATACTTAGAATATCAGAAATATATCTCCTGAATTCCAATAATTATGACACTGTAAAAATTACTACATTATTGTATAGTAAAGTGAAATATGCATCATATAACAAAATCATATTCTAAGGTTCTTAAGTTAAATAATTACTTTATTATTTTTATTAAAAGTCAAAAAAATTAAGAAATTACAAATGAAATCGTAAGAAATAATAAAAGATTATCATTAACTGTATGATTATTACAAATTTATTGACTCACTATTTGAAAAATCAATTTAAATTGTTATGAAAGTTTTTTATTTTGAAACAAATATTAATTTTTCTCTTTCTTAATTATTTTCAATACAGGAATAGCTATTAAGAAGAAAAAGAGGCCAGTTATATTGACTGGAAGATTAAATGGACTAGCATCAGAAGAGCTATCATTATTTGTACTATTGCTATTACCAGGTAAAGGAGTAATTAACACGACTGAAACCTCAGTCCATTCATCATAAACATAATCATCATATCTAAAAGTATAAGATAGAAGTAATCCTGTTGTTATATCGTAATTCAATTCTAAATCAAGATTACCTTCTTGGTTGTCAAAGGATAAGGAGTACGTACAATTTGAAGTATTGCAGACAACACTACTTCCACCTTGAATATCAAAAACTAGATTATCTAAATATAATTGAACTATTTCAGCAAAAGTGTACGAAGTACCATTTTCTTCTGTAACACGAGTTGGAAGAATAAAAAGTGATGGAATTTCCACTACAGAGGATCCTCCAGAAGAACCAGTGAACGTCATTCGGAATAAATCCTCTTGGATTGTAGGTGTATTAACAGGACTACCAACCAATATATCAACCCGAACACCAGTAATTGATGTATCAGGTCCGGTGTTATCAACTGCAACTACATCCCATTCATAGAAATCACCCTGTTGAAATCCGGTGTAATAATAGAGAGTTACTGAGAGAGAGCTATATACACCGAGGTCTGTTTCTAATACTACTTCTATTTCCCTCAAATGAGTACCATTATTATATGAAGAATAATAATATGTCAACACAAAAGTAGTTTGATCATAAATCAACTGTAATTCCTCTCCCTGAAATGTAGTTCCAAAAAATTCACAATTTGAATTGCCACAAGATGTTGCTGTCGATGAAAAATCGTTGGCAGGTGCAACAAACTCAAAAAATATATCATGAAATTGAGAAATTGAAGATCCATCGGTATAATATATTGTTTTTGGTAGTATGACAAGCCCTACTTTGTCTGTTATAAAACTAGAAGTTGATGGATTGACTATAAATAAATCATCCTCGGTACCAAAGTAATCAATAACAGGTGTATTATATATGCTGACAGTATGTGAATCATAACTATACGTTCCTGCATCATTTTCTGTTAAAGTCCATTCAAATGTATCACCTACTGAAAAACCATCAAAATATTCCATTCTATCAGGTCCATAGCCTATTTCAATAGAAAATGAACCATAACCAGAATAAAATGAATAAACCACTATAATAAATCCATTTTCAGAGTTTGCATACACAGTATCTGGGTAATCATTACTATATGCACCTGTAATATAAACGAAATTTATATCATAGATTTCAATATCAAAATCAGTTCCAATGGGACCATTGATAGAAAATGAATAGGTTCCGACGTCATTAAATAAGAAGTATTCCTCATCAGTAGAATTGTCTAAATATCCATTATTCAAACCGAAATTAGCAACTAATGGATCAGATGGACTATCCCCTGGTGTTGAGATTGCGTTTTGAGTCACAAAAGTCATACTAATAAATAGTATACTCATAAAGATAAATTTTTTCATTGACTGAATATGTTACTTATATTATAAATGCCTTTGTTTAAAAAAAAAAATTAATGTCAGATTACAAACAAATTTTAATATTAAGTGATTACTCATGATATCATTTGTTTAAATTCTACAGCTCTCTTTTTCTCCTCTATCAGTTGTTTTAACCAAAATTGCGGATGATCAAAAATAAATCTATATTTTTCTATGATTTTTTCTTCTTCATCATTGAAGGTGTTTTTTCCATGTTTTAATACATCTATTACAATTGTTCGTATGTCATCAAATAATTTTTCGTTTACCGAGATATCAGTAATGATTGAAGAATATTTACGTCCGGATCTATGTTTTTCATTTGGATTTGGAGTTGGTGTTTTTGATGGAGATAAATCAATTTTAACAAATTTTGAAGTACTTTCTGAATGTATTAAATTAGAATTAGTTGCATCGATGGAATCAGACCCTTGTGTTATTTTTGTCTCATCGATTTGATTTCTATTATTGATTGCACTACCATATGAAGCTTGGTTAGAGCGAATATCAACCTTTTGTAATTGTGAAGAGACATCATATAAATTTTTTAAATGATTTTCAATGTCAAAAAATGCTCTTTGGTATTGATTCATTGTATTTGTAAAATCACTTTGCAACTTGCTTAATTTAACTTGAAGCTCCTGAATACCATTTACAAGTGTGGTAACATCATTCATCATTGAATTATATATCATTCGTCTATAATAAAACCATCGGTAAAAAATGAAGAACCTGTTATTTCAGCTAGTTTAATTCTGTTTCTATCATAATAATGAATAATAAAAAATAATATAGCTGTTATTTAACTATACAGGGCTTAATACAAGATTTTTTGAAAAGAAAGGAATTGAGAATATTAATTATCAAACATTATTAATTATTCGTTTAAAAAAATCAATATGTTTAAATATATTCAGTGCCTTATTATTAGCTACAATGGTTAATACCTCTGATAAGAACAGTAAGCAAAAATCAGCTCCAATTTCCCTAGTAAGAAAATATAGAAGGGCTGAATCAGGATTAACATCAGCAATTATTTTAATTGCTTTTGTTATTGTGGCAAGCTCGATAGCTTTTGTCGTATTGAATTTGGGAAGTGATTTCATATCAAGTACCAGAGATACAGGGAATCGAGCTCAAGAACAATCATCAAGTGCTCTTGAAATTGTCGGTAGTATAGTTGGTTTAGATGTTTATAATAATTCAGCACAAGCAGCAGGTCAAAATCAACAAATAGATATGTTACTCATAAAAGTTCAACTTTCCGCAACTGCATCAGGAGCAATAGATCTTGGAAGTAATGCAATAACAGTAGAATTCCAAACATCTTCCATTTCCCAAATCTTAACATATAACGCCTCTTTAAATGATGCATATGCAACACTCGTTACCAATGGATTGTCACCTAATGTATACCAATATGGTTTAAGAGAAATTCGTGGAGATGGAAATTTAGTTCTCGCAGAAGGTGAACAGTTTGAATTTGTATTATTATTCTCTGGAAGTGAATTAGATGTTTCCACACAGTTTTCTGTCGATATAATCCCCAGTATCGGAAATGAATTAACTTTAACCAGAACCACCCCTACTATCATTGACGAAGTAAATGATTTATAATTTAACCTCACTTTTCAATTATTACAAATAAAATCAGATATCATTTTTATAAAATATAGATTGCAAGATAAAAGTAACTACTATTATAAGAATTGTACGAAACCAGTAATTTAATTATTTATACTTACAAATCTCACAATAACTTTTAAATAGATTCATCTCATTAATATATGAATAACATAAGGTTTCAGGAGGAAGTGTTATTCAACCAGTTCCATTAGATGATGCAATAAATAATTTGGAACAAGAGGCCATAAATGCCAAAATAAGGGAATATGAAAATTCCTCACCTTTCATTGATTTTGATAAAGTAGATTCATCTAATGTGAAAACCAAAACAAAAAAGTATAATTCAGATCTAAGTACAATATTATTGGATATTATTTCATTTTTAAAAACCAATAAAAAATTTAGAAACCCACATCAGACTTCCTCAAGAGAAGTTGTATCGAATTTAGAAGTTATAAATAAACAATTAGATGAATTTGATTTAATACTGAAAACTGAAAAATCGATTTCACTAGTTAAAGTAAACTCAAATTTCATGTTAGCAGTCATTAATAGTAATGAATTAGACTCAAGTACAAAACACCAGTTAAAACTGACAAAATTAAAACTGATAGAGATCCTCAGATTGGTAATAATTAGATATTATAATTATAATCCATGGGAATTGGGATTGCTAAGCACTTTAAGTCAATTAGAATTAGATGAGATATATCAGATATTCATTAGAATACTAAATGCTGTGGAGGACTGATTAAATGAGTGAATCAATTTCTACTTCAATTCATACCATCACATCGATAAGTTTAGCTATGATGATTGTTGGAGCAATTTCAGTTTCAGTTGTTGTAATTTCAGACTCATATGACCTAAAAAGTCAATCACAATCAGATATCATCATGTCTAAATTAAATATCTTAGAGATTGGCTATATTGAATCCACATCAACTGAATTTAATATATTTATTAAAAACACTGGTGAAAGAGAGCTTGGAAATCTCATGAGGCTCAGTTTGTTTTTTGACGGAAATATTGCATATTATGATGGTGTATCAACAGAACATGCCTATAATTTCACAAGATTCGATAATAATGAAGGTGAATGGAAAATTCAGGAGACCGTGGTAATAGGATTAATCCTTCCTTTCGGAGATACAATCGGAACTGGTCTGCATAAAATAGTAGTTGTTGCAGACAATGGTGTTACTCAGGATGAGTATTTATTTTCGTTGTGAATACTATGCAGCAAAGTTTGAGTTATGCAATCATTTCAGTGGCATTAATAACGAATTTAGTTATTTCTGCTACTTTATTACTAGAAATTGAAATCAATAATAGAGAGATCGAAGATGAATTTGATGATATGGAATATAACTATGATAATAGTGAATATACAATTAATGGTGTAAATTATACACAATACCCATCATTAGTATTTCATTTATTCAATATCACCATTAAAAATTCCGGAAAAGTCAAACAGCACAGTATATTTGAATTTGATTTGTTTTCTTCATTAGCAATTCTATGTGATAATTCTACATATTTGTATGATACAAAATTCCCTTATGGACAAAGTAACGACATAATAGCTGCAGGAAACTTTTGGAATTATACAATTAGTACAGATATAATTGATCCCGATATGTGGAATCCAGGAGAATTTCTTAATATATATCTCTGGATCACTACTTCAACAATAGACCCTGTATCAGGTACTTATACGTTTTCAATTTACAATTTATATGGTTGGGGATATCAGGAGGTAATAATAATATGATGGATGATGATGAAAACTTATTGGAAGAAGTTATAACCAAGCTATCAAAAATAATGTCATTAGGTAATGAGGGGTTAGATTCCAACCTTGGTGGAGGAATACCATGGGGATCATTAATTTTAATTTCTGGAGAAAATGCTTCTGGAAAATCAACACTTGTTCAACAATTCGCAATGGGAGCGTTAGAACAAAATAAAAGAGTATTGTATGTAAATACAGAACAAACAATAGATGGAATGCTAAAAAATATGAAATCACTTAGTTGGGAACCATATAAATATTTTTTAGATGACAAGTTTACAATTATACCAACAATTACAACTAAAGGAAAGGTAAAACAGAATACAGACATCATCTTTCCGAAGCTGATAACCTTATTAAATGCATCAAAACATGAATTGATAATAGTAGATACTGTAGATTTTTTCACACAAGGACTATCATTAACCAAATTTAGAGAGTTCTTTGTTGAAATGAGACAAATACTAAGAAATGATTCAAATGTGGTTCTTGTATTTCCATCATTTTTTATGGAAGAAAACAAATTAGATCAATTAACCAATTTATTTGATGTATATCTTGACATAAAATTTGTAATTGATGAAGGGAGTGGATCATTAAATAGGATAGTCAATGTAAATAAGTTTAGATCCACTGGAGAGTTGGTTTCAGAGAGAATACCAATTTTAGTTGATCCTGCATTTGGAATCAGAGTATCTGCAGTATCTACAGCATAGGTGATGCAATGGAACGTCTTAGAAAGAAACAAAGAATCAAGCATTATCTAAAGGAACAAGAACCAGAAGTATTGGATGTAATAAAAACCAATCCACACCTAGAAATGTATATTGGAAATATTAACCATGGGTTAAGTTTACCTGAATATTATGAAACACTTAATCGAGGAATGGCAGATATTGAAGAACCAAATTTAATATATAATGTGGGTGAGGGTGTTTTTATTCATGTATTTCCCGGAGATAAACGAACGATTTACCATCCAGTTGAACCAGAATTAACCAAACATGTGCAAGAATCTATCGAAGAGGTTATGAAAAGATTAACTATCCTGATATCTTCAGATATGGCACCAAAAACATCAAAAGAACATATAGAATTATTTGATAAATTATTAGATAGAATTATTCCAAATAGTTCTAATATGTTTTCTAAATTTTTACCTACAATGAAGGGTGTATCACCTGCAGTAAAAGAGCGAATTCGTTATTATTTTATTAGAGATAAAATTGGATTAGGTGTACTTCAACCATTAATTCTTGATACATTTATTGAAGATATTAGTTGTAATGGGTTAACTCCAATTTTTATAGAACATAAAATTTTCAAATCTTTGCAATCTACAATTGAATTTGCAAATATGGCAGCATTAGACCGTTTTGTACTCTCATTAACTGAAAGATCAGGAAGACCAGCGACACATTCAGCACCAATAGTAGATGCAGTTCTTCCTGATGGTTCTAGACTTAATGCAATATATGGTAGGGATCTATCAAAAAAAGGAAGCAACTTTACTATTAGAAAGGTTTCAGAAACACCATTGTCAATTTCCCAATTAGTATCCTTCAGAGGTTTAACTGCAGAAATTGCTGCATATATTTGGATGGCATTAGATAATGGAATGTCTATGTTTATTGTTGGGGAGACTGCGAGTGGTAAAACTACTTTACTCAACGCTTGTCTTGCGTTTATACACCCAACAGCGAAAATTGTATCAATAGAAGATACACCAGAGGTGCTGCCACCTCATATTAATTGGGCTAGGGAAGTTACACGACCTGCTTCTGCAGGTTCAGCTGTTGATACTTTTGATCTCTTAAAAGCAGGTCTCCGTCAGAGACCAAATTATATTATAATTGGAGAAATTAGAGGTGCTGAAGGAAACACAGCATTTCAAGCAATCCAGACGGGTCATCCAGTCATAAGTACATTTCATGCAGGTACAGTTAAATCTTTAATCAACAGATTGACAGGTGAACCCATTAATATTCCGCCCCATTTTATTAAATTCTTGGATTTAGCAATAATTCAAAATGCGGTACATACCGCAGATGGAAAACTGTTAAGAAGATTAATTTCAGCCAATGAATTAGTTGGTTATTCACAAAGAACTGGTAATTATTCATTCGTGGAGTTAGCTTCTTGGGATGCGAAAACGGATACCCATAATTTCCTTAAATCAAGTCATATACTTGAAAATAAGATTGCACCTAGAAGGGGTATTAAAAGAAAAGACATTAAAATTCTATACAAAGAACACAAGACCAAAACATTAATAATTGAAGGGATGATTAAATTCGGTGTAATGCATTGGGATGATGTTTGGGAACTCCTTCAAAATTACAAACTAAAAAAGAAGTTACCAGACAATATTGCGAAATTTGTTACTGAAGGATTGAGGGGATGGAAATAATATACAAATTTGAGCAATCATTATCTAAAGCAGGAATAACAAAAACCGCATCAGAGTATATTCGAATATCACTTATAATTGCAATTATTACCTCACTTACAGCCGTAATTCCAATGGTAATAATACTTAATAGATTAAATCAACTATCAAATTTAGTTGTATTTCTTATTATAATATTTTTATTAATTGTTGTAAGTAGTATAATGTTCCCTTATATGAAGATCTCTTTGAGAGCAGCTGAAATTAATAATTCCTTACCATTACTAATCACGTATTTAGGAGGAATTTCAACATCAAAAGCGTCCAGAGATCAATTATTTGAATACAGTGGTGAAAAACAAAAAGAATTTGGCTTAGGTGCGTTGGAAATGAAAAGAGTTCGTACTCTAGCAACAGATTGGAATTTGGGATATCCTGAAGCATTGTCTTCTGTAAGTAGTTCAACTCCATCTGACATACTATCCGATTTTCTTAGTAGATTTGCTCAAGCGATGGAATCTGGTGAAAAACTAGAAGATTTCTTTAAAAAAGAACAAAAATCATCACTTGATCTGTATATTTCCTCATACAAAAGATCGCTATCTTCCCTAGATCTCCTAAGTGAGGCATACCAAGCAGTAAACATTAGTTATGTATTTGTAACATTAACTACCCTAATTATTAGTCTTTTATTTGGATCTGGAAATGTATTAAATGTATTAATTACTAATTTAGTTTTATTATTTGGAGTGAATATACCATTATTAATGGCATTCAAAACATCTCTTATTTCAGATCCTTTAACTATGTACAAATATAATGATAGAAGTTTGGAGAAATTTAACTTAATTAGTTTTCTAATGCTAGGATTAATATTACCACTAGCATTAGTTTTACTCCTCATGCTATCAGTACCGTTTTGGTTAAGTATGACTATAGTTGGTGTTATTATTGTTCCAATAGGTTACCTATCTGAAAATTTGGAAAGATTTGTTAAAAGAAGAGATGAAAATTTCGCTGTTTTTGTAAGAACCCTTGGTGGAACTGCGGAAGCTATGGGTGGGTCTACATTACATGCACTTCAAGCCATCATGAGTCAAAGATTAGGACCTTTATCTGAAAACCTAGGTTCATTAGTTGCAAGACTCGAATTTGGTATAGCTGATGAGATTGCATGGGCGGAATTTTCAAAGGAAACAGGAGTAGTTTAATTGG
>Ga0224506_10001278_pt1 | contig 18163 bp, 17 predicted proteins | sample SF_Jan12_sed_USG_2_FD_169108 | JGI IMG/M metagenome (GOLD analysis project Ga0224506, IMG submission 169108) | Sediment microbial communities from San Francisco Bay, California, United States - SF_Jan12_sed_USGS_8_1 | ecosystem: Environmental > Aquatic > Marine > Sediment | place: USA... | reverse complement strand
TCTGGCCGGTCAAACTGTTCCTGAAACGCATCAGTGGCAAAGAACTCTGGCTGCGGCCCGAGGTCGACGTCGAAGTACGGCAAAGCGATAGCTGGAAGTACATCCCGACACTGCTCAATGAACAGTCGATCGTCTATTCGCTGGGTGTCGGCGACCTGATCGATTTCGACCTGGACCTGATCAATGACTTCGGGCTGACGGTGCACGCGTTCGATCCAACCCCGTTCGCCGAGGAATGGGTACAACGCCAGACGCTACCGGATCGCTTCGTGTTTCATCCCTGGGCGGCGGCCGGTGAGGACGGCCGTTTGCGCCTGTACCGGCGCGTCAATACGCGGGGCAAGGCATCGAAGGTCATGTGGACCGCGGGCAGCGCGGCAGGGGACGCCGGGGACTACATCGACGCACCGGCCTACACGATCCAGACGATGATGCAAAAGCTCGGGCACGAACAGGTCGATATGCTGAAGATCGACGTGGAAGGCGCCGAGTACCTCATCCTCGAGGGGCTCAGGCCGGGGACGAGCTTGCCGACGCAACTGCTGGTCGAGTACCACCACCGTTTCCCCGGTGTAGGCAAGCAGCGCACGGCTGACAGCATCCACAGACTGCGGCAGCTCGGGTACAAGATCTTCGGCATATCGGAGACAGGCCGCGAGGTGTGCTTCGTGCTGGAACAGCAGACTGCGGGCTAGCGGCTCTTGCGTGGCGGCAACCCGGTGTGCTGCGACAATATCCTGCCTTTGCGAATGCGTTTCTCGTGCGCCGCTGCCGTATTTTTCCTGCGTGCCGAGCCGCGCACCTTGACGTCGCTCGGCTGGTCCACGGGCACCAGCCGGTCGCGGCCCGAGCCGATCAGGCGTGCAAGCCCCATCTCTTGCAGCGCTCCGCGAATCAGCGGCCAGTTCGTCGGGTCATGGTAGCGCAGCAGCGCCTTGTGCAGGCGCCGTTGCTCCGGAGTCTTGACCGTCTCGACCGGCTCGCTCTTGTACGTCACCTTGCGTAACGGGTTCTTGCGCGAGTGATACATCGCCGTCGCGGTGGCCATGGGCGACGGATAGAAGGCCTGTACCTGGTCCGCCCGAAAGTCGTTCTGCTTGAGCCATAACGCGAGGTTCACCATGTCCTCGTCGGTCGTGCCCGGATGCGCCGCGATGAAGTACGGTATCAGGTACTGTTCCTTGCCGGCCTCTTTCGAAAACTGTTCGAACATTTTCTTGAATGCGTCGTAGGTGCCGATGCCGGGCTTCATCATCTTGTCGAGGGGGCCGCTCTCGGTGTGCTCGGGTGCAATCTTCAGGTAGCCACCGACGTGATGGGTCACCAGCTCCCTGACGTACTCGGGGTCTTTGACGGCAAGATCATAGCGAAGGCCAGATGCGATCAGCACCTTCTTCACGCCGGGAAGCGCGCGTGCCTTCCGGTACAGGCCGGTCAGGGCGGAGTGATCGGTATTCAGGTTGCTGCAAACACCCGGGAACACGCAGCTTGGGCGCCGGCATGCGGACTCGATCTCGCGGCTCTTGCAGGCGAGCCGGTACATGTTCGCGGTTGGCCCGCCGAGGTCAGAGATGACGCCCGTGAAGCCGGGCACGGTATCGCGGATCTTCTCGATCTCCTCGAGAACCGATTCCTCGGACCGGTTCTGGATGATGCGACCTTCGTGTTCGGTAATGGAGCAGAACGTGCAGCCACCGAAACAGCCACGCATGATGTTGACGGAGAAGCGGATCATCTCGTAGGCGGGGATTCGCGCATCGCCGTAGGCGCTGTGAGGCACGCGCGTAAAGGGCATGCCGAACACGTAGTCCATTTCCTCGGTCGTGAGCGGCTCGGCCGGTGGGTTCAGCCACAGGTCCCGATCGCCGTGAGCCTGTACCAGTGCCCGTGCGTTGCCAGGGTTGGTTTCGAGGTGCAATACACGATTCGCATGCGCGTACAGCACGGCGTCGTTGCGGACTTTCTCGAAGGACGGCAGCCGGATGACCGTGCGGTCGCGATTGCGTTTTGCATCGGGAACGAAGCGCAGCACGTTTGCAGCCTCGAGTGGCTCCTCCGGTTGCGTCTCGCACGCGCCGCGTTCCCGGGTGTTCACATAGGGGCTGACGATCTGGTCGATGCGGCCGGGCCGGTCGATCCGTGTTGAATCGATCTCCCACCAGCCGTCGAGCGTGTCGTTGCGCAGGAATGCCGTGCCGCGCACGTTCGTGATGTCGCTGACCTGCTCGCCGCGCGCGATGCGATGTGACAGCTCAACGATGGCGCGTTCCGCGTTGCCGTACACCAGGATATCGGCGCCGGCATCGAGCAGGATCGAGCGTCGTACGCAGTCTTGCCAGTAGTCGAAATGGGCGACGCGGCGCAACGATGCCTCGATGCCGCCGAGCACCACCGGCACGTCCTTGTACGCTTCCTTGCAGCGCTGCGAGTAAACGAGGGAGCACCGGTCCGGGCGCTTGCCGCCGACACCGTGCGGGGTGTACGCATCGTCGTTCCTGACCTTCTTGTCCGCCGTATAGCGGTTGATCATCGAGTCCATGTTGCCGGCGGCAACGCCAAAGTACAGGTTCGGCCGGCCGAGTTGCTCGAAGGCGTCTTTGGAATGCCAGTCCGGTTGCGCGATGATACCGACGCGAAAGCCGTTGGCCTCGAGCAGCCGGCCGATAATCGCCATGCCGAAAGAGGGATGGTCGACATAGGCATCGCCCGTGACAATGATGATGTCGCAGGAGTCCCAGCCAAGCGCATCCATCTCGGCGCGCGACATGGGCAACTCGGGCGCCGTGCCGAAGCACTCAGCCCAGTAGTTGTTGTAGTCGTATAAAGCGGTGGTTGGCGCGGGCATCGGCTATGGTCGCGCGGTGTACGCGGCCAGCGCGCCGACGCCGAGCAGGGCCCAGCCAGCCCAGGAAATCGATCCCAGTGTCAGCATGAGCGCCCCCGTGACGACGCAGGTCGCGGCCGTCGTCAGCCAGTAGCGCTGGCGTCGCTGTTCATCCAGTTGCTGGCGGATCTCCTTAAGTTCCGGCGACTGCAGATTAAAGCGAATGCGGCCCTCCGCGACCTGTTCGCCGAGGTGATTCAGGATTGCGGGAAGTTCGCGCAATGCGTCGCGCAGTTGTGGCAGGTTCTCGCGCATGTCCTGCAGCATCGCGCGCCCGCCGACCTGCTCGCTCATCCACTTCTTGAGGACCGGGTGCGCAGTCTTCCAAAGGTCGAGTTGCGGATAGAGCTGGCGCCCGAGACCTTCGATGTTGAACAGGGTCTTGTGCAGCAGGATCATCTGCGGCTGGATCTCGACATCGAATCGCTGGGCTACGCGGAACAGGCGCATCAGTACCTGGGCAAACGAAATTTCGGACAGCGGCTTATTGAAGATCGGCTCGCACACGGTGCGCACCGCTGCCTCGAGCTGGTCGACCCGTGTCCCCGGCGGTACCCACCCGGAGTCCAGGTGCAGTTTCGCGATGCGATGGTAGTTGCGGTCGAAGAAGGCGAGGAAGTTCTCCGCGAGATAGCGCTGGTCATCAGGACTCAGGGTGCCGACGATGCCGAAGTCGACCGCTGCATACTTCGGCCGCTCCGGATCGTTGTGCAGCACGAAGATGTTGCCCGGGTGCATGTCGGCGTGGAAGAAGTTGTGGCGGAATACCTGCGTGAAGAAGATCTCCACGCCGTTCTCCGCGAGGACCTGGATATTGGTTCCGGCCTCGCGCAGCGTCTCCATGTCGCTGATCGGCGTGCCGAAGATGCGCTCCTGCACGAGCACATCGGGACGGCAATAGTCCCAGTAGACCTCGGGCACGTAGAGCTTGTCCGAACCCTGGAAGTTGCGCTTCAGTTGCGCGGCGTTAGCGGCTTCGCGCATCAGGTCGAGTTCATCGAGAATCGTGTGCTCGTATTCGTCCACCACCTCGAGCGGTTTCAGGCGCTTGCCGTGCTGCCAGTAACGGTCCGCCAGCCCCGCGATCATGCGCAACACGTCGAGATCGCGTTCGATCTGCTCCGTCACGCCCGGGCGCAGCACCTTGACGATGACTTCGGTACCCGCCTTCAGTCTCGCCGAATGAACCTGCGCGATCGATGCGGCGGCAAGCGGCTCGGTATCGAAGCGTTCGAACACATTGCCGACCGGCTCGCCATACGCCTCATCAATAATCGCGATAGCCTCTTCGGCCGGGAACGGCGGCACCGCATCCTGCAGCTTGGCGAGTTCGTCGGCGATATCGGGCGGCAGCAGGTCGCGCCGCGTCGAAATGGCCTGGCCGAACTTGACGAATATCGGGCCCAGCTCCTCCAGTGCGAGGCGGATGCGCTCGCCGATGGGTGCCGTGCTATCGCGCCGTCGCGGCGCAAGATAGAACAGGAAACGCAGCGGGCGTAGCAGGTGTGTTTCCTTGATGAACTCATCGAGTCCGTACTTAACGAGGACACGCTGGATCGCGAGCATACGGAAGATTGTGCGGCGGCGAGCCATGTCAATTGTGGTCCGCCAGCCTGTTGATACGCGCTTCAAGGCGTTCGACACTGTCGCGCAGCGTGTTCACATCCTTGGTGAAACGATCAACCTCGTAGCGACTGGGTGCGTCGCGACTCTCTTCCTGCAGGTACTCGCGAATGTTTGCGCCCATGGTCGAGCGCGCACTGCGGGTCCAGTTGCCGATGCCGCGTACGATTTCACCGAGGCGGTGCGCGGCAACATCGCCGACGACGCCTGAGAGTTCCTCCTCGAAATCAGGTTTGGCGTACTCGAGCAGTTGCTGGAAGTCATCGGCGAGGTGCGCGTCACCGGTCAGCTCCAGGGAGCCGTCTCGCAGCGCGCTGGCGCCGGGCTCGCCTGCCATGCGCGCCAAGGTGATAAGAGAGCCCGTGATCACGACGTCGGGCTCCGCATCGCACTCGGTCGTGAGCTCGAGGCAGTCGTCATGCGCGATGAACCAGGTGGCAAGCGACGTATTGCGAACGCGCACGGCGATAACCGAGCCATCGAGCTTTTTGCATAGCTCTCGCGCAGGGGTCGTCGCGCGAATGTTGCGGTTGAGCACACTGGCGACCGGGCGTAATGCGGCTTCGAGCGGGTTTACCACTTTCAGATCCGGTAGCCGATGTGCAGTGCGACGATACCGGCGGCGAGATTACTGTAGCGGCAACGCTCGAAGCCCGCTTCTTCCATCATCGACTTCAGCGTTTCCTGGTCCGGGTGCACGCGAATGGACTCGGCGAGGTACTGGTAGCTGTCCGAGTCGCCGGCGACGAGCTTGCCAAGTGCGGGCAGGACTTTAAACGAGTAAAGGTCGTAGGCGGGCTTGATGGCCCTGTTGGGTTCCGAGAATTCCAGGATCATCGCTTTGCCGCCGGTCTTGAGAACCCTGAACATCGATCGCAGCGCGGCGTCCTTGTCGGTGACGTTGCGCAGGCCGAATGCGATCGTGATGCAGTCGAACGTAGCGTCATCGAAAGGGAGGTCCTGCGCATCGACCTGTGCAATGGACAGATTGCCCGCCACTCCGGCATCCACCAGGCGCGAGCGGCCCTGCTTCAGCATTGCGGCATTGATGTCCGCCAGAACGACATGACCTTTCGGGCCGACCTTCTTTGAGAACTCCCGCGCGAGGTCGCCGGTACCACCGGCAAGGTCGAGAACGGTGTCGCCAGGCCTTACGGCGGCCTGGTTGATCGTGTGGCGTTTCCACAGGCGATGCAGCCCGGCCGACATCAGGTCGTTCATGATGTCGTAGCGACTGGCTACCGAATCGAATACGCCACGAACCAGGTTCGCTTTCTCGTCGGCGGCGACATCCCGGTACCCGAAATGCGTTGTGTTGTCGGAGTCCTGCTTGGCCATGATGCTTGTTCTCTTCCGGCAAGCGAGGATACCGGAAATACGGTACCGGACACCCTATTTCCGGGCACTTTTTTTCGCAACTCGTAGTTGCCGCAGCGAAATAGGGTGTCCGGTACCGTATTTGTGCCGCAGCGAAATAGGGTGTCCGGTACCGTATTTGTTAGAGGATGTAGCGGCTGAGGTCCTCGTCCTGCGACAGCTCGGCCAGGTGATCGTCGACGTAGGCTCCGTCAATCGTAAGCGTCAGGCCGCTCCTGTCCGACGCCTCGAACGAGACGGTCTCGAGCAGGCGCTCCATGACGGTGTGCAGGCGACGCGCACCGATGTTCTCGGTGTTCTCGTTGACCTGGAAGGCGATCTCGGCGATGCGCCGTACGCCGCTTTCGGCGAATTCGAGGGAGACATCCTCCGTCTTTAGCAGCGCGCTGTATTGTAAGGTCAGGGACGCGTCCGGTTCGGTCAGGATGCGGACGAAATCCTCGGTCGTCAGCGACTTCAGTTCGACCCGGATTGGCAGGCGACCCTGCATTTCGGGGATCAGGTCCGACGGTTTGGACACGTGAAACGCACCCGATGCAATGAACAGGATATGGTCCGTCTTGACCATGCCGTACTTCGTGTTGACCGTGGAGCCCTCGACGAGCGGCAGCAGGTCACGCTGCACCCCCTCGCGGGACACGTCCGCGCCCTGTGTGCCGGTACTGCGCGCCACCTTGTCGATTTCGTCGAGAAAAACGATGCCATGCTGTTCGACAGCCTCGAGCGCTCGGGTCTTGAGCTCATCCTCGTCAACCAGTTTGGCCGCCTCCTCATCCGTCAGCAGGCGGAACGCGTCCTTGACCTTGATCCTGCGAGTCTGGGAGCGATTGCCGCCAAGATTCTGGAACATGCCCTGCAGCTGGCTGGTCATCTCTTCCATGCCAGGGGGCGCCATGATCTCGACACCGACGGGCATGGTCTGCACGTCTATTTCGATTTCCTTTTCATCGAGCTTGCCCTCACGCAGCATCTTGCGGAATTTCTGCCGTGTGTCCGAATCGGCCGAAGAGGTTGTGGCCTCACCCGTAAACCCGGCGCTGCGAGGCGCCGGCGGCAGCAGCGCGTCGAGCACGCGTTCCTCGGCGGCATCTTCGGCGCGGAAGCGGACCTTGCTCATCGCATCTTCGCGAACCATCTTGATGGAGACATCCATGAGATCGCGGATGATGCTGTCGACTTCACGGCCCACATAGCCCACCTCGGTAAACTTGGTGGCTTCGACCTTGATAAACGGCGCCTTGGCCAGGCGAGCGAGGCGGCGAGAAATCTCCGTCTTGCCGACGCCGGTCGGCCCGATCATCAGGATGTTCTTGGGGGTGATTTCGCTGCGCAGGGGCTCGTCTACCTGCACGCGACGCCAGCGGTTACGCAGCGCAATCGCGACAGCGCGCTTGGCCTCGTCCTGGCCGACGATGTGCTTGTCCAGTTCCTGGACGATTTCACGGGGAGTCATTTGAGACATGGTCAGAGTTCTTCGATCGTGATGTGCTGATTCGTATACACGCAGATATCGCCGGCAATGCCGAGCGCCTTTTCGACGATGTCGCGCGCCTCGAGGTCCGTGTTCCTGAGCAGGGCCATCGCGGCCGCTTGTGCGAACGGGCCACCCGAGCCGATCGCCATCAGGTTGTTCTCGGGCTCGATCACGTCGCCGTTGCCGGTGACGATGAACGAGTTGTCCTTGTCGGCGACGCACAGCAGTGCCTCAAGCCGGCGCAGGCGGCGGTCGGTTCGCCAGTCTTTGGCGAGTTCGATTGCGGCGCGCGTGAGGTTGCCGTATTGCTCGAGCTTGGTCTCGAACAGCTCGAAGAGCGTGAATGCGTCGGCCGTACCGCCGGCGAATCCGGCAATCACGCGGCCGCCGGCGAGCGGCCTTACTTTGCGGGCATTGCCCTTCATCACGGTGTTACCCATGCTGACCTGGCCATCGCCGGCGATGGCCACCTTGCCATTGCGGCGGACTGAGACAATGGTTGTCCCTCTGTACTGTTCCATCGAGGTTCCTCGTAAATCGGGGTCGGAGCCCTTATCGTAAGGGCTCCGACCCCTTTGTGGTTCTAGTCTTTCTTGCGGGCGCGCGGATGGGTTTGGTCATAAATCTGGGCAAGGTGCTGGAAATCAAGGTGTGTATACACCTGGGTTGTCGAGATATTGGCGTGCCCGAGAAGCTCCTGGACGCCGCGCAGGTCGTGGCTCGATTCGAGAACATGCGTGGCGAAGGAGTGGCGGAACAGGTGCGGGTAAACGTTGGCATCGAGTCCCTGCTGTCTGGCCCAGAACTTGACGCGCGCCTGGACCGAACGGGGACTCAGGCGTGTGCCGCGATTGCTGACGAACAGGGCCTTCTCACTGGCCTCGGCCAGGTCACTGCGCGTGATGCCCCACTGCCGCAGCGCTTTCAGCGCCTGGCGCCCGACGGGCACGATGCGGTCCTTGTTGCCCTTGCCGGTGACACGCACCGTGGCATCGTGCATGTCGACATCACCGAGATTGAGGCCGACCAGCTCCGCAAGACGCAGGCCCGAGGAGTACAGCAACTCGAGAATCGCCCGATCGCGGTCGACGATCGCGCCTTCGCCCTGGATGTCGAGCAGCCGCGCCATCCGGTCGGCATCGAGGTTGCCGGGCAGGCGTTTCCTGCCCTTGGGGGCCGACACCGACGCAACGGGGTTTTTCGTCACGGCCTTTTCCCGGATGAGATACCGAAAAAAGGTACGCGATGCCGACAAGCGCCGCTGGATGCTCCGGGCACTCAGGCCCTTGCGATAACAGGATGCCGAGTAGGCGCGTACGTGTTCGCTGTCGAGCTCGCTCCATTGACCGATTCCCGACGCGTCGCACCAGGCACAGAGCCTCTCGAGGTCCCGACGATAGTTCTTGCAGGTCAAAGGCGACAGGCGTCGCTCATACTCGAGGTGCCGGATGAAGCGATCGATCCAGCCAGCGTCATTCATCGCGACGTCTCTAGAAGCGTTTCAGGGACCCTGCTACCAGGTCGCCCAGGCGGGTCAGGAAGTCGATGCTCATTCCCGGGTGGAAGCGGTCGCTGTCGACGCTGCCCACGGCCAGGAAGCCAAGCTCCGCGCCATCACCAAGTGGCACGAGGGCGGCAGAGCCGATCTCGTCGGCGTCGTGCCGGAACAGGAACTCCCTTTGCGAGTCGCGAATCTTGCCGCAACGAGCGCCGCTGCCGTTCAGGAACGTGCTGAAGGGCTTCAGGGTTTCATCGTCTTTCCTCACCACCCGGAAGAAGCGGCCGACATTGATATCGGCGAATGCGTCAGGGTCGCCAAACAGCACAAGAACAGCCTGGTCCGCGCCAAAACCCGAGCGCAATGCCTCTTCGACCACCACAATTGTCCTGTGCAGGCTTGCCGCGCCGAGCAGCTGCAGGGTCAGCTCATGGACTTTTGAGGAGAGCACGTCGTTTTGACGGGCAACCTGGATCAGCTCCTTGAGCTGCCGTTCCAGTCGGAGTTCCTTCTGCCGCAGGACGGCAACCTGCCGCTCGACCAGGGATACCGCGCCACCGCTGGCATGCGGGAGATCGAGTGAGCTGAGCAGCGCTGAATGACGCTCGAAGAAGTCCGGGTGGGCGGCGAGGAAGTCATGGACAGACTGTTCCGACAGTCCATCTTCGACGAATTCGGCTTTGCGTTGGGTGCTCATAAATCCATGATTCCTTCAGAAATATACTCGGCGTTGCCCATGAGCCAGACCGGCTCCGAACCGCCGCGCCAGCTTACCACGACTTGGCCGCCGGGCAGCCGCACATCGACGGCCTGCGCGAGCAGCCCCAGCGCCTGGCCTGTCACGACGGCTGCGCAGGCACCGGTGCCGCAGGCAGCGGTTTCGCCTACCCCGCGTTCGAACACACGCAGGTCGATACTTTCCCTGTCGCGAATTCTCGCAAAGCCGACATTGGCGTGTTGCGGGAAACGCTCGTGCCGTTCGAGGACCGGGCCCAGCGTGTTGACGGGCGCAGCATCGACGTCATCGACGTGCAGTACGCAGTGCGGGTTGCCCATCGAGACAACGCAGGCGTCGTAGTGCTCCTGGCCGACGTCCAGCCGGTAGCGAGCGGCGCGCTGCGCGGCAATAAATGGGATCCTCGAGGGTTCGAACTCCGGCGTCCCCATGCTGACGGCGACAAGGCCGTCGTCGTCGATGCGTGCGTCGATCGGCCCCGCCGGGCTCTGCAGCGTGAACGCCTGGCGATGGCCGCTTTCGTTGGCCAGGACGCTGGCCACGCAGCGTACGCCGTTGCCGCACTGCTCGACCTCGGAGCCGTCGTTGTTGAAAACCCGATAGGACGCTGCGAACGCAGGATCGTCCGCCGCTGTCACCCACATGAGCTGATCGAAACCCGGTCCAGTTGCATCATTTCCGAGTTCGCGAAGCTGTTGCGGAGACGGTGGGGGCGACGCGCCGGAACGTTGGTCGACGACGAGAATCCGGTTACCCGTGCCGTGCATTTTCGTGTAAGCGATTTTCATAATTTATTTTGCGCGACTCGCATTCACGTCTAATGGACTTTTGGAGTCGGCGTCTGTAGTTTACATAAACCGGAAATTCGTCGAGCAATAACCAACCTAACAACATTGCCCCTGGAGAGCGTCATGCGGCACATAATGGTTATGAATGCGAAGGGTGGTTGCGGGAAAAGCACCCTCGCTACAAACATAGCATCCTACTTTGCAAACGAAGGCGCAGTCGTTGCGTTGGCTGATTACGACCCGCAGCGTTCGAGCCTCGACTGGCTCGAGCGGCGCCCGTCCGATCGGCCGGAAATTGCCGCTATTGCCGGGTTCAAGGACGGTCTTCGCCACGCGCCGCGTAACGCCGACATTCTTGTTATCGATGCACCAGCGCGTTCTCACGGCAAGGAACTGACCAACCTGGTTGCGCATGCCGAAACGATCCTCGTGCCGGTTCTGCCGTCAACCATCGACATGCAAGCGACAACGACGTTTCTTGACGAGCTCAGGAGCGTCGGCAAGATTGCGCGCAAGCAGGCCAAGCTGGGCCTCGTGGCCAACCGCGTACGGGACAACACCCTGATCTTCGACGATCTCGATGAGTACCTGACCAACGCGAAGGCCCCTTACATCGCGGCCTTGCGTGAAGCCCAGAATTACGTGCGTGCCTACACGCGTGGTCTCGGCATCTTCGAGCTGCCGGAGTACCTGGCCTGGCCCGATTGGGATGAGTGGGAGCCGGTCACCGCCTGGCTCCGGAGCAAACGCTCCCAGCCCTAGAGCAGGCTGGCCCGGATCCCTTCCTCAGGCTTTGCATAGCGCGGGGTGACGCCGAGTACCTCGCGCATCCGGGTTGTGTCCACGATGCGTGACGCCGACAGGAACGCCAGCCGGACAGCGGAGAACTCGCGCTCGGCCTGCGCGCGGCTGACCAGCCGGGGCGCCGGCAAGGCCGCCTGGCGTGCCACCTCCTGCGCAAACCAGGTCGCGCTGCGATTATCGCCGTCGCCTACGTTGTAGATGCCCGCCGGCGTATCCTCCCGCAGCGCCGCAATACAGCAGCTTGCGAGATCGTCGACGTGAATCCGGTTCCCGGGACCGGCGTCTTCTTCCGCCAGGAACGCGCCGCCTTCCCGGAGCCGCTGTACGGGCAGACGGCCAGGTCCATAGATTCCCGGTGCGCGGAGTATCACGAGGTCGAACCCGGCGCTTGCCGCTGCGCTCGCCAGGATCGACTCGGCCGCAATGCGAGCCGCGGCCATGCGGTTGCCCGGATCGACGGGCGCAGCTTCCGTCACGACGGCGCCCTTGCAGTCTCCGTAGACGCCGGTCGTGCTGATGTAGACAAAACGGGCCGGTCCCGGGTTCAGCAGTGACAGGAAACGCCGCAGGCGCCCGTCATGCTCGCCGTCAGGTGGGCAGGTATAAAGCACCGCGTAAGCCTCCGGCAGTGCAAGCGGGAGTGCCCCCTCACTGTCGAAATCGAATTCGTAAAACGGGCGGTCGGTGTCTATCGCCGTGCGACTCAGGCCCGCGACCTCGGCGGCGGGCAGCCGCTCCAGTACGCGACGGCCCGTGTACCCGGTCCCGGCAACGATCGTGAACACGACTTACTCTTTGTCGATGTGAGGTATGGCCGTCAATGGTTTCGCAGCGACCATACCCAGTCCGTCACGGTAGGCGTCGGCGGCGGCATCGGCCTCGCCCAGCTGGGTCAGCAGCGCACCGTACTCCTGGTAGGCCTCGGGCGTCGGGCGCATGCCGATCACGGTCTCGAGGTAGCTGCGCGCCTTGCCCCACAGCTCGTTGCGCAGGCACAGGCGGGCCGCGGCCAGCAGGAGATCGGGGTCTTCGCCGTGGTTTTTCAGCCAACCCTCGGCAATCTTCAGCTGCTTCGTTGTGTCGGTCGCCTCGACCAGGCCGAACAGCCGCACCAGCGAGCCGCGCCAGCTCGACTTCAGTGCGCCTGCAAGCTCTTTCTGCGCCCGGTCGTGCAATCCGACCCGCAAGAGGCCGCGGTAGTAGGCCTCGAGCAGGGCTTCTTCCGATTTCAGGCCGCGCGGGATGCCTTTCCACGTCTGGTCGAGCACATCGACGTCGGCAGCGCGATCGAGCGCTTCCTTGTGCACCCGAATGGTCCAGGTGTCGAGCGTGCCCGGCTGGAGCTGAGTGTTCTTGCGCAGCCGTGGCAGGATCTCCCCGAGTGCCGCCCAGTCCTCGAGTTTGAAGTACAGGCGGCCCATCAAGGCCAGGGCATGCATGTGGTTCTTCGAGTCTTCCTCGAGCCGCCGCAGCGTTGCAAGGGCCTGCTCGTACTGATTCCGGTCGAGCTGGAACTCGGCCTGGGTCAGGAGCACGGCGTTCGCGGCCTCCGGTGTCTCCTTGTAGGCGAGACGCAACCACTCGTCACGGCGTTCGTCCCTGCCTTGCAGGTGCGCGGCACGGGCGGCCTGGAGATAGTTGAACAACGGCGAATCGCTCGTGCTCGCAGCCCGCGCGAGCATCTTTTCGCCGCGCGCCAGGTCACCTTCTGCGACTGCGATCATTCCCTTGGTCAGCTTCTGCCCCGAACGGGCGGAACGATAGCGCCCGGCCGCCTCTCCGAGCCGTCGCGGCGCGATGACGATCCTGCGAATCAGCCAGGCAGCGGCGACCAGCGTGAAAGCCAGCAGGACCAGCACCGGTACGGACATCTCGATGACATAGCCGCGGAAATTGATGATGACATAGCCCGGGTCCGCGAGCAGGAAGTGCGCGGCGAAGGCGCTGACGAACAGGACGAGGACGACGATGATGCCGAATTTCACGGCGCGGTCTCGCTGAGAGTACGGAACTGACGTAACAGGCGCAGTGACCCGGAAATATCCGGGGTAGCCGTGGTGAATACGTGCCCACGAATCTCCGCGATGGTCTCCTGTGCACTCGCGACCTGCGTGCTGTTGACGTCGAAGTAATCCGTCAGGAGGGCGCTGGTGTCTGCCAGCGTCTGATCAAAGATCGCCTGCTCGCCGCGCAGCAGCGCGAGACGCGCCGCCTGTAATTGCAGCGCCAGGTTATTGCGCAGGAAGTACTCGGCGTCCGGTGACAGTTGTACGAGCCTGGCACGCTCGGGTGGAGTGACCTTGACCAGGCCGGACATGGCGCTCTTCACCGATGCCCAGGCGCGCCCCGCGCCGCTCTGCTCCGGATCGATATCGTCTGCCTCGTCCTCTGCCGCTGCGGCGCTGGCCAGCGGCAACGAATCGACGACCCTGGCGAGGCTGGCAAGTGTCAGTGTCGCGCCTTCGATATCGGGTTTCTCCATGCCGTCGAGGGCCGTGAGTTCGTCCGAGAGGGCACGCCGCACGTCGGTCAGCGCCGGATTGGCGAGCTGGACGATCCGTTCGTCGGCCATTCTCAGGGCCAGTGCGGCGAGATGCGGATTGTTCGCAAGCTGCAGTTGTGCGTTGGCTATCTGCATGTAGTACTCGGACTCGGCCAGGATCCAGGCATCGCGGGCACCCTCGGAGACCCCGGCGAGCGAGGCCACGGAGCTTTCGAGCGCCGACATGCGGGCCGGCAACGAACTCAGCAGGCGGACGCGTTCGTCCAGCTCCTGTCGAATGGCGGCCAGTTCGGCATCGAGCGCCGGGTCACGCACACCGAGGCCGGCGACCTGTGCCTTGAGGTCGGCAAGCGATTGCTCGGAGCCCGCAAGACGGCTGCCGAGTGTTGCGACGGCGTCGTCCGCGCTCGTGTCACGCGCACCCCGCCAGTCGTTCCAGGCGGTGTAGCCGGCCGCCGCCACCGCGATAATCGCCAGGAGGAATGCCAGCCAGGCAACAGAATTGCCGGGACTCTCGCGTCGCGGTTTTTCGGGCGTCGCCTCCTCAACAGGCGTTGTCTCGTCAACCGGCGTGTCCTCGGCCGGCGTTGCTTCGGCTTCTGTCGCGTCGACAGGCGCGCCGTCGTCTTTGATGTCTGTGTCGCTCATGGTGCTGTTCCGGAGTCGGTTCTGTGTAGTGCGATGATTGCCTGGACCATGTCGTCAGCGCCCGGCCCAGGCGCGAGTATTGGTCGGGACCCGGGAAAGCGGTCCAAGGCCTCTTTTAACACACGACCTGCCGGCGTCACCAGTGGAGTGGATTCGAGTTGCGCGATACACCACGCCGGCAGCAATTCGGCGAGGTTCCTGAGCGACTGCACGCTCATGATCGTAATGACATTTATCTGTCCATGCCGCCAGCGCGCCTCCAGGTCGGCGAGGACTCCCGCGCCGACAGCGGGCAGGCGACGCTTATAGACGGACAGGTAGTCGACGTTGGCGCCGCGCGCCAGCAATTCCTCGGCGAGCAGTTCCCGGCCTACGGATCCCCGGATGATGCGCACGCGCTTGCCGCTGACGTCCTGCAAAGCGGGTTCGGCCAACAGGTGTTCGCTGTCATAGCCGTTGGCCGACTGGATATCCACGACGCGCCCGGCGTCGACAATCGCTTTCGCCGTGGCGGGGCCGATCGCGGCGAGCTTGCCGCCGCCCGTGAACCTGATGCCGAACTCGACGGCATTGCGGCTCACGAAAATGACGATGTCGGGTGGGAGCAGTGCGTCTGCGCTGTTGCGGACGTCGAGGTCATCGTGCGGCACGATCTCGATGACAGGGAAGCAATACGTCGTGCCGCCTTTCGCTTCGATGGCATTGACGAGTTCGATCGCCTGCGTGCGCGGCCGCGTGACGAGCACGCCAACACCCTGCAGCGGTCGATCAGGCATGGGTTGCCCCGGCCGCTTCAAGCAGTTCGGCGGCACCGCGGTCCAGCAATCGCCCGGCGAGTGCTTCGCCAAGCGTTTCTGCGTCGGCGGCCTTGCCACTGACGCTGTCGCGAATCGACCGGCTGCCGTCCGGCATGGCCACCAGCGCGGTTACCGTCAACGCGTCACCGTCGATGACGGCGTACGCGGCAACCGGCGACTGGCAGCTAGCCTGCAATACGCGTGCGATCGCGCGTTCGGCGAGGGTTGTCTGCACCGAACGTGCATGGTTGAGCTGTGCGAGTACCTTGCGGAGTTTCGTGGCGTTCTCGAGGCACTCGATCCCCACGACGCCCTGTGCTGCCGCGGGCAGCATCTCTTCGGGCGCGAAGACCTGGCTGATGCGGTCGTCGAAGCGCAGGCGTTCGAGACCCGCCGCCGCGAGAATAATTGCGTCGTAGTCGCCGTTGTCGAGCTTGGCCAGGCGCGTGTTAACGTTGCCGCGCAGGGGCTCGATTCGCAGATCCGGGCGCATCATCCTGAGCTGGGCCTGGCGCCGCAGGCTGGAGCTGCCAACGAGCGCTCCCTGTGCAAGGTCCGACAGTTGCGCGCCGTGCGGTGACACCAGTGCGTCGGCGTGGTTGGCTCGCTCGAGCATCGCGGCAAGGCAAAACCCCGCGGGCATCTCGGCCGGCACGTCTTTCATGGAATGGACGGCGATGTCGGCTTCGCCGGCCTGCATGGCGACCTCGAGTTCCTTGATAAACAGGCCCTTTCCGCCGATCTTCTGCAGGCTGCGATCGAGGATCTCGTCACCCCGTGTCGATAGCGGCACCAGTTCGACGTCCTCGATCTCGGGCAGTGCGGCGAGGAGGGCGGCGACGTGCTCGGCCTGCCAGAGGGCGAGGGCGCTCTTGCGGGTAGCGATGCGTATTTTCATGATTCTTTAAGGCGACGTTTCACTTCGGCGACATGCCGGCGGCTGATTATCAGTTCTTTGTCCTCGACTTGCGAGTTGTCTCGCAGGATCACCCGGCTCTTGCCCTCGGTATTGCGGTCAATGCGGTCGATCCTGGCGACGGCGATCAGCGCGCCGCGGTGAATGCGCACGAAGCGGTCGCCAAATTCGGCCTCCAGTGACTTCAGTGAATCATCAATGAGGTCGTGACCGTTATCGTGGTGAACCGCAACGTATTTCTGGTCGGCGGTAAACGCTGTGATCTCATCTACCGGGATCAGCTTGAGCTCCCCGTGCGCGAGGGCGCAGACGTGCTTGCGGCGAACATCGAGCCTGGCTTCCGCCGTCGCCTCGCGGAGCGCGCTGCCGACCAGGCGCGTTGCCTGCTCCAGCGCCCCGGTCAGGCGTGAGCGCCGCACGGGTTTGAGCACGTAACCGATGGCTCGCGCCTCGAACGCGTCGATCGCGTATTCGTCATAGGCGGTCGTGAAAACCACGGCCGGGGCGGGATTCATGGCGTTCAGGTGATGCGCGGTTTCGATGCCTTCCATGCCGGGCATGCGGATATCGAGAAGAACGATGTCAGGCGCCAGGCGGGCGGCCTGCTCCAGCGCCTCGTGACCGTTGGCCGCCTCACCGACCACATCGTAGCCGTCTTCGTCCGCGAGGATCTGTCGCAAACGGTCTCGTGCGGGCTGTTCATCGTCGACGATGAGGACTTTCACGACTCGCCCTCGACGACCGGGAAGCGCAGCGTGACGACGAAGCGATCGTCGCTGTCGTCGATGTCGACGGACGCCTTGCTGCCGTAGGCGAGTTCGAGGCGTTGCCGGATGTTGCTCATCGCCATGTTGTTGCCGTTCCTGCCGCGCGATTTCCCGGGCGCAACCGGGTTGGACACGCTTATCTGCAGCGTCCGCCCCTCCCGCTTGCCGCGAATAAGAATCTCGCCACCGCCGGGAAGCAACTCGATACCGTGATAGATCGCATTCTCGACGAGCGGCTGGATCGTCAGGCTCGGGATCCGGGCCCGCATGGGCAGCTCGTCGATGTCCCAGCGAATCCGCAGGCGATCGCCGAGACGCAGTTTCTCGATGCGCTGGTAGATCGCGGTGACTTCCAGTTCTTCCTTGATGCTCGTCCGGTCGCGGTTGTTCGAGAGGCTGGCGCGCAACAGGTCCGAGAGGTCCTCAACGGCCTCTTCCGCCTGGGCCGGGTCGGTGCGTGTCAACGACGCGATGGTGTTCATGCTGTTGAACAGGAAATGCGGGCGGATCAGCGCCTGCAACGCGCTGATGCGTGCCTGTGCCTCGAGCACGATACTGCGTCGCCATTCACTCGAGATATACAGGTAACGCATGCCCAGCGCGATGATGATGGAGCTGATGGCAAACGTGCGCAGGAGGAAGCGTGTGTGCGAGCTGTCGATGATCGACGCGCCGGTCAGCCGCCAGGGCAGCTGCCAGGCAAGCTCCGCAACGACCAGCGTCATGAGCTCGAGCACGATGAAGCTGATGACGAACGCGCGGGTCTTGCCGGCGCGCTCGAGCCGGCTGCTCAACTGGCACATGATCGCCGAGCCCAGCAGCGCCAGCCACAGCACGAAGAACGATGTCTTGGACAGGAGGATCAGGAACTGGCCGTTTGCCGTGTCGGCCGCCAGCGTCAGGACAATGGCAACGAGCTCGGCAACGAGCAGGATGATAAACAGCGTACCTGCCGCACAGAAGTCGGGCAGGTAGACCTGGGTGTCTTCGCCGGTTGGGTCGGGTGCGGCCGTCAAGCGTGCGCTCCATCAAACAATGCGGGCATTGTAACGCTCGCGGGCGCGCTCCGCCTGGACGCGGTTGCGACTCCGATCAGGAACAGAATTCGGTGACTTGTTCCTCGGCTTTCTGGCGGGCTTCCTCGCGCTGCGTGTCATCGAGATAGACGCGCTCACCGTTGCTATCGGTGCGGTAGAGACGTCGTGACTGCAGATAGGTCTCGAGCCGGGCTCGTGCCTTGTCGCAGCGCTGCTCGCGCTCGGCGGCTTCTGCGGCGCTCTCGGCCGCTTCCTGCCGTGACTTCTCGGCCGCTGTGCGCGCTTCTTCGCGCGCCGTCCGGGCTTCTGCG
>Ga0224506_10001276_pt1 | contig 18170 bp, 18 predicted proteins | sample SF_Jan12_sed_USG_2_FD_169108 | JGI IMG/M metagenome (GOLD analysis project Ga0224506, IMG submission 169108) | Sediment microbial communities from San Francisco Bay, California, United States - SF_Jan12_sed_USGS_8_1 | ecosystem: Environmental > Aquatic > Marine > Sediment | place: USA... | reverse complement strand
ATGCTTTTCTACTTTTTCCGGTACAGGATCAAAACCGCCTTCGTGCCAAGGATGACAACGACTCACCCGGCGCGCAGCCATCCACGATCCTCTAATGAATCCATGCTTGCTGATAGCTTCATCGGCATAACATGAACAACTGGGGTAATAGCGGCAGTTAGAGCCGAGAAACGGGCTGATGAAATAGCGATAGAAGCGAATTGGTAATAATAATAGGTAGCGCATCATGGCTTTGTTTTCAGTTGATCCCAAACTTTATCCAATAACACTCGCAAGTGTTGATTATCAATATCAGCTAATTCCTTGCGAGCCAAAAATATGACATCACAAGACTGAATCCGATAAAGGTTACACCGAAAGCTTTCCCTGACCAACCGCTTTATACGATTACGATCAACGGCTTTCCTCAGCGCTTTTTTTGGAATGGCTAAGCCCAGGCGAGCCGTGCTTCGGTCGTGGGCGCGAAAATAAACTGAAAATCCATGTTTATGAATTTTAACCGGCTTTTCAAACACCCAGCGGTATTCAGCCGCTTTAAGTAAACGCACGGAACGTGGAAATCGCTTTCTATTGAGTTCCGTGCTGTTCTGTATCAATATGACCCCCGATTGGGATTTACAAACCGGGATAACTACTTAATTTTACTTAAGCAGTTAAACGCGCACGACCTTTACGACGACGAGCATTTATGATCTGACGTCCGGATTTGGTCGCCATACGCGCGCGAAAACCGTGGGTACGCTTACGCTTAATTACACTTGGTTGAAATGTTCTTTTCATGGTTCTTCCGCTCTATGTTGGCGCTGCAAAAGGTCGACAAACATACGGATTTCAGGGGCAAAAGTCAATAGAAATAATACTTAGTTTCATACATAAAACGTTGGCACTGCTGAATTGAGCAAGCTAAACTGACAGGTTCGACGGGATAGTTTAAAGGCGGGGGTCGTGTCTCAGGGTCTTTGGGATAAGTGCCTAAATCACTTAGAAAATCAACTTTCAACTCAACAATTCAATACCTGGATTCGTCCGCTTAAAGTGGAGCAAGTCGGGGAGGAGTTGCGTATTCTTGCGCCTAACCGTTTTGTCAAAGATTGGGTGAGTCGGCGCTTTCTCGGAAAGATCGAAGAAATGTGTCGCTTGGACAAGGTAGTAGTCTGTATGGATATCGCCGCGGTTGATCCTGTTAGCAACGTGGTCACCAGCGCTGCCAGTAAAATCATTCCACAGCAATCCCAGTCACCACGCGCCGCAAAAACCATAATTGACCGCACGCTTTATAGCAGCAGTACAAAAACCCGACGCAGAGATGACGCACCGGCGGTCTATCACAGCTCGCTAAACCCAGCATTCTCTTTTGAAACCTTTGTCGAAGGCAAATCAAACCAGTTGGGCAAAGCCGCTGCTTTACAAGTCGCTCAAAATCCTGGTGGTGCTTATAATCCGCTCTTCATTTATGGTGGGGTTGGTTTAGGTAAAACTCATTTAATGCATGCCGTTGGCAATGCAATAGTTGCGCATAATCCAAAAGCCCGCGCAGCCTATTTACACTCTGAAAAGTTTGTGCAAGATATGGTTAAGGCGCTACAACAAAATGCTATTAACCGGTTTAAAAACCATTACCGCACTCTCAATGTCTTACTCATTGACGATATTCAATTTTTCGCCGGCAAAGAACGTTCACAAGAAGAGTTTTTTCACACCTTCAATAGCTTACTAGAGGGTCAAAATCAGGTCATTCTTACGTGTGACCGTTACCCCAAAGAAGTTGACGGCCTGGAAGAGCGACTAAAATCCCGTTTCGGTTGGGGGCTAACCGTAGCCGTTGAACCACCGGATTTCGAAACCCGTGTTGCAATTTTGATGAGCAAGGCACAAGGCCTGGATGCTAATGTTCCCCATGAAGTAGCTTATTTTATTGCTAAGCGCATACGCTCAAATATTCGCGAACTCGAAGGTGCGCTACGCCGAGTTGTAGCAAACGCTCGATTTACCGGTAACCCCATAACCGTCGATTTTACCCGCGAAGCGTTAAAAGATCTAATCGCTTTGCAAGACAAACTTGTCACCATCGAGAATATTCAGAAAACCGTTTGTGAATACTACAATATACGTATTAACGAGTTGTTGTCGAAAAGTCGAACTCGCTCGGTTGCTAGACCGCGACAAATTGCAATGGCCTTAGCCAAAGAATTGACCAATCACAGCCTACCTGAGATTGGTGCTGCATTTGGCGGCCGCGACCACACGACTGTTATACATGCTTGTAAGAAAATACAAGAGTTGAAACACCAAGATAACAAGGTCGACGAGGATGTGAATAAGTTGTTAAGAGTGTTAACAACATAAGGTGGATAAGTTGTGTATCAAAAGCGGGTTTTCAAAAATACCTATTTTGATACACAACTTATGCACAGGCTTAAGCTAGTTTGTGGACAGACTTGTAGCACCTAAAATCAGTTATAAGGTTTTGAAATACAACTTAAAAAAGTTATTATCCACAGAAAGGCCTTGGCCTAATAATAGTAACAAGGTTTAAATATATACTTATTAAATATATAAGGGTCAGACAATGAAGTTCAGTACGCCAAGAGATGCTATTTTACGACCATTGCAATTAGTCAGTGGCGTAGTTGAAAAAAGACAAACCTTACCGATTTTGTCCAACGTATTGCTTGAGCTTAATCAAGATGGTTTGAAAGTCACAGCCACCGATTTGGAAATGGAAGTCATCGCTAGATCTGAGGTAGACCAGTCCATGCCTGGTAAAATCACCGTTCCCGTGAGAAAACTTCAAGACACCTGTAAAACCTTACCCGATGACGCAATATTGAATTTCGAGCTAAAAGAAAATAAGGCTGTCATCAAAAGCGGTAAAACTCGATTTACATTGACCACTATGCCAGCTGAAGAATTTCCTGTTATAGATACCAAAAAATCGGTTTTCGAATTTCAGATTCAACAAAACAGTTTAAAACGTTTGATCGAAAAGACTCAGTTCGCCATGGCCATCCAGGATGTACGTTATTATCTTAATGGGCTGTTGGTTGAGGCAGAAAATAATAAGTTAAGAGCCGTTGCCACTGATGGCCATCGTTTGGCTTTGTGTGATGTTAGTGCGGACATACAAACCAGTGAAAAAGTGCAAGTCATCATTCCCCGCAAAGGCATTTTGGAATTATCACGTTTGCTAGAAGACAATGATGAACCAGTCAACGTAGTTATTGGCGAAAATTATTTTCGGGTAGTTTTTAAAAACGTGATTTTCACAACAAAGCTTATTGATGGAAAATATCCAAACTACGAAGGGGTTATTCCCACAGGTGGTGATAAGGTAATGTATGCTGATAGAAATATATTGCGCCAATGTTTAATTCGCACTTCAATATTGTCCAATGAAAAGTATCGTGGAATTCGCTTGGATATTAGTAACAATACATTAATTGCCAAAGCGAATAACCCTGAGCAAGAAGAAGCGGAGGATGAAGTCACTGTTAGCTATGACAATGACGCGCTGGCTATCGGGTTCAATGTTAATTATTTAACCGATGCAATTAGTGCAGTTGATACGGAGCAAGTACGAGTTATATTTTCAGATTCCAATGGGAGTGCTTTGGTAAAACCATTTGAGGATGAGGATTGTTTGTATGTCGTAATGCCTATGCGCCTGTAAGCGTTTATGGTCTTGGAGGAGCTGCGCATTGAAAATTTGCGTAATATAAAAACGGCTATTTTATTTCCGGGTAAAAAATTCAATCTTATTTACGGGCCTAATGGCAGTGGTAAAACTAGTTTGCTCGAAGCGATATATTTACTAAGCACAGCAAAGTCATTTAGAACGAGTAAAAGTTATAAAATTATTAATCAAGAAGCGGATCTCTGCAACGTGTTTGGAATAGTTACAGATTCGGCCTCGCAACAGAAATATCGTTTAGGGGTGCAAAAAGCAAAAAAAAACACAGAAGTCAGAATAGAGGGTCAAAAACAGCAGAACGTAATTCAATTAGCCAAAAACTTTCCCCAAATCGTCATAACCCCGAATAGCCATCAATTACTGGAAGCAGGGCCACAATGGCGTAGGAAATTCTTTGATTGGGGAGTGTTTCACGTGAAACATAGTTTTGGCGAGAATTGGCAGCACTACAACAGAGCTCTTAAACAAAGAAATGTGTTATTGCACCAAGGCCAGCAAAATACTGAGTGGTTGCGGCAAATTGAGTTATGGAACGATCAGCTTTGCCAATTTGCACAGAGTGTTACTGAAGATAGAAAAGCTTATTTGGAATTGTTAAAACCTTACCTAGCAAAGTATGTAACAAACTTCATACAGGCCGGGGAAGTCGAACTAGAGTTTAAAAGTGGCATTCCTAAAGGTAAAACTTTAGCGGAATTACTCAAAAATAATATTGCGAGAGACCAGTCTCTCGGCAGAACGGAATATGGTCCACACCGATGGGATGTATCTATTAAATTTAATGGACGCGAGGCTAATCAGTCCGTGTCACGTGGGCAACAAAAACTGATTATTTATGCCTTGAGTCTGGCTCAGTTGAAAGTTTACGCAAAAGGGCTTGAGAGCGATGCAACCCTTTTAATAGATGATTTATCAGCAGAGCTAGATGATGAGCATACAAGATTATTGATTAAGGCTCTGGATCAGGAGTTTGGCCAAGTTTTTATAACCACGGCGAATCTAGATACCTTGCCATTAGAAGATATGTCAGAAAAGGAAGTGTTTCACGTGGAACATGGTGAATTCAATTTAGTAACAACAGGTAGATAGCATGACAGAAGAAGCTACATATGACTCGTCCAATATTAAGGTCTTAAAAGGTCTAGATGCGGTAAGGAAACGCCCGGGTATGTATATCGGTGATACTGATGATGGCACCGGCTTACACCATATGGTTTTTGAAGTGGTGGACAACGCCATTGATGAAGCCTTGGCAGGACATTGCGATGCGATAGAGGTTGTTATTGAAACCGATGGATCTGTATCTGTGACTGATAATGGTCGTGGAATTCCTGTAGATATTCATCCGGAGGAAGGTCGATCTGCAGCAGAAGTCATTATGACTGTGCTTCATGCTGGCGGTAAATTTGATGATAACTCGTATAAAGTCTCAGGTGGATTACATGGTGTTGGTGTTTCTGTTGTTAATGCCCTTTCGGAATATTTGGATTTAACAATTTATCGAAATAAGAAAATTTATAAACAACGATATCTTCTAGGTGAACCTCAGGAAGCTTTGGCAGAGGCGGGAGACACTGATTTATCAGGCACTAAGATTAGATTCAAACCAAGTACAACTATTTTTACACAAACAGATTTTCATTTCGAAATACTTGCAAAACGTCTACGAGAACTTTCATTTCTAAATTCAGGTGTGAAAATAAGTCTAAATGACAATAATAATGAAAAAGCAGATGTGTTTGAATACAAGGGCGGTATAAAAGCCTTTGTTGAACATTTAAACCAAACCAAAACCCCAATAAACGAGCATGTGTTCTATTTTCAAACCCAAAAAGAAGATATTGGAGTAGAAGTAGCCATGCAGTGGAATGATAGTTACCAGGAAAACATCTTCTGTTTCACCAATAATATTCCACAGCGCGATGGTGGTACTCATTTGGCTGGTTTTCGTGGCGCTTTAACTCGAACCTTGAACCAATATGTTGAAAAAGAAGGTATGGCGAAGAAAGCCAAAGTTTCACTTAGTGGAGATGATTCTAGGGAAGGTCTAACCGCTGTGTTATCGGTTAAAGTGCCAGATCCAAAATTTTCTTCTCAAACCAAAGACAAGTTAGTTTCGTCTGAAGTTAAAGGCGTGGTTGAATCAGCAATGAATGAACAATTGCAATCATTCTTGCTTGAATTTCCCAGTGATGCTAAACAAATTGTTGGCAAGATTGTAGATGCCGCACGAGCACGAGAAGCTGCACGAAAAGCTAGAGAAATGACTCGCCGTAAAAGTGCATTGGATATTGCCGGACTACCAGGAAAATTGGCGGACTGCCAGGAAAAAGATCCGGCGCAGTCAGAATTATTCCTGGTGGAGGGTGATTCAGCCGGTGGTTCAGCTAAACAAGGTAGAGATCGTCGTTATCAAGCAATTCTGCCGTTGAAAGGTAAAATACTTAATGTGGAGAAGGCACGTTTCGACAAAATGCTTTCTTCTGCAGAAGTTGGAACTTTGATTACAGCTTTGGGCTGTGGTATTGGTCGTGAAGAATTCAATGCTGATAAATTACGCTACCATCGAATTATTATCATGACCGATGCGGATGTGGATGGATCTCATATCCGAACTCTATTACTCACTTTCTTTTACCGTCAAATGCCAGAAATTATCGAACGTGGCCATGTCTATATTGCTCAACCCCCTTTGTATAAAGTGAAAAAGAGCAAACAAGAAACTTACGTGAAAGATGATGCTGAATTAACTCGTTATTTGTTAGCAGCAGCTATCGACAAAGCGAGTTTATATCCATCCGAAAACACACCGCCAATCACTGGAGCTGGATTAGAAACTCTGGCAACCGATTATCGAACGGTTATGCAGATTATCGATCGCCTAAGTCGACGTTTCGATCGTAGCACTGTTGAGCGAATGATTTATTCCCCAATTATAGGCGAAGCTCTATTGGCTGATGAGTCGTTAATTAGAGTTTGGTTAGGTAATTTAATCGCACCGTTGAATGACACCCGTGAAAACATACAGTATGAGGCAATAAGCAATTGCCAGGAGAAAGAGTTTACGATTGTTGTGACTCAAAATAGCGTGAGTAAAGAGTTTGTCTTTGGTTCAGATTTTTTTAATTCTAGTGAATATGTTTTGATTGGAAAGCTTGGCAAACAACTGCAAGATTTGTTGCAAGACGGTTCGTATGTGCAAAAAGGTGATCGTAGTGAGCCAGTAAGTACTTTTAAACAGGCGATGACTTGGTTATTTGAAGAAGCAAAACGTGGCCAACATATTCAACGCTACAAAGGATTAGGTGAAATGAATCCCGACCAGTTGTGGGAAACGACTATGAATGCCGAAAGTAGGCGCTTACTTCAAGTAAGAGTCGAAGATGCGATCGCAGCCGACAGTATTTTTTCAACCTTAATGGGTGATCAAGTCGAACCAAGACGAGAATTCATAGAAGCTAATGCTTTGTCAGTGAACAATTTGGATGTTTAGCTGGCTTCAATTTTTTTTTAGGCTGTGTTTGCTTAAGGTGGCGCCGCAAGAAGCGCCATCTACCCAGTTTGTGCAAAGCATCAGCTTTTTTGCCTTTTGGCTATCCAGTAGTTTATTTTTTCTCTTGTTACAAAATTTCACCGTATCCGTCATACTTGGATTAATCCAAGTGCTACTAATTAGTTTTTTGCTTCAACTAGGTTTGTGGATTACCAATACGCCAGAGCGAAGTGTGCAAGCGCGTACAGCATTGTTTGGATCAGGAGCGACTTTATTATTCATTTTAGTGCCAGTGCTGAGTTGGCTGATTCAAATGAACAGCGAAACCAATTATATTTTTTCATTAGTTGGAGTTTTCGCTATGATTTGGTCGATTTTGGTTTTAGGCAATATTTTACATCACACTTTTGATATACAGAAACTAGCGGGTATAGGCATTGCAATTGTTTATATTTTTATGACGTTCGCAATCACCTTGCGAATATTAAAAGTTTTAGCCATTTCAAACACGATTTAATTATGCATATTCATATATTAGGTATTTGTGGAACATTTATGGGTGGTGTCGCCCTACTCGCCCGGGAAAAAGGTTTTAAAGTCACGGGATGTGACGCTGCAGTTTATCCACCCATGAGTACCCAGCTTGAAGAACAAGGTATTGAACTGATACAAGGCTATTCAAACGAACAGTTTTCATTCTTACAGCCAGACTTAGTTGTCATTGGCAATGCCATGAGTCGTGGCAATGAAGCTGTCGAATATGTACTAAACAATAATCTTGCATATACCTCTGGTCCGGAATTTGTTTCACGTTATGTATTACAAGATAAGTGGGTGCTTGCTGTCGCTGGGACTCACGGCAAGACAACAACTAGTAGTATGCTTGCGTGGATACTTGAAGCAGCGGGAATGAAACCAGGTTTTTTGATTGGTGGTGTAGCAGAAAATTTTTCTATATCGGCACGTCTAGGCGATAGCGATTTTTTTGTTATTGAAGCCGACGAATACGATACAGCTTTTTTCGACAAACGATCCAAGTTTGTTCATTACCGGCCTCGCAGCTTAATTCTTAACAATCTAGAATTTGATCACGCTGATATTTTTAAAGATTTGCATGCTATCCAAACCCAATTCCATCATTTGGTTCGTATAGTACCGCAACAAGGTTTGATTGTTTGTAACAGTGATGAAGAAAATCTTTCCGAAGTTTTGGCTCAAGGATGTTGGACGCCTGTAGAAAATTTTAGTCAGAACAGCGAAACCGACTGGAGTTTCAATTTACGAAATCCAGATGGCAGTAGTTTTGATGTATTACTTAATAATAAAAATCTTGGAAGTGTTGTATGGCCAATTATCGGCTTGCATAATGTCTCCAACGCCATTTCGGCAATTGCTGCTGCTAGACATGCGGGTGTTCCGGTTAGTGAGTCCATACAAGCTTTGTCAGAATTTAAAACTGTAAAACGTCGAATGGAATTACTAGGTGATATCAGTGGAATCAAAGTATATGATGATTTTGCACACCACCCCACTGCCATTGAAACGACTTTGCATGGCCTACGGCAAAAAGTCGGTAAAGAAAAAATCATCGCTATTCTTGAACCGCGTTCAAATACAATGAAACTTGGTGTTCACAAAGATACCTTAGCTGCGTCGGTGCAACATGCGGATTCTTTATTAGTGCTTCAATCACCGGATATTTCTTGGTCTGCTGATAGCGCTTTTGCGCAAGCAAAAATACCTGTTTTGGTTTTTCAAAGTGTAGAGGACATTATTGAATCTGTTGTTGCACTGGCTAAACCAGGAGATCATATATTGATTATGAGTAATGGTGGTTTTGAGAATATTCACCAAAGATTATTGCAACGCCTCGAATCATTGTGAAACAAAAAAGCTTCACAATTGCCATTACCGGCGCATCAGGGGTGCAATATGGAATTAGATTGCTGCAATGTTTATTGCAAGCAAAGCAACGTGTGTATCTACTCATATCCGATCCTGCCAAAGTTGTGATAGCAACCGAAACCCAATTTAAACTACCAAGCGATTCGAGTGCTATTGCACAATTTTTCTGTAGAGAATTTAGTGTCAACGAATCGCTTTTAAGCGTGTTTAACAAGAACCAATGGATGGCCCCGGTTGCAAGCGGTTCTAATCCCACAGATGCCATGATTATATGCCCGTGTTCCACCGGCACACTTTCTGCAATTTCCGTTGGGTCCAGCCGGTCTTTAATTGAAAGAGCGGCTGATGTCATGTTAAAGGAAGGTAGGAAACTAATTTTGGTTCCACGTGAAGCGCCATACTCGAGTATTCATCTTGAAAATATGCTGAAACTATCAAAACTAGGTGTCAGCATTATTCCAGCATCGCCAGCTTTTTATCACCGCCCTGAAACTATTACCCAACTTATCGACACTATTGTGGCCAGAATCTTAGATCACCTAGCAATCCCCCACAATCTGGTGCAGCGTTGGGGCGAATAAAAATGCCCTCGAAAAATATTCCGCTATTTCCATTGCATACGGTGTTATTCCCTGGTGGTCCATTACAGCTGAAAGTATTCGAACCGCGGTATACGGATATGATTAGCCAATGCATGAAAACCAATAGTCAGTTTGGCATTAGCTTGATTCGCGAAGGAAAAGAAATAGGTGAACCAGCCAGCACGTATGAAATAGGAACTATGGCAGAAATAACCGATTGGACCATGCGAGATGACGGGATTCTTGGTGTGTCTGTTGTTGGTGGTCATCGTTTCAAAATAAATGACCAAGCTAGTCAAAGTAATAATTTAGTAATGGCAGATATTGAATACTTTGATGAAGAAATAGAGAGTGAGGTGCCGGATGACTTCCAACCTTTAGTTGATTTATTGCATGACTGCATGGAACAATATAAAGATCGTTATGCCGGATTGCCAATCGAATATAATAATTCTTCATGGGTGGGCTATCGTCTGGCGGAGTTTCTACCCCTGCGCTTACCTCAAAAACAATATTTTCTACAGCTCAACAACCCACTGCAACGCCTTGAACGTCTGGGCGATGTATTAGAACATCTAAACATTCACTACTAAATTGTCAAATCCATGCTGTTGAATTTTTTTAGCGGCTAGTTGGTTAGCCAAACTAACACTGTTTTCAAAGCTTTCACCAAGTAATAAATTCGCAATCAAGCCAGCATTAAAAGTGTCACCGGCACCAATTGAATCAACAATGTTTAAGTTATTTTTAGCTTTGTGAAACCCAGTTTTGCCATTGTGGCTCCAATAGACGCCTTGATCGCCCCAGGTGACTGTGAATGAAATGTTATTTTTTATATTCAGACTTTGCATAAAGTCTGTTGCTTGGTTAAAGCTATTTTCCAGTACATAATGTTTGGAAAAATTTATATAATTAACTTTATTAAATATATTTTCAATTCCTTCACGTGATTTTTCGACCTCTAATGAAATAGAACCCTGGAAATCTGTGGCTGTCAAATGATTCAGCATAAGTTTAATTTGATCTATATTTCGACCTTCGAAATGAATCCAAGCAAACTCATTGGTTTTGATCGACTCAAAGCTTTGAAAACTATATTCAGGTAAGTCTCGATAATGCACTATAGTTCGAGTTCCGGAGTCAGCAGCGTTCCAAACTATTGAAACCGGTGTTTTTGAATTCGGCTGATAGTGAACATATTGCAAACGAATATTATGTTCGAACAAGTGAGATTTTATAACTTTGCTAAAATCATCAGTTGCAAGCGTTCCGGCAAAATAACCAGCAAGAGGATATTGAGACAAAACTGTTAAAGTATTAGCACAATTTCCGCCACAGCTCAAACGCAAAGAATCTGCGCGACATTCCGCATCTTCAGGTGGGTAAAAATCAACAGCTGCTACGAGATCGACTACAGCATTACCGACAAGCAGTACCTTATGCGGTTTTTCCACGGAGCCTCACAAGAGGAACATAATAAATGAAAAACTCTAAAAGAGCCCAACCTACTAAACCAATAGTGGGCCAATACCACTCAAAAAAGAATATGGTAAGAAACCCAAAATAAAAAATATCCCAGACAAGAATGAAATATAATATCGCCAGACCAATAGGAAAGCATGTCTGTCGTCCCCCACAATCTGAGCAATAAACATCAAGCCATTTACCTGCTCTGAACTTTTGAATTGGTTTGATCGTTAGATTTTTACAGTGTGCGCAAGCAATTTTTTCCATAGCGGCCTCTAGATACTAACTAAGAATTATTCTATAAAAATGAGTTATAAGGTGCTGGAAGCTAAATATTCTTGCAAAACACCGGACTGCCAACCATAGCTTTAAGGCCCTTAATTTTCAAGAGTTAATTAGCTAAAGAACATTGAAAGGCACGCCGATTGAATACAGACAAATGTTTCAAGCTCGGTCACAGATTCCGTGTTTTGAAGCCTATGATAATTCCATGTTATTTGTTTTATATGTAAGGATTAGCGGTCATGAAAAAATTATTTTCAAGCTTATTACTAACTGCACTTTGGTCTGGTGTTTCCGCTGGTCCGGTGTTCCACCCCATGGGTGCTAGTATGACATATGGTGATGTTAGTGTGACGCAAAATATATTTGCAAGCACAAATAACCCGTCATCAGGTGCTTCCGTATTTGAATACGATCGAACTGGGGAATTTCGTTTCGGTTTAGTTAGTTCAATTGGCGCAAGTTTAGAGCTGGCACAAATTGATGCCTTTATTGACGACATTAACGATATGCAAGATAACTTGAATCTACAAAATGTATCAATAGCCCAAGTAACTGATATGAAGAATAGATTCGATAATTTGTTAGTTAAACTAGGGGATGAGCCCTATTTATTTAATATTGGATTAGCAGCAGAAATACCGCTGTTCCCAATTGTATTTTCCGGATCATCTATTGGTGGTGCATTAACTTTAGACGTTAACACCGCTGTTCAACTACAAGCCGGTTTACTGGACAGCCCCTTCCAATTCAATCCAGAAACCCAGCAGCCGGAAACCAATACGGCTTTTTACATAAAAGGTGGTAACGTTACTGAAACTTCAGCAACGTATAGCCGTCAACTATTTACTAACTTCATGGGGCTTGGGTTAGGAAATCTTTATGCTGGAGTTGATTTCAATCTATACCAAGTTGGATTGAAAAAGTTAGTTCTTGGAATGGCAAAAGCAGATGCTTTAAATGCCATAGTTCAATCTGAATTAAGTGGTGGCTTTACCCAAGTTAAAAGTTTTGGGTTGGATGCTGGTGTTTTGTTAGTTAACAAGAATTATCGTGTTGGCGCAACTATTAATAATATCAATTCACCTTCATATGCATACCCCTCAGTCGGTACCGATTGTGAAACCATTGACGATCTTGATCTAAAAGATAGTTGTTTTATTGCTCGAGCTTATGCATCTGAAATTGCCTTAGAAGAACTTCATGTGATGAATCCACAACTACGAGTGGAAGGATCATTCACTACTAAAAGCAAAAATTTTGTTATTTCTGGACTATTAGATGTGAACTATGTTCACGATTTGCTTGGAAATCCAACACAACGGTTCTCTGTTAGTGCAGCCTATGCGTCACGTAGTTGGATTATTCCGGGATTACGTGTTGGCTATCATCAAAATTTAGTTGGAACTCAACTAGGGTATGTTGCTTTAGGTATGTCATTGTTTAAATCAGTTCACGCTGACGTGGCCTTATCACCGCAAATGATAGAATATCAGGGCTCTCAACTTCCACGTAAAATCGCTTTGAATATCGGTTTTGATCTTAATTTTTAATTCATTGAGGAATAATCATGAAAAACCATAGTAAATTCTATATCGCAGGTGCTGCAGCCATGGTCGCTCTGATGGCCTCATGCGCAGTGGATCAGGATTCGGGAGCGAGCAATTCCGTTAATGCACTATATGGCCGTGCAGTTGATGGTTATCTCGCTGGATCATTAATTTATGTTGATTCAAACGAAAATGGCAAATTGGATGTTTGGGAAGAACGTGGAGTAACAGATATTCAAGGATTCATCGGCTACAACCCAAATAGTACAACCGATTATTGTGCTGATGGAGTTGCCGTTGATAAAGCCATACACTGCTTGAAAATAGTTTCAGACAAAGAAGTTACCTTACGCGTTGTTGGCGGATATGACTTATCAACATCTGCCCCATTTACTGGTTCTATGTATTTCAAAGTAGATGCAAAAACGTCCTCTATTAGCAACTTATTAGTGTCTTCTCCTATTCAATCGTTAATGGCGTTGTTATCAGATGCTGATAAAGCCACAATGTTGACTAACGAAAATACTGCCTCTACTTTGACGCTAACTTCAGCAGACTTGGCATCAGATTTTATGGCTTTTGTAAACCCTGCGAATGTTACCGCCCAAGAAGTGTGGTTGGTGAAATTAGCAATTGAATTGCAAAAAACAACGGATATTATAGGTGGAAACCTAGCAGCATCTTATAGTGGATCTACTGGCTATAAGGGTTTTGGTGAATCGGGAGGTCTCCCAGACGATGGTAATGGGTTTGTCTATCAGGCAATTGCTAATCGTTTTGCTACGGTAGCGCCAAGCACTTCTATGAACGCATTCATAACGAGTGACATAAATAACATCATTAATGAAGCTAGCAACCTAGCTGCAGCAAAATTAGCCTTGTTAAATGATTTGCAAACAGCCGTAACACCGAATACCGCCTTGGTTGCAACACTTAATTCACGTGTAACCAATATGCTGGCGCGTATTCAAGATATTTTCGTGACGAATTCTGCTACCTTATTGGGAGCGACGATTACTGCAGCACAAATGAATGGTGGTATACGAGCGATTGATGCAATTACTCGCTTGTCAGCTGATCCGGCACAAACAGATGTTGGCACTATAGCGACAGTCATTACCTTTTCTAATGACCCAACATATATCACAAACTTAGCCAATCCTGGCGCAGATGTTCTTGATGTCGTAGCAGAAGTAAAAGCAGGCACTGTAACAGTTGTTGGAGATGTTGATAACTATGCAGCACGTTCAACTGTGGATTCAATTGTTCCTGGCAACAATCTTGATGGTCAACAGCTCGCACTAGAGGATGGCACCAATAGCGTCGCTTTACAATTTACTGGTGGTGTTGACACAGATTTGGACGGCTCCGCTGATGAAGGCACCTTAACATTACAAATTGATGCGTTTTCCACCGGTGGTGGGAATGATTTGTTTACACCAACGGACTCTGATGGTGATGGTGTCGCTGACCCAATTTCAATTACCGGCGATTGGCAAAAACTAGATGACTATTCTATGTTATTGACCATTGAACCGGTTCCTGGGGTTACTGAAACTTTGATCGTTAAGCCATCAGTAGATGAACTAGGTAATACTATTTACAATTTTGATTTAGGTGGTGAAACCATCGAATGGAACGCAGGTGCTGGTGGTACCAATGGCTTTACCGCTATTCCATAATTTCAGGACAAATTGCTTATAAAAAAACCGGGCTCTATAGCCCGGTTTTTTTATAAAAATAAATTGAAAGTAATTTCTGTGCCGTATGATTTGGGCGCTATTAAAAAATGAGAGCCAATCGCGAGATATGTGTTTTGGTAAGAAGCAAACAGTTTTAAGTTACTATGTTGGGTGTTTGCATGAATAATTTCGATTGTACTGGCTATTTGCAACTGCCGCCTGATTTGCTTTGCTGCGCCAAAACGTAGGCGCGGTCTATTGTCATACTCGAAAAATTCACGACGATAAATATCCATGTCAGCAAAAATTCTTGATTGCCACTTTAGCTGTTTTTGAATAGCCAAAGCAAACACCGGCATGGAGACAAACTCTTTGCTATCGCTCACTACTTCTGTCTGAGGAAATACATTTTGCATTTTAATTTCATATAATACGGTGGCTGTTTGTTGATAAACGCCGCCAAAATCCAAATTATAATAAGAGAATTGTTTTATTTGATATGTGAGAGATTCTTGTAACCAATTCTGTGTGTTAGTGTTGACATAAACTAATTGATTCTTTTTCAAGTAAGGTCTAATGCCAAAAGAAAAATTGTTACCTATAGCTGATCCCATGACTACACCAATTTGTGTTTGATACAGTGTGTAACGTTCAATTGTGCTATTTAAGCTTGGGTTAGTTGGATCATTAAAGTCTATTGTGTCAAATTTACTATAATGTGTTTTCTGTTCGTACTCTGCATGAGTATAAACAGCAATTTTAAATGGGACGTTGGTTAGTGCCAAGCCACCATGTACCGAATAATACTTTATTGAATTCGTAGTGGTGATGTTTTCATACGCAAGCTGCAATTGTTGTCGATTCTGTTCACTATTCTGAGACAAATAGTTTTGATAAGTTTTTTTTAATTCATTAAGTGGTGTCTCTAATATTTGTTGTGGACTTCTAAGCATAGAAAAATTAAACGGTGATAATGCGATGTCGGGACGCCGCGACAGATAATTTATATGAGCCGGGTTGCTCGTTGTGGTAAATGTTTGTGTAATGAGAGTGCCATTAAAAGTGTTATTTTCTGCATGAACCGGTACTACCAATAAAAAAATTATTATAAAAAAGAAGATTCTGAATTTAAAATTTTTCAGTTTTGGTTTGATGCGGCAGAATAGTATTTTCACTTTGTATGAAAGCATATAAGCTCGTCTTAATATAGAGTGAGGGTCGGCCATTTTAGCAATTTTTCTGGGAAATCAGCATGTTTTATCAACGCAGCGTTGGTTTAATATTACCCCTTTTAAAGCAATGAGAATTATAATGCGTTTATTGAGGTATTAATTCATTTGTTTGGCTTGACACTCCATTAGACACATGGCATAAAGTCCGCTGGCCTTGATTCCCCTGGAATCAAAGCACATGCACAGTGTACCCCAGGCAAAATAAGTCTTAAACGGATTGATCGTCGCGGGGTAACGCTTAGGAAATAATTTGGGAGGATAATTATGAAAGCTAAATGGTTAAGCGTACCTGCAGCTGCTTTATTAGTAATGGGTTTTTCTACTGCACAAGCTGCTGATATGCCACCTCTTGCTAAGAAAAGTGGATGTACTGCATGCCACGCAATAGACAAGAAAGTTGTTGGTCCAGCATGGGCTGACGTAGCTAAGCGCTACAAAGGTAAAGGCGCTAAAGCTGATCTTGTTTCTAAAGTTAAAAAAGGTGGTAAAGGTAACTGGACTGAGGTGACAAAAGGTGTCCCTATGCCTCCATACTCACCTCGCGTATCTGATGCAGATATCGAGGCTCTAGTTGATTTCGTTCTTTCTCTATAATCGAACGATTTTCAATTAATAAAAAAAGCCGGTCTTGTCACCGGCTTTTTTTATGTGGTCTGACGATGAAAAATTAAAAGTTTTTTAAACTCATCAGGGTCTTTTGTATGTGTGATCTCCCCGGATTTTGGAAAATGTAAATCTTTTAGGCGGGACAACCAAAATCGCAATGCTCCAGCACGTAACATATTTTGCCAACTTTCTTTTTCTTCTATATTTAGAGGACGTAAGCGAACATAAGCATCTACCAACGCGGTCAATTTATGATTATTAATACTTCCATTGTTATTACGACACCAATCATTCACCGTAACAGCCAAGTCGTAGCTAAGTGCATCACTGCAAGCATAATAAAAATCGATTATCCCAGTTAACTTTTCCCCGGAAAACAAAGCATTGTCGCGAAATAAATCCGCGTGAATAATTCCTTGTGGTAAAAAGTGTCGTGGATGATCTTCTTGGTAGGCTATTTCGTCGAGTAAAAGATTTTTATCAGCATCATCGAGAAATTCGACTATTTCTTCAGCTGTATGGTCTATCCAGCGTGGATCCCGACTGTTTTGTTTATCAGTGTGAAAATTTAATCCAGAAATATGAATATTTGCCAAAGCTTCACCAATAGCGCGACAGTGAATCTCGCTTGGCTTCATTTGACTTTTTCCTTCCAAGCGTTGCACGAGAGCCGTTGGTTTTTGTTTTAATATTTGTAGATATTGACCATTTTCTGCCTTGATTGGGTGGGCACATGAGATACCTGACTCATTTAGATGTGCCATTAAATCGAGATAAAATGGAACCTCGTCTTTGTCGAGTTCTTCGAACAAAGTCAGGACAAATTTACCTTGTGAGGTGTTGACAAAATAATTAGTGTTTTCGATACCGGCGCTTATTCCTTGGAAGTCTTTTAAAATCCCAAGATCATAATTACCTAAGAACGTTTGCAGTTCTTTCTCATCAATAGTGGTATAAACAGACATATTTGATTAATTACCAACTAAATAGAACCCAAGACGGAATAAGTAGATTGGCGTCGAGCGGGTTTTTACGAGTTTCTAGATCGCCGTCGCCGTCGGTATCAACAAGAAAATAAGGTTTGCCCTTTTTCGGGTATATTTTGATCATGTAGACACGCCCGTTGGCGCGGAACTCTTCTATACGACTATTTTTGTCTTCAATAATGATGTCAGGTTCTGGCATAGCCTGGACCTGCTGATTGCGCGAATCAGTTTGAGCCATAGCCAGTCCTAAAGCGAAAATAGTAAATAGGGCCAAGACTAATGTGAATATTTTTGAATAATGCATATTTGTATTATAAACGTGGGTCAGTAAGTTCGCCTAGTGAAATCAACCCCTTCCCTATTACAAATCGAGCATTACTTCTTGTTCTTCTGCAGAAGGCTCAAAACCAGAATGTTCATAATGATTGAATATTGCTTCAACTATATCACTTGGTTTATCAATGAGTTGCATTAGGTTCATATCATCGGCATCAATGGTTTTCTCTGGTACTAGGGTATCCTCGAACCAGTGCAACAGACCATCCCAGAACGGTTTGTGTACGAGTATAATAGGAATTCTGCGAGTTTTTGAGGTTTGAACCAAGGTTAATATTTCTGCTAGCTCGTCCAAAGTGCCAAATCCACCGGGCATAACAACATATGCTGCTGCGTATTTAACAAACATTACCTTGCGC
>Ga0224506_10001275_pt1 | contig 18197 bp, 13 predicted proteins | sample SF_Jan12_sed_USG_2_FD_169108 | JGI IMG/M metagenome (GOLD analysis project Ga0224506, IMG submission 169108) | Sediment microbial communities from San Francisco Bay, California, United States - SF_Jan12_sed_USGS_8_1 | ecosystem: Environmental > Aquatic > Marine > Sediment | place: USA... | reverse complement strand
GAGGGGCAAAATAAAAATAGGACAAAATTTCTATTGACTGAATAATCCGGAACGGTTAAAAGTATTTATTTTGGAGAATAAAATGAACGTGGTTGAGATCGAGAACATCACTAAAACTTTCGGCCGCCTGAAGGCAGTGGATGATTTGTCCCTGAATGTCCCCAAAGGGAGCATTTACGGGTTTATCGGCCCCAACGGGTCCGGAAAGACGACGACTTTGCGGATGATCATGAACATCTTTTATCCTGATTCCGGACGAATCCGCATATTCGGAGAAGAGATGCACGGGTCCACCAGCGAGCGCATCGGGTATCTGCCGGAAGAGCGCGGGATGTACAAGAAGATGAAGGTTCGCGACCTTCTCCGGTTTTACGGAGAGCTGAAAAGCGGCCGGAAAGTGAATAAAGAAGTGGACTACTGGCTCGGCAAGCTGGACCTCAGCGACTGGGCCGACAAAAAGATCGAGACGCTCAGCAAGGGAATGGGGCAAAAGGTCCAATTTATCTCGACTATCGTTTCGCAACCCGAGCTGATCATCCTGGATGAACCGTTTACCGGGCTGGACCCGGTCAACGTCGAAGCCATCAAGAATGCCGTTCTCGACCTCAGAGCTCAAGGAGCCACGGTGATTTTCAGCACCCATGATATGAATGTCGCCGAGAAGATGTGCGATTTCATCTTCATGATATTCAAAGGGAAAAAGGTCCTGGACGGAACCCTGGTCTCGATCCAGGATAAATACGGTAGCGATACCCTCCGGGTTCGCACCGAAGGCGGAGCTTCCGCACTTCAAAACCTCAACGGAGTGGAAAAGATCACGGATTTCGGGCAGCTCCAGGAATTGCGTATCACCCCTGACAACGATCATCAGAAGATCCTCTCCGAGATCATGTCCCGGACGCGCGTTTACAGTTTTGAGCTGGCCAAACCGACATTGTACGACATTTTCCTCAGGATTGCCGGGCCGGAAGCCAAGGAGGAGACCGATGCGTAGAACTTTCAGGCTGGTGAAAAGGGAATATCTGGCCGCGGTTAAAACAAAAGGATTCATCATCATGCTGGTCCTGATGCCCGTGATCATGGGAGGAAGCGCGATTGCCATGTATCTTCTGCGGGGCCAGGTGGATACGACGGATAAGCGCGTGGCCGTGGTTGATCGTTCGGGAGTAGTCACGGACATGCTTTTGAAAACGGTAGAGGAGCGGAATAAGGCTGCGGTGTATGATAAGGAAACCGGAAAGAAAATACAGCCCGCTTATATCCTCGAGGCAGTCGAACCAGACAAAAAGGATCCCCAGGCGCAGAGGCTGCAGCTTTCAGACCGCATTCGCAGCGGAGAGCTTCATGCCTTTCTCGAGATTGGCCCGAATGTCCTTTATCCGAAAGAAGAGCAGAGCACGTTCCGCATCAAATACCATGCCAAGAATGCAGCCATGGACAACGTCCGCAGCTGGCTGAACAACACGATCAATCCTTATCTGCGCAGGGTCCGTTTGACGGACGCCGGTGTGGATGAGTCCAGGGCCGGTGAGATAATGGCCTGGCTTGAAGTGGAAGCCATGGGGCTTTTATCAGTTGATGAGGAGACCGGTGAGATTCAGGAGGCCAGAAGGACAAGCGAGGAGGAAGCCATCTTTGTGCCCGTTATCGTTTTCTTCTTGATGTTCATGATGATCATGATGGGCGCTATGCCGCTTCTGCAGAGCACCATGGAAGAAAAGACACAGAGAATTGCCGAGGTCCTCCTGGGCAGCTTGAAACCTCATGAGTTCATGGCCGGCAAAGTCCTGGGAGGCCTGGCTGTATCACTGACCGGGGCTTCGGTCTATGTGATTGGCGGTGTTTTCTTTCTCGGAAGACTGGGGTTGAAAGATGTCATCCCCTTTCACGTGATTCCCTGGTTTTTTACCTTTTTGGTTCTGGAAATCGTCATGGTGGGCTCCTGGCTGGCCGCGTTGGGCTCGACCTGCAATGATCCCAAAGACGCGCAGAACCTGACGTTTCCGGCGATGTTTCCCGTCTTTTTTCCGATGTTTGTCTTCATGCCGGTCTTGATGGAGCCGACCAGCGGCTTTGCCACCTGGCTGTCATTATTTCCGCCGTTTACGCCGATGCTGATGCTCATCAGGAAAGCGGCGCCGGCGGGGATTCCCGCCTGGCAGCCCTGGGTCGGGCTTGTCGGAGTCCTGCTGTTTACAGTGCTCGCCGTCTGGGTGGGCGGACGGATCTTCAGAGTCGGTATCCTGATGCAGGGGGGAGCTCCGAAGCTATCCCATATGATCAAATGGGCCATCCGCGGCTAGCGGATGCCGACAATTGGGGACTGTCCCCAAATTCCCTGGTTTAGTGGTCACGACGGGCCGGAGTACTGACTTTTATCACCTTACCGGTTTTTTTGGTCTGACCAATTTTTTTATGCTCGTCCTTTTTGGCAAGCTCGCGGTCTATTTCGAACTGAACCTGTTCGTCAAACTCGCAGTTCTCGCAGTGATAAAGCCTGGCACAGGAGCGGAAGGAAATCTGTCCACTCATGGTATACCGGCACTGATTTTTTCCCAGTAGAGATTCGAGTTTGTCGAGGAAGGGCTTGATCCTTGGATCATTCCTGAATTCCACTTTTTTCGTCATCGCTGCATGGAAATCACATCCTCTATGACATCTGTAGCGATGGGTGCACATGCGTTTCTTGACAATGCCGGCTTGCATCCAGATGCAGGGGGTGACGATTTCCTCTTCAACCACGGGTACTTCGACAACAGGTTCAGGAACGACCTCAACTTCGTAAGACTGCCTGATCAAAGTATCCAGATAGTTGATCTCAAAAGGTTTTGTCAGATAATCAACAGCACCTCCCCGCCTTGCTTCCTCTTCAGTTTCGACAGAGGGATAAGCCGTGATCATGATGACTCTCGCTTTTGGATTCCTCGCTCTCACTTCTTTGAGAACGGAGAGTCCATCGCGTCCGGGCAATCTCAGGTCGATTATCATGATGTCGTATTTTTCCAGATTGATTTTTTTCAAGGCATTATCACCATCATTGGCAGTGTCAACCCTGTGACCCTCTCCCGTGAAGTAGTCGAATAAAGCCTCTCGCATGATGTCTTCGTCTTCGACGACCAGCATTGATTCTTTTTTCATGACTTATCTCCAGTATTTGTTTTGAATATGTTTTCCTGAGGACAGTTGGGTCGGCGATAACCGTCCTTTCGGAATAAATAATTTCATGAGATTCGTAATTAGAGCAAGGAGCGTGCCATTGTAGGCAGGGTTTGAAGATTTTTCTTGGAATTTCGCTAAAGAATTAGAAATAAATGGATTATGAATCCATCAGGAAAAGGAATCGAAAGACTGGACAAGAGCCGTAAAGAAAATGACTGTCCATAATTTGGACACTATGCGTCCAAATTATTAACAGTATAGTTGTATTTTTTGAGTTTGTTATAAAGAGTTGTTCGTCGAATCCCGAGAGTTTTGGCGGCCTGGGTGATATTGCCTTTAGCTTCCTCGAGCACCTTGAAGATATGAATTTTCGTCACAGCCTCGATTGATTTTTCTTCCGGAAGAATCGGGAGATTAATGTCCTGAGGGAGTTCAGCCATTTGAATGGCATTACCCTTGGCCAGGATCACACCATGTTCGATCAGGTTTTCTAGCTCTCTGACGTTGCCTGGCCAGGAGTAATTCAGCATAAATTCCATGACCTCAGGAGAAAAAACGATACCGCCTTTATTATTTTCTTCAGCATATTTTTTTAAGAAATGTTCAGCCAGCGGCAGGATATCCTCCTTTCTATCCTTAAGCGGAGGGAGGTTAATCGTCACGACCTTTAATCGGTAGTAGAGGTCCTCTCTGAATTTTTCTTCCTTAACCAGGATTTTCAGATCCCTGTTTGTCGCTGTGATGACCCTGACATCAGCGTCAATCTCCTGGTTGCCGCCGACTCTGGTGATCTTTTTTTCTTCAAGAGCTCTTAAAAGATGGATCTGTGTATTGGCGTTTATCTCACCGATTTCATCAAGAAATAAGGTGCCTTTGCCTGCGGCTTCGAACTTCCCTTTCTTCCTTTCTACCGCCCCTGTAAAAGAGCCTTTTTCATGGCCGAAAAGCTCGCTTTCCAGCAGACTTTCTGGAAGGGCTGCGCAGCTGGTGGCGATGAACGGTTTGTTGCGTCGAGGGCTTTGATGGTGAATGGCCCGGGCGACAACTTCCTTTCCTGTTCCGGTTTCTCCGGTGATGAGTACCGTAGCACTGGTTGGAGCGACTGTTTTTATCAGCTCGAATATCTTCAGCATCTTGGGGCTTTTGGCGATGATGCCCTCGAATTGGAACCTGTCTTTGATCCTCTGCCGCAAAAAGATGTTTTCCTCGATCAAATTGTGATGTTCCGCCATATTTTCTATGAGATGCTCTACTTTTTCCGGGCAGAATGGCTTCTCGATATAATCATAAGCCCCTTCTCTTATTGCAGTTATGGCTGTTTGAATCGTTCCGTGAGCCGTTATGATGACTGTTAAGATTGCAGGTACAATTTCTTTCGCCTTTTTCATCAGCTCGATGCCGTCCATGCCAGGCATGATCAAGTCGGCGAGCATGATTTTAATCTCTTTCTGCTTGATTATCTGGAGTGCTTTCTCCCCGGACTCGGCCGTTTCCACTTTATAACCCACCGCGCTCAGCCAGTCGCGGAGTGATTCTCTGACTATGTTTTCATCGTCAACTATGAGTATTTCTGTCTTTTTATTCATCCATAACCTCCAGGTAAATCGTAAACGTTGTCCCGACGTCAGGCCGACTGTTGACTTCTATCTTTCCCTTATGCCGGCCGATTATCCCATGAACAACCGAGAGTCCGAGTCCGACACCTTTACCTTTTTCTTTGGTCGTGAAGAAAGGGGTGAAAAGATTATTCAGGTTCTCTTTGGGAATGCCAACTCCTGTGTCCCTGATATCAATTCTAACGGATTTCTTGGCTGAATCTCCGATTTTAATGCCCTCGGCGACTGACGAGGCGATTGTCAGGGTGCCGCCGTTAGGCATGGCTTGAGTGGCGTTCAGGATGATATTTATCAAGACCTGCTGGATCTGGTCAAAGTCTGCAAGAACAGGCGGAAGTTGCGCATTGAGTTTCTTCTCAAGCTGTATGTTTTCAAGGTTGATTTGGTGCCCGACCAACAACAGCGCTGCTTCTACGGCTTTATTTATATCGGTTGGTCTCATGGTTGGTTCAGATTGACGGGCGAAATCGAGAAGGTTTTTGATTATCCGGGTAGTCCTCAGCAGCTCTTTTTCCATCTTTAAAAGCTGATTTTCTGTCCATTCAGCTTGGAGTTCATTTTCTTTATACTTCTTGAGAAGGAGTTTGACATAAACCAGAATTCCGGCTAATGGATTATTCACCTCGTGAGCAACGCTGGCAGCTAACTGTCCTAAAGAAGCCAGTTTTTCTGATCTGATCAGTTCTTCCTCTGTTTGCTTGCGCAGCGTGATATCTTTTCCCGAACTGAGAGTGCCGAGGATCTGACTCTTTTCATCTTCGAGTATGGAGTTATGCCATTCGATGATCCTTTCCTCGCCAGACTTGGTTAAAATCGGGTTTTCATAGTATTCGACCATCTCGTTTTTACGGCTCATAAGTTTTTTAAAAACATCTTTGAGCTCTTTTCTTAATCTTTCCGGGACACATAGATCAAACCAGTTCTTGCCGACGATCTCTTCTTCTTTGTAACCCAGAACGTCGCATCCCTTTTTATTGATGAGAGTGATGATTCCCGTTTTATCCATGGCTACGATTATTACTCCTGCTATATCGAGATACTGCTGGGCCCTGTTTCTTTCCTGACGCAGTTTCCCCCACAGCCCCTTGTGTTTGGTTAAATCCCTGAAGTTTTCGACAGCGCCGATTATCTCATTCTTGCCGGACCGCAAAGGCGACGTCGTTATGTTTACAGGAACCTTATTCCCTGCTTTACCGGTGATCTTGATCTCATAATTGAAAACCGGTTTTCCCGATTCTAAGACTTCTTTTAAAGGGCATGTTTTTTTGCACAGGCCGCTCCTGAGAACATCACAGCATTGCTTATTAAGAACTTCCTTTCTCTTGAAACCTGTTATCTCCTCAGCAGCACGATTAAACGAGGTGATCCGGGCGTCTTTATCTATAGTTAACATCCCCCCTTCCATGCTTTCCAAGATATTTTCTAAGAATTCTTTTGTGAGCTCGTCATTTTTACTCAATATGATATCTCCTTATAATATCCTTCTATGAGATTCATGCTTTAACGAAAAATTGTGTTCCCGACGGGATATTGCTCTTTTTATAAAAAAAAGGGATATGGCCCCAGAGAAAGTACGCCTCCTACCTGCGTCTATTTTGCGGTCGATAACCCGTGAAAACCTGAAATTCGAATTGAAAAATTTCATAGATTATTATATGGGTATTGACCATCAGAGGCAATACCGGCAGGTCATATTGATAGATGAAGCCGCCTGAGCTGAAGAATATCCCTGATAGTCACAATTTATTATTAGCGCCATAAATGTTTTCGCACTGTTATGGCGAGCCAGAAGAGTGTGGCGGTCTCATAACTTATCAAAAAGAGCATGAGATTGCCGCTCCTATTCCGAGCAAAGAGAAAAAATTCCCTCTTGTAACGTCGTCTACAGCAGCCTTGACTCGTCTGTTATCCAGGCTATCTGCTCATCGTGAGGTTGATTTTTTTGGTGTCAGTCCCGCCGTTCCTGGATTTGACCTGAAACTCCACCCAGCCCTGGGAACCATCCATCTTGACCAGAGTGCAGAACCGCTGGGTCTCTTTTCCTTTCAGCCTGAATTCAGCGGATTTTCCGGTGATTGGCTCGTAGGAAGCCAGCTTGTTCAGGGGGTCGATGATGGTCGAAACCCGGGGAATATCCACTACGGAGATGTTTGGTGACGCACTGACCGTTATCGTATCCTTTACCGCCCTATTGAGCTGGACAGAGCGGTCCGATGCCGTGGGGTAGACACGGTTGTTCTTGACTGCCACTTCTATCCAGTACAGGTCATCAGTGACCGGGCTGACTCTGACTTCATCGATTTCAACCTTGGGAAACTGGCTGGCACAGTACATAACGAACTGGGAGTTCCTCAATGCTTCCTCCTCGATGTATCGGGCAGGGGGTGTTCTTACGGTGTGTTTTTTACGGGTGCCGCCGATCCAGATCTCTCCCAGGTCGGGATGATCGACTTTGTGGGGCATGACCCAGCCTTCCCCGGTCAGTTCGGTGTCGATCCATTTCAGATATTCATCATCGGAGACCCGGCCATCGCCATCCTCGTCAGCGTCAAAATCCGGTGAGCCCCAGAGTTCGATGAGATAACTGTAGGCGCCGAGCATGTAGTAGGTAGCGGCATGGGCCTGGCCGCTCAGCCCGCCGATAACCGGTCGATAATCTTTTAAGATTCTGGCTCCCATGGTCGCAATCTCTGTCTGGACATCCATGTCATGCTGGTAATCCGTGGACACCTGGCGGTCAAAAAGCTGCGCGTATTTGTTCGTTTTCCTCATCTCTTCCAGGCGCCGCTGGAACATTTCCTCCATACGCTGCCTCTGCTCGGGGGTCTGGTCCCGGCTGGGCACAGCAGGAGGTGCCTGGAACATGATCAGCCTTCCGGTGTTGTGATAATGGAAGCTGGCGTAGATGTTGGGATGAGCCAGCTGGAATTCATAAACGTTCCGGGTTTCGGGCTCGGACATCGGGTAGGGGTTGCCGGCCTGAAGACTCCAGCCATAGGGAAAGTTGCGGTTCGCATCAGGGCCTCCGATATCATCCTCGTTGATCATGCCGTCGCCGTCGTTGTCGTAGCCTTCTGCGCCAATCCTGCGGAAGCGGATACCTTCTTCCTTCTCATCGCTGACCGGGATGAACTGCCGTTTGTCCGGAGAAAGCTTATAATCTCCTTTCGGGTCGACGATGTACATGGTGGAAAGCTCGCCGTCACTGTCGACATCCTCAGTCCGGTCCTCATCGTACAGCCCGTCGCCGTCGTTGTCCTCGGGCCTGAACGGCTCACGTGGATTATTCGGAGTGTTGGGGAACCTGACGAATGATTCGTTGGCGTCCACGTTGAGGCCGGGAAGGATGTAGAAGGTGCAGTTGTTGACCAGGTCGTGGACGTATTCGTCGTAATCATACCGGGTGAGAAGGTACCACATGAGGTAGAGTGAGCAGGTGATCCCGTTGACCTCGTTACCGTGAATGGCACCGTCCACCCACATGGCGGGTTTGTCCTGATGATTTCCGGTTGCTTTGGCTGAGATGGTGATCAGATACTGGTCGCGGCCCATCCGGCTTTTTCCGATGCTCTGGATGTCTGACAAGTGGGGATATTTCTTCTGGATGTCGTGCATGATCTTGGTCCATTCCGCGTAGGAGTAGTACCGCTTCCAGCTTAGGGGAAAATCAAGTTCACCGTGGTAGCCGCCAGGGCTCTTCTGCAGCTTCTTCTGGGCAAAGGCCGGAATCACAGAAGCTGTCAGCAGGAAAACACCCAGGATTGAAACCGTGATGTATTTCAAATGGTTTTGTCTTCTCATTGTTTTCCTCCGTTACTGGATAGAAAGCTCGTGGACTGTGGTGCCGCCTTTCTGTGAGCTGACTACGATTCTTAGCGGCGTGTCTCCTTGCACAGCGATCAGCCAGGCGACAGTGCGCTTCGGACCTGTCTGTTCGACCTGGGTCGGACCATACCTCGGCTCTCTCTGAAACATCGGAAATCCGGGCGGGAAAAACATCATCCTCCGCTGCATCTGTGCCTGCTGAGGACGAGCAGCACCTCTGCCAGAATAACCGGGAATTCTCATCGTCCCTTCGATAACTCCCAGCATCTGGAAGGGTGAACCCTGGAGGTAGGTGATTCGGTCGCGGTCGCCGACCAGCCAGACAATATCTTCCCGGTTTCCGGCCAGTTCAGCGCCGCGGGCAAGATGTGTCGCCAGTTTTCCTTTATTTTCGATCGTGGCCGTGACTTCAACGATTTTGTATTTGCCTCTGGATTTGCCTTTCTTGATTGTTACCTGATCATCCTTCTGGGAGACGACGGCATCACTGGCACTTTTGGCTGTATAGAGGACGCGCGCTTTGGCATCTGTGATGACGATCTCCGGCTGGAGTCCAGCCCGAAACTTCTCGAACTGCCAGTGCTTCTCACAGACCCCGATCAGTGGTTCTCCTGGCAGCGCATTGCTCCGGTACCTGGGGATCCAGCCACCGACCTCTCCTTCTCCCAGCTCCGGGTGTTTGAACTTTTTCCAGGGAATGAACAGCTTTCCGCCGTATTTTTCGTCCTGGTATTTGAGGAGTGCCCGCTGCATCTTGATCCGTGCCTCCTCGCCTTCAAACTGAGGAAAGTCCTGAATGTCTCTCTGAGGATTCCAGAGCTCTGTGGTAAGGGCATAAATCCCCAGCTGCATGTACATCCAGTCAGAGGCCATTCCGTAGTTGTACCGCCGGTCCTGTTCCTCGTTGTAGCTGGCCCTCCAGCCTCGGGGTAGCTCATAACCCCGGGATATGGCGTATTTATTCTTGGATGTCTCTTTGAGCTTTTCCCTGAGCTCATTCAGAGATTCAGGCTTCTGCCAGGCTTCGGGGACATCCTCTCCGATTATCTCGAGATACTTTTTCCCCATGATCATATCAAAAACAGCAACGTCCTTGGGATGGAGCTGGGTCGGGGGAGCCGTCCCCATCGGACGGTAGGTGAACCCGCCGGATGTGTGGTAATTCTGCGCCATCAGGATATTGGTATGATTGGTGAAAAACTCGGCTATGGCATGGATCTCGGGTGCGGAAGTGGGGTAATCGCCCTGACCTCCGGCAAAGGTGTCATCCTTGAACCAGCCTTCCGGAAAATTGCGATTCAGGTCGATCCCTCTCTCCCTGTCTTCACCTCGCTTGCCGTCCACGTCGTTGTCCCTATCCTCCATAATAACCGAATACTTTTCCTTGTCGGTCCTTTCTCCTCTCTCCAGACGGAGCATTAAACGGGGGTCCTCATCATCGATCACATACTGACCTTCGGGGTCTTTGTACCGGAACTGGGTGATGTTTCCGTCTCCGTTGAGGTCGTCATAATCGTCCTCGTTGACCTTGCCGTCTTCGTCATCGTCCTTCATCATGCTGTTCTGTCTCTGCGGCATCCCTTTATCGAGGCTGTTGAACAGCCCGTCAGGATTGACGACCGGGCAGATATAAAAGGTCTGATTATCCACCATCCGGGTGATCTCCTCATCCGAGCCATAGCCGGAGACCAGCTTGTCAATGATATACAGGCAGACCTCAGTCCCTGTGTATTCATTCCCGTGAGTGCTGCCGCAGACCCAGTGCCCTGGTTTTCCCTGGTAGGGCTTCATTGGCTGGACGTTATCAACGCCTTCTTTTCGCATGTTGCGCAGCTCTACATGGGCATCGATCGTGGTCCCTGTCTTCATGTTGGAGATCACCAGCACGTAAATCGGCCTCCCCATGTTGCTTCTCCCTATCTCGAGGAGTGCGGTGATGTTCGGATAGGCTTTGGCTACATCTTCGATGTAGGCCACAGTCTGGGTGCAGCCGTGATAATCGTTGAAGCTGATGGGAACTTTTTGAGCGGCGAGAGTAAAGCCCTGGACTGTGAAGAGCAGGAAGAACAGCAAGGGGATAAAAGAAAGTCCTCCATGCTTAAAAGATTGGATACGCATCGGTTATTCCCTCCTTTCTCCAGGATATCAAGGAGCCTTTCGTTATCGAGCCATCCCAATACATTGCTCAATATTGTGCTCAGGAATCCTGATCTCTTTTCAGAGAGAATCACTTTATCTCAAATTTTTTTAAAAATAAAGGAATTTTCGATTTCATATGGAGCCAATCTTCTTCTAGAACGACCAGCATTTTTCCCCCTTTTATTTTAAATGATAATCTTAAGGGGGGAATTTCAGAATGACATCTGCAAAAAAGCAAAAAAAATATTAAAATGGATATATCCAGCTAAATTTATTCTTTTATCGGGAAATGTCCTCGATTATAATAAAAACCCAAAGACCTGTTGACTGTCGCCTTCTGAGTAGGCGAGGAGCCGGCTTTTTAAAAGTACTTCATCCCAAAAATGATTAGCCGGGATGAAAAGAAGATGATTCAAAAAAATAGACAGGAGGTGTCGCTATGAAAAAAGGATTGAACCGCAGGAATTTTATCAAAAAAACCGGCACAGCCGGGCTGGGGATTGCTCTGGGAAGTATGGCCATGAGCAAGTATGGATGCGTCCGGCAGCCTCAACTGAAAACGACTCCTATCGCGCATCTGGCTGCTCCGCCGATTGAAAAGGTGCGCGTGGGTTATGTCGGCGTCGGAAATCAGGGAGGCGGACACCTCCGGAACCTGCTTCGCATCGACGGTGTGGAAATAAAAGCTGTCTGTGACATAAGGGAGGAGCGTATTCTCTGGGCTCAGGAGCAGTGTCTGAAAGCCGGAAAGACCAAGCCGACCGGTTATTCCAGAGGCCCTGAGGATTTTAAACGCATGTGCGACAGCGAAGACCTGGACCTGGTTTATAACGCAACGCCCTGGGAATGGCACGTTCCCATTTCCGTCAAAGCCATGGAGACCGGTTCGCACGCCGCCACTGAGGTGCCCGGTGCCATCACCCTGGAAGGATGCTGGGAGACGGTCGAAACCGCGGAAAAGTACAAGAAGCACTGCTGCACCATGGAAAACTGCAATTATGACCGGACCGAACTGATGCTGCTCCACATGATACGTCAGGGCCTGTTCGGAGAGCTGCTCCACGCTGAATGCGGCTATCTGCACGACCTGAGGGAATGGAAGTTCGGCACGGGCCGCTCGCCTTACTATCCTAAAGACTGGCGGCTGAAGTATTCCATCAAAAGGAATGGCGACCTTTACCCGACACACGGCCTCGGGCCGGTAGCCCAGTGGATGGACATCACCCGCGGCAATAAATTTGAATATCTGGTCTCCATGAGCAGCCCGTCCCGCGGTCTGAAGCTTGAAGCGGTCAGACTGTATGGAGAGGACCATCCCCTGGCCAAGACGGATTATGCTTTAGGAGATGTGGTCACCACCCTGATCAAAACGTATAAAGGCCAGACCATCCTGGTCACCCACAATACTAACTCTCCCCGACCTTACAGCCGCAGGATTTTGATCCAGGGCACCAGGGGGCTGGCCCGGAAGTATCCCGAAGAAAAAATCTATATCGAAGGGATTTCCAGCCCTCACAGATGGGAAGATCTCGCCGATTACAGCGAGCAGTATGAACATCCCCTGCTGACGTCTTTAGAGGAAAAAGCTCAGGGTGCCGGCCATGGCGGTATGGACTTCATCGAGGACTACCGCTTAATCCAGTGCTTAAGGGAGGGCAAGCCCACGGATTCGGACGTCTATGAAGGCGCCACCATCAGCGCTGTGGTCGCTCTGAGCGAGAAATCCATCGCCGCCAACAGCGCTCCTGTCGAATTCCCCGACTTCACCCGCGGCAAATGGAAAACCCGCAAACCACTGGGGATTGTCACCGCTTAAGGCGCCTTACAGCTTCTGGAATGTCAGGAATTCTATCCCCAATTTTAGGCGATAAATTCCGGCGGAAAATTTCTTAAGCGGATGATATCGAGAACTTTTCCCTTGATATCAAAGCCCATCGGACATTTCACGACACACGAGGAACAATCGGCACAGGCGATAGGATCATCCTTGACGGATTCTATGTTCCTCACGGCAGCGGCAAGGTCCCGATAGCCGTAGGCATACATGTAGCAGCGCATCAGGGTGGGAATGTCCGGAGCTGATGGGCATTGTTTCAGACAGGTCCCGCAACCCTGGCAGAAGAGGCTGTCCTTATGGTTGATGCGGGCCAGTTCCAGGTATTGTTTCTCTTCAGGCGTCAGGGTCAGGTCTTCCATCACAGATAGATTTGTTTCCAGCTGGTCGAATGTGGTGAAACCCGGGACAGCGGTGTGGATATTATCGTTTTGAAGAACCCATTTGAGAGCTGCCTTGGGATTGCTGGCCGCTACCTGTTTATCATGGACCATCCAGGATTCTCCGGTGATGGTCTTCATGGCGACTATTCCCATACCCTTTTTTGCCGCATAGGCAACGGCTTGTTTCCTTTCTTCGATATCTTTGATCTGGAAGTTGTAGGCGAGCATGACCACATCATAGAAGCCGCTGTCCGCAGCCGCGCGGACAGCTTCCGAGACGAAACTGTGCGAGGACACACCTAAAAACCTGGTCTTCCCGGACTTTTTCATCTTTTCCATGGATTTCATCAAAGGCTCAAACATGACCGATTCTTTTTTAGCGGCAAACGCAAGGTAAAAGAAGTCCACATAGTCGACATCCAGTCTTTTGAGGCTCCCCTCGAAATCTTTTTCGAATTTGGCGATATCGGTGTCTTTGGAGAAAACACCCGATCTATAGTCTATCGGCTGGGGTATCACACCGGTGGCCAGGATGATTTTCTCCCTTTTGTAGTTTTTAATGATTTTTCCGATGAATTCTTCCACGCGGCCGCGTGCATAGTATTGAGCCGTTGCGATATGGGAGATTCCTGCATCGAGCGCTGTTCTAGTCAATGCTTCTGAGGTGGCATCCATGGTCCCCATGCTGACAATGGGGAGCTTTATGCCTGTTTTTCCGAGGGTGCGATACACCATCTTGTGCTTTTTCCCTTCTTCTACTCTTTTGCAGGCAGTCCCCATGGACTCCAAATGGGCAAGAGCAATGGTGCCGGCAATGCCCGGCAATCCTCTGGATAGGAAATTCCTTCGATTCATTCTGGTTTTTGTCTCGGTCATGACTCACTCCTTTTACGTCTTTTGAAGATGGGAAAGCCTTTTAAATCATGTCTACTTTAGGGAAGAATATCTTAAGTGTCAAATATATTATAAGTACAAAATGATTATTAAAATGCATTAATATTGTAAAGTTGTCACACGACAGAGAAAATGAATTTCCTTTGCTCATTTTTTTTTGACGTTTGCATTTTTTTTGTGGGATTTTGCTTGGAGAAAACGTCATAAGAGTAGAATGTACCTAAAAAGGAGACAGATGCTGTGACAGAACAACAATGGTTAAAGATGTACAGGGAAACGGTCCATCCCCTTTACGGGTATATGGCCAGGCGTACAAGGGGGAATCGGGAATTGACCGAGGACATCGTACAGGAATCCTACCTGAGAGCCCTTGATGACTGGAACCGTAAAGCCGTGCCGGATTCTCCCCTGGCCTGGTTGAAACGGGTGGCCCGAAATATCCTGATCGACTATCTGAGGCAGAAAAGATGGGTCAGTAAAGGAGATCTAGATCTTAACCCTGATAGCGCCAATCAGACATCAGAGGATCAGTTCGAGTCTTTGGAGATATTTTTGGCTATCTCTACCCTGGGACGAAAAAAGGCCAGAATTCTTGAAGCTTTTTATTACGACGGGAAGAGTGTCAGGGAGATAGCCAACGAGATGGCCATCTCGGAAAGGGCAGTTGAAGGACAATTAAGGCGGGCCCGCCAGTCTTTGAAATCACTGCTTCCTGATTCAAAAACAAATGGAGGAAAAAATGAGTGAGATTTACGAACCCGATGGCCAGTTTCTGGAGAGGCTGGAATGGCAATTGTCCTCGGAATACCGAAGGACAAACCGTTTAAAACCCTCATCCGGGAAAATCGCCGTTCCCCGGAGGATGGTGGCAATAACCTGCATGGTCGGTATCCTGATGACCGGTGTGGCCATGATTAAAGCGGCTGAGTATATCCAGGATTCCTGGCGTAAAAAAATAGAGATTGCCAGGGCCGAAACAGAGGTAAAACTGAAAAAGGCTCACCTTGAATCCACCAGAGAGATGGCTTCCAGGGCTGAAATGCGGTTTTCAAACGGGTTGGTCCGGGAAGAGGAATACCGGGTGATACAAATTGCAGCAAAGAGAGCCGAGTTGGATTGGAATAAGTCGCTGTTGAACCTGGATGAGGTGAAAGCGTCCGGGGCAGCTCCGCGTAACGAACTGTATGCTCCTGAGGTGGGCGGCCGTGATTTTGTCAGCGAGCGGTTGAAGATTGAGATAAAAGAGATTGAACTGGATTTGGAACTGTTCAGGAGCCGTGTGGAAAGGCTCAAACAGCTGGTTGAGAAGGGTTTAGTCCAAGGGGATGAGTTTGGTCTGATTCAGTCGGAGATTGCCGCCCGAAAGGTGACGATCGACAAGATCCAAAAACGGCTTGATTTACGAAAACGTTTTGTCGCCGGGGAAATCACGGCCCAGGAGGTTGAAATCAAGGACCGGATGACCATTGCTGAAAGGAATTTGCACCTGGCTCAATCGATGGTTGATTCTTTGAGTGAGCAATTGAAGCGGCTAAAAACCCTTGAGACCAAGGGGATGATTTCTCCACTGGAGATCAAGCAGATGCAGTATGCTCTGGATGCCGCTCAAGCCGAACTGGAACTTGCCACCCTGGAAATGGATGTCCTTAAAAAGCTTAAGTAAAGGACAGGTTTTTCTCAGTTTCATTCACCACCAACAGGGACCGATCAGGTGATCGGTCCCTGTTGATTTTTAAACCATCTGGATTTGGAATCCGTCGTCTTTTGACTTTTAATAAATAATATCTTGTTTACAATCAGATTATTAGAAAGACATCTTTCCATATATCTAGAGAGTCCTTGGCCAAAATGCAGTCATCTTTTTGACGATCGGATGATATGCCTTGCGGCTTGCCGCGGGGAACCGATCGTCGGGGAATCCAAGGGGGTATGCCCCCTTGGTCGCAGGGCGCGGGTTCATGCCCCGCCAGAGAAGGGGAGGCAGCGAGCGGAAGCGAGCGTTGGAAGGGGGAAGTCAGTTCCCCCTCCAAGTTGACTTGACTTTTTCTAGAATTTGTTATATTTTATATCACGAAAATCATATCCAAGATAAGAGAATCATGTCAAAAAATATAACAGAATTGGGTCCTAAAGAAGCGGAATTTATCTCTCTCTTTGCCACGAAAAATAATGGCTTTTTCCTGCTGGAGGAGGCTGTCCAGTTTTGGAAAAACAGGAAGCGTACTTATGACATTCTTTGGAGGCTTGAGAAAAAAGGGTGGATAGAGCGGATTGAAAGAGGCAAGTACATTATCATTCCTCTGGAAGCTGGTCCTCAAAGGACGTGGAGTGCTGACTCATATATCATAGCAAGCTTTATTGCAGAGCCTTCGGCTATAGCTTATTGGAGTGCCATACGCCATTGGAACTGGACTGAACAAATTCCTCGCGTCGTTTATGTTCAGACAACGAAAAGAAAATCGAGGACTCACCTTACGATTTTCGGTGTGGAGTACGGAATTGTAACGGTTTCAAAAAAGAAATTCTTTGGTCACATAAAAGAATGGCGAGATGGAAAAGCTTGTCTGGTCACTAGCAAGGAAAAAACGCTCATTGACTGTGCGGATTATATACAAAGGAGCGGGTCCATCATGGAGCTTGCTAAGGCTGTAAAAGAAGCTGCCGGAGAAATTTCCTGGGCAAGATTGGCCGATTGCGCAGAACAGTTTCCTAATGGTGCTGTAAAAAAGCGCCTCGGTTATCTGTTTGAAAAGCTCGTGCCTCAGTTGCCAAGAGAAGCAGAGAATGTGCTCGAGGGATGGCAGCAAGGATTGACCAAAGGAATCAGCCCTCTTAATACAGCCGGGCCAAAGTCTGGAAAAATCTCTACGCGCTGGAAAATTCTGATAAATACGGAGATTTGATTGATATCAATCAGTGAGGTCCAACGGATAGCTGGAACATTAGGCTTAGAGCCAAGAGTGATTGATCTGGATTATGTTTTGGGCTGTTACTTGTGTTTCTTGAGCAATCAATCTACTGTTCAAAAAAAATGGCTCTTCAAAGGCGGGACAGCACTCCGGAAATGCTATTTTGAGGAATACCGCTTTTCAGAAGATCTTGACTTCACAGTTCTGGGCGTAATTTCCGTTGATGCTATTCGCAATGTCCTGCATTCAGCCAACATGGCAATCCAAGATACAATTGGAATTCGGACTGATGAGAGAGAAATGGTTGTGGATATTATCGAGGATGACTATGGCAAAGAATCCTATGAAGCCAGGATATACTATTTTGGACCATGGAATTATGGTGGCTCACCTCGTTCTATACGAATTCATACCAATCGAGATGAGAGCCTTGCCTTTCCAACTCATAAGCTGTCTGTTTTTCACCAATATTCGGATAGAGAGGAATTGCCTTCTGCATCTCTACAGGTGTATAGTTTGGAAGAAATGATGGTAGAGAAATTGAGAGCCTTTTCTGGACAGAGGAGACAAACGATCCCTCATGATATATTTGATTTGTATCATCTATCAAGAAATATCGGCAGCGTTGAAAAAGTGATAGAAGCATTTCCCCAAAAATGCCAGGCCAAAGGGATTTCACTGGATGAAATCGACCTTGATAAGGTAGTGGCACGGAAATCTGAATATGAAAATAATTGGAGGCAGGGTCTTGAATATTTAATCCCAGCACATCTAAAGGTTCCATTTGAGGTGGCCTGGCAGACTTCAATTAGACTACTGGAGAAAGCGTTTAAAAAGAAATAACAAAGGCGCGCCTGTAGCTCAGGGGATAGAGCGACGGACTCCGGATCCGTAGGTCGGGCGTTCGAATCGCCCCAGGCGTGCCATTTCTAACCCTGTAAAACTATTCATTCTTCATTTGACCAGTTCAGACTGTTCTTCATGCGTCAAAATACATCACAAAAAATGCCTAAACCTGCTTAAATATGGATAAGGTTGACTAAGTGAAAGTGAGGCTTCTACCCCTGAAAATCGTGTTTTTCTCTGGACATTAAAATCATAGTGCAAGGGATTCCGGATCCGTAGATCGGGCGTTCGAATTGCCCCAGGCGTGCCATCTTATCTCTCTTTTTTCAACAATTTACTTTGTTTTTGTCTTTCAATCCTAATACCATAATTTCAATGCTTTTCAGTACATTTTGGCACATGTGTGGCACATGAGGAAGAGTCCATTCAGGTATAGAGGTTAAGGATTCTCCGATTGCGCTTGATTAGTCTCCTTTATATCTTATTTTTTATTTTAAAAGACAGATTAACTTGAGATGTGGATTGAGTTTTTATCTCATTTGCGACAAGGTTCAAAGAATATTGGCCAATCTCTAATTTTGGCAACCGAAAC
>Ga0224506_10001274_pt1 | contig 18199 bp, 19 predicted proteins | sample SF_Jan12_sed_USG_2_FD_169108 | JGI IMG/M metagenome (GOLD analysis project Ga0224506, IMG submission 169108) | Sediment microbial communities from San Francisco Bay, California, United States - SF_Jan12_sed_USGS_8_1 | ecosystem: Environmental > Aquatic > Marine > Sediment | place: USA... | reverse complement strand
CGTTCATTGAATAGAGTTAAAGAAGTTGTAAACAAGGTCAGACACATCCAGGAAGAGGCTGACAAGAAAGATAAAGGTGCAGCTAAGTATTTGACTGACCGCTGCAATACAATCGCCAAAGGAGAGCATGAGCGCCTTAATGTTATTGTGGACCACCAGACTGGTGAACTGCTAAGTGAACCCGCTTGCTCATACCGTTATTACTCCCAGTTAATGGAAAACTACCGCAATGGTGTTAAGGCTTTAGGGTTCAAGCATCACGCCATAGAGCGCCATGTAAACGCCTTTATACGTAAGTATGGAGCTAAGAAAGAAGGTCTGGCCAAGAAGCTGGACCCATCCCTACCAATTGAGAAATTAAGGGATAATATCATCCTCCTTCGCTCTGATACTGTTACGGGTTCAGACTTCCGGAGTGATCTGCTTAGCCTCCGAATTGAACACCATGCTTATTATATGTTTGAGCCCAAGGGAGCTATTAAGGATTGGGTGCGCGATGATGATAAGAAGCAACTGAACAAAAAATTGCACAGCCAAATACTTGTAAATCCTGAGTGGGTGAAGAATCTGGCACGCGACCTTTTGACCAAAAAAGAACCCTCTACCAGTGATTTGTGTATTGGCATTGCTTTGGCTACCGGGCGCCGTCTTACAGAGGTAATGAAGACCGCCACACTAAAGGCCGTTGATGATAAGACGCTATTGTTTAGCGGACAGCTAAAAACCAAGAACCGCCATCTATTTGAAGAAATAGCCCCGTATAAAGTCCCTTCTATGGTTGATGCTGAAATAGTGGTTAAAGCCTTGGCTAGACTGAGAAAGGACACAGGAAAGGACCAGTTAAGATATAACAATGTCCTTGGTGAAACGATTGAAAGTGAAGTTAAAGCAGGCGATATAAAAGACTATGACCATAACCGTGCTGTACATAAGAAATATGAAAGCACAATGAATAGAGCCGTGCGCTCACTTCTTCAAAATGGTCACTTTAGCCTCAAGGACTGCAGGGCTCTTTATACAGAAGTTACGTATGAGGACCATGCAAAAGAAGGTGAAGCCCGTTCAGCATATCGTCACCGGGTTCTTGGCCACTCACTCATTGAAACCCAACTGCACTATGAAGCTTTCCGCCTGGATAGTTCAGTGGCAGGTATTAAGCTCGTTGAAAAAGACAATGATGAGGAAATGACCGACCTGCAAAAATCGCTGGTGGAGTACCTGGAGAAAGCTGATGCTGATGTGCTTGGTTATGCCAGGGCGCCAAAAATTGCAGTTATGCACGAATGGCTAAAAGCAGAAGTGGCCAATGGCTTGAAGTTGGAGCAAATCACTCCGTCATACATTCGCCGGCACTGTCTCTTTGATGGTAAGCAGCTAAACCTAAATACTATCAAAAAGTACGTTGAAGAATTTATCCAGTTAGCTCAGTACGTACCGCCAAAACCAAAAGCCAAAAAACCAACTGATAAGAAAGCTAAGGCAATATTTGAACTTGAGGAACGTATTGAAGAGATCCAATACCGCGCTGAAAGTATTGCTGATGAACGTGAAGAGCTGGAGGAAGAGCTGGAATCATTGAAAGACCGAATGAATGAAATTGAGCAGGAAGATGAAGAGCTGGAACTGGAAGACGAATCACTAACCGGTGAGCTTGAAGAGTTACAGGCTAAACTTGAAGACCTGCAAGCCGAGCTTGAAGAAGAGCAAGAACAGGAAGAAGCCAAAGAACCAGAGTGGCCAGACGCTGATGAAATTGAAGTGAAATCAGAGAAAGATGGCAAGCTATGGCATGTTTGGGCTCACGTAAATGGTAAAGTTTTTGAACAATGGACAGGTGGCCGCAAAAACCAAGCCATTAAAGAGCTGCGAATTTACTATAAAAAATCCATAATAAGTGAATGATGTTTTTAGCATTTACTTATAAGGATGTAATTTTGAAGTATTTTGGATATGTAAGCTCTGCGAATGCCTGTGACAAAGAGTTGCAGGCGGACGCCTTGAAGTTAGCTGGCTGTGAACAAGTCTTTTTTGATGAGTTCGGCCAGCGTTCGGAGCGGTCGAAGTTGTTCAAAACAATAAAATCAGGTGACACGCTTATGGTGTGGCGCCTTGATAAATTTGTCTGCAGTGTTCAGGACTTGGTTGAACAATTAGAACACATGAAAGTGCAAGGCATATCATTTAAAGCCTTGCAGGAGAATCTGGACCCGGAAGCCATTGATGATCCAGAACGGTTCCATGAGTTAGTGGCCACCATGGCCGATATTGAAAGAAAAATGGAACAGGGTAAAACTTAATCCCCGTTCTCTATCACGTCTCTATAAATAATCATTATCATAGAAACCATGGCAGAACGTGCTTCTGGCGGTAAGACTCTGGAAGCAGCTGCAACATCCCAAGGCGTGGCCCCCGTTATGCCTAAAGTATCCAGTGCAATATCCAAATCAGTAATTTTCAAATTCCTAATGAGTGCTAAGTAATTCTTTAGCCTGATATTTCCAGTGCCATTTTCTATCCGTTGATAGGTCTTTAATGACATTCCTGCCATGCCAGCGGCTTCTTCTTGAGTAACCCCTGCGGATTTTCTTCTAGCTATTAGCGCTAATATAATAGGTTCATTGGTCACGTTTTTTCCCCCCACAGGACTGTTTTGACTCTTAAAGCATAAGTATAGAACGGTTTTGTCTACCCCTATTTAAACCGCCAGAAAAGTAGGCATGATTGCAACTGATGGAATAACTTATGAATTAAGGGTGAATGATGTATTCGATGTATACCCCAGATATGGCAAAGGAATGCGGCAAGGACGTAATGGAAAAGCAAGTAAAAGAATGTGTTGAAGGGTTGTTGGCCGTCAGGCTGCTCCTGGTGAAGGGAAACCTGACAGATTTGCCACAAGATGAGGTGTTGTTACTGCTGCACGAAGCGGCAGATTTACTATTAATGAGGATGTAAGAATCCCTCAGCTTTATGCTGATGGTTTAAAATTGGTTGTTAGTGGGTGGCTTGTGGTCAGTTTCTAACCGGATTTAAGCCCCGTAAACGGTTGTAAATCCCAGAAACAAACTCCTGCACCCCTTGAGCCGGTATATCTTTAGCCAAAGCCCCCTCCCGGTTTAACTCAGTCATGATTTTAGGCGCGTATTCCATAGGTATACGCAGGTTTTCAATGGCTTGTTTTAGGACGATTACCCAGCTTGAACCCTTGATTGGTGCGGCTTTGACGTGATCCACTTTTTCTTCAGTCTCTATATAGGTATCGGAAGAAGAATGGATCAATGCCACATCCAGATGATCCAATTTAAAAGCGGTGGCGTGGGTCTCCACACGGCGGTGGTGGATGCCGGCCATGAGGTTCCAGGCTGACGGGTTAATGAGGTAGCGCTGACGCTTCAATGACTCGCTGTTATAGCGTGCCAGTTGCTTAGTATCCAATTTAAGGCCTAGAGCCTCCATGATGCTCTTAGCTTTGTTTACGTGCTTTAGGTTGCGGCTGAATGGGTTGATATAACCACCAAAGCGGTACCAGTTATTAAATAGGTGAACATTATCCCCAGCAATCAAGTGTTCCATTGCTGCAGTTAAAGTTTCCTCTGTTGCATAGCCTTGGCCAGTGGTCCAATTAAAGCCAGCAAGCTCAAAGAAATCTCTTAATGCCTGACGTTGTTTAACCAGGTACATGCGGTGAGATGGTTGCACACCTGCAGCAATTTCTTTTTCATCAAATTCACGGGCTTTTTCTGGGCTCATATTAAGCAGCTCAAACAAACGTACTTTTGTTAAACCACCTTTATGGTGAAATTCCACACTGTCTTCATCAACGGGCATCATTAAAGCGTGTTCAATGTCCCAACGGTTTAACTGTGCTTTTTCATCACGATTAAGGTTTACTTTACCTATGAGTTCGTCACGTTCCTGGGCTTGCGGTGTGGCTTGGTCTAGGTGGCGTGCCATATCAACCGCTTTTAACATATCACGGGCAGCTTCTTTTGCAGCTTTCCCTTTTTCCTTGTCAATTTCAGTTGTGTCTAGGTTATGTATTTTGTAACCGTCAGCGTAAAGGATGCAAAGCAGGTTATTAGCAAAATCATTTTTAGCTTTGTTCTCCTGGGCAATGTTATCCAGGCGGAAGCGGTCAAAATCTAAATTGTCAGTTCTAAGCTCAATTTTTCCGCTTTCACGGTTTAGGTCAACTTCGAGCTGATTATCATTGGCCAGAATCATGCCCAACCACATAGCCATTGCTGACTCTTCGCGGTTGCTGTGCATCGTAGATAAGCCCAGGACAAATTCACGTGCTTTACGGTCACGGCGTATCATTTGGATTGCGTCAGATGGTGCAACTGTTCCGCAAAAAATGCCGTAATGCTTATTAAAATGACCGTTCTCAATAGACACGCCCGAAGAGATAAACGGCGAATAAATGAGGTAATCATACTTTTGGCTTTCACCATTTGAATCATCGGTGAATTGTTCAACGGTTTTTGATTCTTTGGTGTCGAGCGCAACAAACAGCCCTTTTTTCTCAGGGTATAAACTTTGCAGGTGAGTAAATAGCTTTTCACCATCATTTGCTGAATCGTTCGCTACCAGTACACGGTGGCCAGCACCAACATCTTCCACCACTTTATTAAAAGCGGTATCTGAATCGGTGTAATAAATGGATGTGTCAGAGCAATCAGTATGCCCGTCAATAATGTGGATTTTTTGAGGTGTAACATTTTCACCATAAAGCGCCTGCAGGTGAGCATTACGCTGTTTTAGTCCAAGCTCACAGAACTCTACCAAAATATCATTGGCATCTGCATCGGCCAGAATCACTTTATCTTTTGTTGTGGCCATAAGTTCAAGCCAGCGGTTGAACACAGCAACCGGATATTTAATAGCACCGCCAGAAGTTACATGGCGTAAGGTTTGGGCTGCTTCATCAATACAAACAGCATCAAGGTTATTTAATAATGGTGTGAATTCTGGTTTTAGAATTGAGTTAATACATGATGCTAATTTTTGAATCCCTGGCATCATTTCTTTGATTGATGGCTCTTGGTAATTAGCCACAAATCCATGGCTCATTTTGTCGCGTAGGATGTGATCTTGTTCTGTTTGGTCTTCTGGTTTCGGTTTTGTGTTTAGTGCATCAACACCGCCACCAATTAATGACATACGGTGAGCAGCAAACAAGGAATTAGGATATTCCCACATCATAGGTTTAATGATGCCTTGTGTTTTACGTGAACCCATAGGGAAACGAACAATGATGATACCGTCTAAACCCTTGGCAAAATTTAGCACTTCCTCATCAATCACTGATTTATTGAATTTGTGGTATTCAATGTGATCAGGTCTGCAGTCGTCACGTGTTATACGTGAAGAAAATGAGCGGAATTGTTGAGCTTCACGCACCTTTGCATTCCAAATCTTATTAGCTTTTTGATTTAACTGTTTAACATTAATACGGTCTTTAGAGATACCGGCCTGCAGGGAAGTAGTTCTTACACTTGCCACTACGTCAGCAGGGCTATACTTTGGCATACCTACCTGCATACCAATTTGAACGCATTTGGCTGCTTCGGTCATAACATCACTGAACTGGATGTAATTAATACGCTGCAGTGCTTTTTCAAATAAATCACCCTCACATTTCACTCTGGCCATGTTGCCCTTTAGTTGGCGAACAACTTCTTTTAAGCCAGCTCTTACGTGCAGGTCATTCCAGTCTGTTGGTTGGTAACATGAATCAACTTTGGCAAAATCAGGTGCATAAGCTTTTACTTCGTCATATTCTGCCAGTAGCTCCATAGCCACTAACATCCCTGCATTACCTTTGCCCTGGCGTTGTTTCCACATATCATTATCTACGCCTAGCATTAACTGCAGGTAAGGCGCTTTTTGTTGATACGCATGAACAACCTTGATCATATTTCCTGCATCAAGAGCAACGATAACAGCACAGGCAATGTTTAATTGCTGCATGGCTAAAAAGATAGATGCACCAGTGGCAAAACCTTCCACAACATAAACACGTTCAGCGGTAGATAGGTCACCAATAATCATGTGAGCGGCACTTTTATCCATACCCCACGTGAAATCTTTATTGGTTTTGCTGCCGTCTTTTTTGGTTATCTTGCGGTCATAGATACGTTGCACGCCTGCAGGCTTACCATCAATGTGGTGAAGGCTTAACGCCAGGTAATTACCATGAGCATCTTGGCCTGAACGGGCATCAATATGATTAAGAATTGAAGGGATTAATTTCTTATCTGTATATACGAAAGAAGCTGCACGAGGCAGCTGGTCAAAGTGTTGCAGTTCTTTCTCAACATTTGCCGCCCTCCGTATATTTTCTGCATCTTGCTTACGTTTGGCGGCTTCACGCTTACGGGTGTTTTCTTCCTCCCGTTGTCGTTTCTTTTGGTCCCATTCATCCAGTTTCGCCTGGGGGATGCTGGCATCCTTTTCCCGTTTGAATAATTCCCAGATGTGAGTCAGGCCATTAAAGACCACAGTATCACCGGCACCACCTTTTGACTTAAAGGTAACTAGCGGGAATTCCACGCCGTTCTTGTCGGTATCAAAAGATGCGTAAACACCAACTGAATGCTTAAAGCCTTTCAGTAATTTATTGCCGCTGACGTTGCGCTTTCCTGCAGTACCGCTTTCCCATGACAGTTCATGAGAAACTAAAGACCAGTTTACGCCAATGCTAGAAGCATCGTCTGCCAGTTCAGATTCAAAGTATGAGGCAACTGCCGAACCAGAGCCAAAACGCTCACGGTAAAATTGAACAAATTTGCTTTCGTGCATTCTATTCCCTTAATGGTGTATTTGTACAAATCACCAAATGTAAGAATGTTAGAATGTACGTTTTCACATTTTTGTTGTTTTAAGAGAGGTTGACAGCTAGAATAAGGGTTGAAGTCTTAGTTGTAATCAAGTTGCTTTTTTGATTTAGGATAAAACCGAACTCAATTACGCTTCTCTTATTTCTAGCTAAGTATTGACCAAGTTGCTGCTTGGTATGCTTTACTCAATAGTTGGTAGCTATAGGTAAAGTTGTCGTCTCTTAGATGACTCAACAAAACTCAACAAAATGTGAATTTTTGTATTTTCTAACACCGGTCACTTTGGTGTTTTTATTTCATACGCCTCCACTTTTTAGTGGGGGCGTTTGTTTTTTAACCTTGACTCAAAAAGCCAAGAATTTGATTATATGCTTTTTATCTTACAAGGGAAAGATCATTAAGTCGTTATCTTTTGGATCTTTCCAAGAACAACCCCACAAATCTCAATTGGTTGGTCTATCGGTATAATTGGGTACTGAGGGTTAATAGGTCGTAAGAACTTTTTACTGCCATCAAATACAAGCTGCTTAAAGGTTACGTCATCCGTCCCTTTTATTCTCGCCACCACAAAACTCTTGTTTCTAGCTTCCATATTTGGCTCAATCACAATGATAGACCCTTCTTGAAAGCTCTCCAGGGAACCGTGTGATGCCGTCATGCTATCCCCGCAAACTTCTAAGGCATAAGCGTCTTCTGTACACTTGAATGGTGAAGCTATTACAGGGCCGTCCTCATCTATGATAGCCACCGCCTCCCGCCAAGCCCCAGCTTGAACCCAGGATATTATTGGTAATTGGACACATTTACGGGTGCGTGCAGCTATAACCGAGTTGCTAGAACTGGTTTTCATTGCGCCATAAATGCCGTCCAGGCTAAGCCCGTAGTATTCAGCCAAACGGGCAATGGTAAAGAAGCCAGGTGCATTGTTCTCACCTAGCTCTATTTTTGACTGATTTGAGGCTAAGATACCTGTTGCCGCTTCCACCATTTTCATGGTTAGCCCTGCATCAAGTCTTGCCTTTCTGATAATTTTTCCAATATCCATACCTTATATTATTCCACACTTTTGTTTAGTTTGACTTAAAAACCTTATAGTGGAATAATTAGTATAAATTTATCTTTTGGGAATATCTAAACATGGACAGCCATCTTAGAGCCCTGCGAAAATCCAAAAAAATGACATTGGAAAGCGTGCAGCAAGCGTTAGAAAAAAACGGTAGCGAGAAAACCATTAGTCACATATCCCTTGTGGAGCGTGGGCTTGTCTGGCCTAGCCGTGAAGTTGTTGATGCCCTGGTTCATTTATTTGAGGGCGAGATAACCGAAGTACAGATTTTGTACCCTTTAAGAGAACAAGGAGCGCTGAATGAGCCTACACAAGTCGCCTGATGCTATTTTGCTTCATTACGCTAACCAGTTTATTACTCAGAGCAGTTACAGTCAGGCTAAATTTATTCACGATCTTCTTCTTCCAGCGCTGATAGATGCCGGATTAGAAAAGCCAGAAGACCATAAAACTGCAGATGAGTATGAGACTTGGAGGTCTGCAAAAGTCCGTCAGATAAATAGTATTTTGAATGGTCACACGAATGTACCAATGCGCTGGCTATGGTGTTGGTTAAAATCTCTACCGGAACCTTATGGCCCTGACGCTCGAAAAGAGCTGCTAGCGCAAGGTGGTCTGATGGATATTAATATGAGTGGAATGGCTGGACGAATTACCAACCGTGCAGACCTTCCTCAGCTTTTCCGTGAAGTTGCTGATGTAATGGAAGCAGGTGCAGTTGTTGCTGCAGATGGAAAATATGACAGCAATGATGATCCTAAACAATTGCGGTCATTGGGTGATGAGCTTACTGATGTTATTGAGCTCTGCCTTGCAGAATTGTTTGCTATTAATCAAGCGGCTGACCTATCTGGTACCCGTGGCGGCGTGATTGTACAAATGTGTAAATCAACAAAATAACATTTGAACAGACGCAGGAGGCGCCCATGATAAAGCAGCAAACTCTACTCGCAGTACGTGATGAAATAATCAATGCTTTGCACGTTGATGTTCGTACACGTGGGCAATTAGATTTTGATGGCTCCATGATTACCGTTTACGGTAAGCGTGTCCGCTCTGTTGATGATATTACTGGCCAGCGCTTTGAACCTGAGCCTGTCCGTGGTCGTTCTAGTCGTCCATATAAAACGAATAGCTGCCCACTACCTCCTAATGCCTTTTCTCTTTCCAGAACTTCCAGAGCTGTAAATATGTTACCTGAGCACCTTAATTCTTTGGCTCTGTACGCCTATGCAGAGCGGTGCGAATGGCACCATGTTGAAACCGTTGCCCGTGATTTATGGCAGGCTTTTTTGGCTAGCCAAGAAAAAGCATTTCGGGCTAAGAAAGAAAAAATACTAAAAGGCATGGTGTACTTATCCATGCAGAACTGGAAGCACCAAGTGCAAACAGATAGTGATCTGCATACACCTCAGCGCATCCGTGAATTATTAGATATTAATGAACATCATTGGAGACGTGACTGGCTACCGTACTGGCGCCAGCTGCATGAATTACTTTCTGATATTGATTACCAGGTATTGCTTAATGTGTATAGAACAACAAGCCGAAAGGCGCGAGTGGATAAAAAAGAAACTGCAGCTGCATAAACCCATGAGGGTATGCCTTGGTTGTGGTTCAGAGCCGCGCCTGGGATATAGCCATGGTAAATATAGTGAAGATAGCCCTAAGTTACCTTACCCACATAAAATAGGCGCAAACTTTGAAGCGTTCACGCTTTACTGTCCTAATTGTGGTTTTAAGGCTGGCCCATTTATGGACCTGCAGGCAGCAATTTCTGCTTGGCATACATCTAACTTAGAGAATGATGCTTTTTATGCAGAGCGCTGGATGGAACAGTACGAAAAACAAATGAAGGAGCGGGAAGTGATTGCCGCTATCACCGAAGAGGATTGATATGTATTTTTCTAATGTAATAGTTTACCAGGTAACCCGTGATATTGGTTTGGGTGAAGATGGTGCCACTGATAAGTTAAGCGAACAGTTAAAGGAGTTTGCTTTTTGCCCTTGCGGTTCTCAAGACTTAAAGAAAATGGGCTGGGTTTCTCCGCTTCATGCCTTTGATGCTGAGGATATGATTTTGGCTGGTTCTGGTCGAATCTTACTGACATTAAAGCGTGAAGAGAAAATATTGCCATCGGCGTCAGTTAAAAAGGAATTAGATAAAAAGGTTAAGGCAGTTGAATCAGCCGAAGCCCGTAAGGTTGGCAAAAAAGAAAAGGATATGTTTAAGGATGAGATCATCCAGGAGCTGCTGCCACGTTGTTTAACGAAAGAGAGCTTTTTAAGTGGTTACCTTGCTTTAGGTGAAAACATTCTGGTTATTGATTCGACCAGCAGCGGCCAAGCAGAAGAGTTTTGTGCTTTGCTACGTAAAACGCTGGGCAGTTTGCCAGTGGTACCACTGCAAAGTAATAGCCCTTATGAGACAACAATGACTACTTGGCTGCAGGAACAGGCGCACCCGGATGGGTTTACTGTTGATCATGATGCCAAATTAGAATCCATTGTTAAGGATGGCGGAAAGGTTACATTTAAGGATGAAGACCTATTTAGTGATGAAGTGTTGGCTCATGTAGAAGCTGATAAGGTTGTACGAGAAATACGCCTAAGCAGTAATGAAACAGTGAGCTTTACCCTTACAGATGGTTTTCAGCTTAAACGCTTGAAGTGGGCCGAAGAGCTAAAGGCTCAAAATGATGATGTTGATCTAGAAGATGCTGCTGCCCGAATGGATGCAGACTTTGCGTTGATGGCTGGAGAACTTGATAAGCTCTTATTGCAGTTGTTTAATGTTATGAATGTGGAACGTCTAAAGGATTAAAATTACATATGAAAAAAGCTAAGTTGGAGCGAACTCTTATTAAATCAAGATTAGTTAAGGCGCTTTATAAGTCAGGTTATAAGCACTTAACTATCAATGGCAATAATAAGCAACTGTCCAAATGTGAAGTGTCATTTTCAGCCAATGGTCAAACTGTGGCTGTGGGCTTAGACCTTTCTGGTATAGAAGACTATATGCAGGCAGCTAATATTGTTTTAATTAATATAGAGCCAGAAATTAAGAAGATACTGCCAGATTTAGATTATGGCTGGCTTGATGATGATTTAATAAAACTTAGTTCTATGTGTTAGTTTTTTAAGTAATATTTAAACAAATCAACAAATGTTGAAAATAACATTTAAACAGATTGACAAATGGCACGGGTAAATGTATCTTTTTTCTATCGTAGGATAACTACACCAAACCGCCTTAATGGCGGTTTTTTTATGTCTGGAATATGGTGATGGCTATGAAATAGATATTTAGTGTTGTTGTGTGCTTTTACTGACTGCACATGTAATCAGTTAAGTCAGCATGTGATCGTGACGTTTCCCGCATGAGGCCGTTGGGCAGGGATTAGGTTGGGTTAGCGCCCCATTAGTACATAAGTTAGCTATAAACGAATGAATATTATAAAGCCTGGCTATTTAGTCGGGCTTTTTTGTGCCCGGAGATAAATATGGATGTGCAGACTATGCAGGCCCTTGTGGGCTTGTTGAGCTTGCTGGTAACTGTCTTTGGCGGCTTGCTTTTAGTCTTATGGCGCCAGCTGTCTGACACAAACAAGTCACTGGGGAGTCACCAGATTATGGTGGCGCAGAAATACGTCACTAAAGAAGAACATGACCGCCGTATCACTCAAGAAATTGATTCTATGAAGGAGTTGCTGCAGCGCGTTGAAACCACAGTTAACAGATTGCTGGAAATGAACCAGCGAGGTGCAGCATGAATAAAGTGGAAGCTAAGCGCCAGGCTATCAACGAAGTAATAGAGCGTGAAGGTGGTTATGTTAATCACCCAAATGACCGAGGTGGCCCAACACGTTGGGGAGTCACTGAGGTTAAGGCACGTGAGCATGGCTATCAGGGTGATATGAAAAATTACCCGGTAGAGTTTGCTTTTGCTGTTTATGATGCCGATTTTTGGCAGCGCTTGAAGCTGGATGATATTGCTGATTATAGCCCTGAGTTGGCTATGCAGTTATTTGATTTTGGCGTCAATAGCGGCACAGGTCGAGCAGCTAAGCATCTGCAGCGTTTGCTTAACTCGCTGAATAATCGTGGCCAGTATTACCAAGATATAAAAGTGGATGGTGGTATTGGCTCCAGAACGCTGAAAGCCCTTAGTGGTTTTCATCGTAAACGTGGTGATACCGGTTTGGTCGTTTTAACTGAATCACTGAATGGCTTACGCATTGCTTTTTGCGTGGGCATTACTGAGGACAATGAAAGCCAAGAAGTATTTGCTTTTGGTTGGTTGTCCAGAATCGTTCACTTATAAGCGAACTTACAGGAGACATACATGCGAAAGCTTATGACCTTATTTGGCCTAATGATGGCCATGGTGTTAATGCCGTTTGCAGCTCTAGCGGCGGAAACTGCTGAGCAGATTACCCTTCCATTGGATTCACTACCTGGTTGGGTTGGGATTGTTGGCGCTGTGTTATATGGCGTTGCTCATGCAGTGGCACGCTTACCGGCATCAATTACCAATAGTTGGCCCAGTTGGCTCAAATCATTGCTTAACCTGATTGCAGCTAACTATGGGAATGCAAAGAACCGGGATGGCTAGCTGGGGAAGGCTGGCTGTCGTCCTTATCGAGTGGGCTATACAACTTCGGAGACGTGACGAATATGAGAAACGTCAAGAGCGTCTGCAGCAAGCACGGAATAATCCTGGTGATTACTTGCGCCAGTTTGGCCGGGTGCGCCGGAATGAATCCGTTAAAGCAGACAAGCCCGTGCGTGGCGACACCGCCAGCACTGAGGGAAACGATAGAGACTGAAACAGGCTTTATCGTTCCTTATGATGAGATGGGCCAAATCACGGCATACATCGAGCAGCTGCGCCAGTGTGTAGCTGAGCAATAAAATATGAGTTTCGGCCAGCTAAGACTTCAACCAAAGCCGATACGGGGAGGCAGCAACCTCCCCAACCCTTTTAGGTACTTCCGAGGGGGTTAGACCTTAACGGGGCATAGACTCGCCGTCTTTACGACGTTTTAAGTTTCAAAAAGAGGTCCTTTCTTCCCTTGGGTTACAGAAAGGACTTCACCACTCAGCCCAGTGCTGGCTTGGGTTTCTTTTGTTTTATGACTTGGGAGCAGGTTCTAAAACAAAGGACTATCCGAACAAATCAACAAATGTTGCTTTGTCCTTTCTTACATTTATACAAATAAACAAATGTACAGGTGTACACGTGGCCATAGTTAACCGTAATGAGTTCGCTGACCTTGTTGGCAAATCTGCCAAATGGGTAGGCGAATGGATAAAAGATGGAATGCCTGCAGAAGGCGGCGGTGGTCGTGGTAAGCCAGTCATGATTGACACGGTAAAAGCCATTGATTGGCTTATTAACCGCGAGATAAAAAAACAGGTTGGGGGTGAGGATGAAGATGATGACCGAAAACCCCGAGCCGGAACGAAGGATGGTGAAGAGCTTTTAACTGCCATAGCTAAACGGCGTAAGGCCGTGGTTGAAGCTGATAAAGCAGAAGAGTCAGTGATTGACTTGGAGGATGCTGGCCAGTTTCTTTATGCCATCTCTACGTTGTTTGGTAATGAGCTGAACGGCCTGGGGGCGCGTTTGGCTCCAGAGGTAGCGCCGATAGATGAACCAGCCATGTGCAAAAACAGAATTGACACGGAATGTAGACGTGTCCGAGCTGCCACCGCTGACCGGCTCCGTGAATTCGTTTCTGAATATCGTGCTGAGCGCGGCGGAGATGGTGGACGCGACTCCACTGAGGAATGCAGCGGAATGGGCGAGTGAAAATAGGAATATGCCACCGGGTTCTCCAATACCTGGTCCATTCGATACCACATCAACCCCTTATATGATTCCTGTCTGCATTGCGTTTGCAGACCCTAAATATAACAAAGTCACTTTTGTTATGGGCACCCAAATGGGTAAGTCCGCAACTATGCAAAATGTGATTGGCTGGCGTCTTGATGATGAGCCGGCACCGATTATTTACGTAGGCCCAACTGAATCAAACATTAACAATGTTGTTGAGCCGAAAATTGTTGAAATGTTCCAAGAGGCCAAGAGCCTTTGGATCAAGTTTGATAAGAAAAGCTCAAAACACAAAAAGCGTGTAGCCGGTGTTTCATTGCGTTTTGCCTGGGCTGGCTCTGCTACTGAGTTGGCATCTGACTCTGCAGTGATCACGTTAGTGGATGAGCTTGACCGCCCCGCTGAAAATGCTACTGGTGAGGGTGACCTTGCTGAGATAGCAGAAGCACGTGGTGATGCTTATACAGATTCAAAGCTGGGACTAACCAGCACACCAACCCACGGCATAGCATCAACTTATACCCATCCAGATACTGGTTTGGTTCATTGGTCTGTGTCTGGTAAAGGGAAAATTTCAAGCCCTATCTGGTTACAGTGGGAAAAAGGTACCCGGCATGAGTGGTGTGTACCTTGCCCACATTGTGATGATTATTTTATCCCACGAAGTGAATTGCTTTGGTGGCCAGGTAAAGACACTGAAAACGAATGCAGCCCCGCCGTTGCAGCAAAAAAAGCCCGGCTTATTTGCCCTCATTGTGGTTGTGAAATTGAAGACCGCGAACGAAAAGGGATGAATGCCAAGGGTGTGGCCATTGCTCCAGGTCAATCCGTTAAGCCTCATGATGTTGATCATGTGTCTATTGAGCAAGAAGGGCAAAGCTTTGTATTGCCGTTTCACTCACTGCTTAATACTGCAGATGATAATAACCATTTCAGTATATGGGTCAGTGGCTTGTGCAGCTTCTCAGCCAAGAAAAGCTATGGTTTTTTAGCGCGTAAGCTGCTTGAAGCTCAGCAAGGTGGCAACCCAAACAGCCTGTTAACTGTTTATAACACGGGTTTTGGTGAGATTTATGCCATTGCAGGCGAGGCGCCAGAGTGGGAAGAGGTCTATGAGCTGCGTTCTGACTATCAATCTGGTCAGGTTCCGGTTGGTTTTGACAAGCTAATTTGCACCATAGACGTTCAAAAGAACCGAGTTTATTACGTTGTTAGAGCTTGGCGCCCAGGTATGTCTAGCCGTTTGATTGAATGGGGAGAGTTATGGGGCGATACCGATAAGCCAGAAGTTTGGGCCGAGGTTGCCACTCTTTTAGATCAGGAATGGCAAGGCCAGCAAATAGACCTGATGGGTATAGATGCTGGTTATAGAACTGATGAAGTGTTGGCTTTTGTTCGTCAGCACAAAGGAAGAACCCGCGCCTTAATGGGTTTTGAGCGCTTACCTAAACCGTTTCGTATGGTGCGGCTTGAAGTCGATAAAAAAGGTAAGACCCGCAAACATGGTGATAAACGATGGGATTTTGATACCACTATAGCCAAGGCTTGGGTGCATGGACGTGTGCATTGGCCAAAGGGTAAAGATGGTGACTGGTTAATCCCGTCAGATATTACCGAAGAATATTGCCGCCATATCGTTGCTGAGGAATTCAGTGAAGATACTGGTAAATGGAATCAGATCGCAAAGCGTAATGATTATCTGGACTGTGAGGGGATGCAATATATGTGCGCCCGAATGCTAAGAATTGACCGCCGAAAAGCAACCACTCCACTGGAGGGGGAGCTGGAAGACGAAGAGCAAGACGAAGTTACAGACCAGGACGAAGAAACCCCAACCAAAGCCACAAGAAAGTCAGCCAAACGTAAGCGGAAAACCCGCAAGCGTGGCGGCAGTGGATTCGTGAGCCGTTACCGATAATGAATGAACCGACCAAAATAAGCGCCGGCACATCTGTCAGCTGGTCGTTTAGCCATGTATTGGCTGACGGCTCTTGGCAGTTTTGCTATGCCCTGCGTGGGCCAGGTGCAATCAATATTGATGCTGATGGGGTAAATGGGCAAGTGACTGTATCAGAGTCAGCTGCTGTTACCACTGATTGGAAGGCTGGAAGCTATGAGTGGCGTTTATATGCCCGTCAAGGCGAAGAGCGCCAGCTGCTATCCATTGGCCAGTTAGAAATTGAACCGGATTTTATGACCCTGGAAGCAGGACATGATCCAAGAACCCATGCCAGAAAAATGCTGGATGCCATTAATAAGGTGCTTGAAGGGCGGATATTATCCGACCATGAGCGCTATGCAGTTGATGGCCGCTCACTAGACCGTATCCCTATCCTTGAGCTGCATAAGCTTCGCCGTATTTATACGCAAAAGGTTAGGCGAGAAGTTAAGGGCAATAGTTTCGGCGTTAGACGTGTGTTGACGAGGTTGCCCGGATGAGTGAGCAGGAAAAACAAGATAACAGAAGAACGCGCCGGCACAAGCCTGGCAATGTTCGTTTTGCTCTTGCTCAGCAGGGGAGAACTGGCCCACGTCTAGGCGGTATGGGGCTAAGTATTAACGAAGAATTGCGCCGTGATTTAGGTGCAATCAAACAGCAGTCACGCAGAGCCGGCAATGATGACGGTTATGTGGTTAAGTTTTTATCCATGTGTGAAACCCACGTTGTGGGTCCAGAAGGCTTTTCTTTTCAAAGCAAGGTTAAGTTACCAGATGGAACTGATGATAAGCGTGCCAATGCGCTAATTGAATCGCATTTTGCCGAGTGGGGCAAAAAAGGCATGTGTGATGTTACTGGCCGTTATAGCTGGCAAGACATTCAAACCTTGTTTATTCGCTCTGTTGCAGAAGATGGTGAGCTATTGGTGCGGTTTGTGGAAGGTTTCCCAAATCGTTACGGGTTTGCCTTACAGCTGCTTGATTCTGCTCATTTAGACCTGAATTACAACCGAGAGCTTAAAAATGGCCATCGTGTCCGCATGGGCGTGGAGCTGGATGAGTGGGACAAGCCTACGGCGTACCACATTCTTACGCAACACCCCGGAGACCGTGCTTATTTTTATGGCAATACCCGATATGAGCGAATCCCTGCCAGTGAAATGCTGCTGGCTTTCTTGCCGTTCCGGGTTGGCCAGTGTCGTGGTTTGCCTTGGGCTCACGCTGCTTTGCTTGAAATGCACCACTTGTATGGTTATCGAGAGGCTGAATTAACCGGTGCCCGTATAGCAGCATCAAAAATGTTTGCTTACGAACCTGATTCAGAAGTGGAGCCGGAAGACCCTGACGAAGAAGAGCCGGATTTCATTGAAGAAGTTGAGCCAGGCATGGGGATTGTTGTCCCTTATGGCTACAGCATGAAAGAACTGAACTGGCAGCACCCTGGTGGCAACTTTGGCGCCTTCATGAAAGAAGGTAAGCGGGGAGCCGCATCTGGTTTAGATGTGAGTTACAACACGTTAGGAAATGATGCCGAAGGTGTTAGCTTTTCCAGTTTGCGGCAATTTGTTCTTGAAGATCGTGACAGCTGGAAGAAGAAACAGCGCTGGATGCGGCAAGAGCTTTGTGATCGTGTTATGGGGCTTTGGTTGCGAATGTCATTACTTAGTGGGTCCATTCCAGGGCTGCGCTTTAGTGATTATGACCGCTTAAACAGTCCTAGATTCCAAGGGCGCCGTTGGGAGTGGGTTGATCCACTTAAAGATGAAAAAGCCAACACCGAAGCCATTAGCAATATGACTAAATCCCCATTGCAGATCATACGTGAACGGGGTGAAGACCCTGAAACAGTCATTAATGAGCTGCTGGAGTTTGAAGAAATGGTGGCAAAGGTCCGCACGTTGCGGGGCGCTGGCACTAAACCAAAGAAAGAGGAAGACGATGGCGAGCAAGAAGAAGACGACTCTTAAACTGGGAAACCAGTTTCGCACGCTCACCCTTGTTCGTGAATCTGTCAATGAAGAAGAACGCACCGTTGAGCTTAGCTTCTCCAGTGAAGAACCAGTGGAACGCTGGTTTGGCATGGAGACGTTAGGCCATGAGCCTGGTGAGTGTGATTTATCCCGGCTGAATAACAGTGGCGCCTTCCTGATGGACCACATGATCAGGGACCAGCGTGGCGCTATTGAAAAAGCGTGGCTCGACAAGAAAAAAGGTCGAGCTGTTATACGCCTTTCCAAAAGTGAACGCGGTGAAGAGCTGTGGACTGACATGCGTGATGGTATCCGTCCGCATATCAGTGTTGGTTACCGAATCTTGGAAATTGTTCACGTTAAACGTGATGAAAATGGCCTTGATTGGTATCGCGCCACTAAGTGGCAACCTTATGAAATTTCATCTGTCTCTGTGCCTGCAGATACCACTGTGGGGTTAGGTCGCAGTGAAGACCAAGATGATGTAACTACCTTTAACATTGATTTAAGAGAATTTAATATGGACGAAGATGAAAACGTAGTA
>Ga0224506_10001273_pt1 | contig 18207 bp, 19 predicted proteins | sample SF_Jan12_sed_USG_2_FD_169108 | JGI IMG/M metagenome (GOLD analysis project Ga0224506, IMG submission 169108) | Sediment microbial communities from San Francisco Bay, California, United States - SF_Jan12_sed_USGS_8_1 | ecosystem: Environmental > Aquatic > Marine > Sediment | place: USA... | reverse complement strand
GATGCATTTGAATCAGCACATAATTTAGATAGCTTACTAGAACTTGAAAATATATTAGCAAATGTTTGATTCAGTACTCGAAGATATAATTAGAAAACAGGCTGTAGATGAACCAATCGCTATGGCAATCATTGTACGTAGAGAAGGGCAGACTTCAGGTAAACCTGGAGATAAAGCATTGATTACAGCAAAAGGGGAAGTAAAAGGGTGGATTGGTGGAGGTTGTACTAGAGGTATTGTAATCAAGGAATCTTTAGCCTCAATTAAAGAAGGAACACCTAGGCTTGTAAAAATTCAACCCACAGAAGACACACCTAAGCAAAACGGGGTAAGTAATTATAGAATGACCTGTATGAGTGGAGGATCTGTTGAAGTTTATATAGAACCAATTATGCCAGTATCACAAATAAAAATTTTTGGAAGATCACATATTGCTAAAGCTTTATGTCAGGTTGGAAAAGCAGCAGGATTTGCTATAACGGTAGTCTCTGACCGTGCTGAAGAGGACATGTTTCCACAGGCAGACAAAATAGTTTCTTTGAAAGAGTTCGATAACAAATCATCTTCAAGAAATGATTTTGTAATAGTATGTACGCAAGGAGAGAATGACGGCAATAGTCTTCTCACAGCAGTAAAAATGAACACAAACTATATTGCTTTTGTAGCAAGTAGAAAAAAAGCCAATTCTGTTTTTCTTGGATTAAAGAAAGAAGGAATTCCTCTTGAGCAATTATCACATATAAAAACACCTGCAGGGTTGGATATTAATGCGAAAACACCAGAAGAAGTAGCGATCTCTATTTTAGGTGAGATTATTCAAATTAAAAGAAGTGGAGAATCTAATTCTTCCTCTATACCGAGTCTGGAATTAGAAGAAAATGACGATTTATATATTAACCCTGTTTGCAAAATACCTGTTTCTAAAAGTGGTGCAAAACATGTTTTAGAACACAAAGGCGAAAAAGTGTATTTCTGTTGTGATGGTTGCAAAGAATCTTTCGAAAAAGAGCCCGAATTGTATATTAGTTAACCATGTAGTTCAAAAACCTATATAGAAGCAAAGAAGTTTGAGAAATAAAACTTTTTACTAGTTGCCCTTATATTCAGAAACGTCAAATGCGAGAAGTAATATTTTTTTAATATCTCCTTGTTCATTATTTATAGGGTTAAAAGTAGCTTTTAGACATACTTCATTACCATTATCTCCATTCAACATAATTTCACCTTGTGAAAAATCACCATTTAATGCTTGGTTAAATAAATCATTTACCAAACTTATATTGTCGTCTTTTCGAGTAATTACATCTGTAATTTTCTTTCTATTAACCATTTCAATAGGCAGACCAATGAGTTTTGTGAAGTTTTCGTTCGCTTCATGGATAGTTTTATCCATATTTATTTCTACAGAAAGTAGAGCATTATTGATAGCTTTAAGCTGATTTTCCATTTCTGTTGTCAACCTAGAAGATTGTTCTTGAGTGGCAGCTAATTCTTCCATGTTTTGTCGCATCTCTTCTTCCTGAGCTCTCAATTCCTCGGTTTGTTGTTGCGATTGGGTATATAACTCTTTAGTACGAGTGTTTACTTTAGCTGAATTAATTGCAACGGCAATATTTTCTCCAATTTTCTTCAAAAATTCAATTTCGTATTCTTTCAAATCAGAAAATGAGGCTAATTCAAGCACCCCTTCAATGATGTCATTATTTTTCATAGGTACTATGATAACAGTATTTGGTGTCGATTTTCCTAGCCCTGAAGTAATATTGATGTATTCATCTGGTAGCTCGTTTAAATGAATGATTTCTTTTTCTAAATACGCCTGACCTACTAGTCCGTCTCCAATTTCAACCCTTTTAATTAGAAATTTTTTGCGTTCGTATGCATAGCATCCCTTCAGTTCTAAATATATATCATTCTTATCTGTATCGTTAATAATAAATATTCCTCCTTGATTAAATTTTAGGTATTTAACTAAAAATGCGATAACCTCGTAAGCAAGCTTATCCAGATCATCACTATGATTTCTTAATTTTTCACTTATTCCTGCAATACCTACATTAATAAATTTTTCATGGGTTTCTCGTTCTGTGCTTTGTAATAAATTATCTCGCATATTCACTAGTGCCGAACCAAGTTCATCATTTTCATTAATTTCATATTCATACGAAAAATTTCGAGCAGCTATTTCATTAGCAAAATTTATATTAACCTTGGTTTGATCGTCTACCAATTGTAATCGTAATATATTCTCAGCATTAGTTATAGTTTGTCGCTCAGCACTATGAGCATAAACAGAAGCGATAACGGTTCCTACAGCAAAAATGCCTGCATGAAACAGAAAAGTTTGAAAATCCATGTATTCGAGTTGTGTGAAATAGATTTGCTGATAAGAAGGAATATCATTGATTACTCCTAAATATTGAACATAGGCAAATATGGAATGATGAATAACGATAAATATAGTTAGAGGGAGGAATATATACTTGTTTTGATATGATGAAAGAGCTATAACTGCTATAAAAGCGGTAAAATGCATTTCAAAAAGACCATGCATCTGGTATATAAATTGCGCCATAAAAATTCCTAGAACTAGGCTCACAACATATTGATTTATAATTTTTCCTTTGAAAAAAAACTTAGTTCCATAGTATAATAGTACGCTCAAAAAACCTACCCCTAAACCAACTAACCAAGTATCATAAAAAAAGGCAAGAAATACACCAAAAAGGAAGTAGCATACCATTAATACGTCTACCACTTTATCCGATTTTTCATAAATTATACTGAAGAAAGGTTTTAATTCTTGTTTAGTGGCCATTATTCAAAATTTAAAATTTGCATTAAACTCAATTGTTTTGCCTTCTTGGAGGGCAACTGACATCCGTATGCTATTTCAGCAATTAATGGAAGTACAGGAGGTTCTTTTCCATCTACTAAAGCTGATAGTGCCAGTTCGGCAAACCTTGTGTTTCTTGTAGTACAAAATCTAGCTTTGTTGTAGTTTCCCTTATAATAAACTCTATTGTTTTTTATAAGAACGGCTTGAGGTGTACTATATACTCCTAAAACATTTGCCAAATCACCATTTGGGTCAATTAATGTAGGTATACCCAAATCATATTTATTCTTAAACCAATTTATTTGTTCTACATCCTTATCTTGAGTCTGAATGATAGCAATAAATTGAACTTGTTTAGAATACTTTCTTACCAAAGATTCAAATTCTTTGATATTAAATCTGGAACAAGGGCAGTCATAGTTATAAAAATGAACGAAAACATTATCCTTGTATATTTCACCAAATGGAGTTAAATCGACAGAATCCCCTTTTGATATTACATTTAAATTTTCAGGTACAGGTGTTGGCCGAGTATATTTATATTCCTGTTTCCAGAAAATAAATAAAATCAAACCAAAAACAGAACAAGCAAAAAGAGAATATAATAGATATTTTTTCAACATAAATCCTGACATAATAATCCAAAATAGTGATTTTTATCAAATAATATTACTGTTATGCTACTAATATTTATAACTGTGGAATAGTATGTCTTTTAACTATTAATGAGTCATCATACTTTTTCAAATACTTCTTTGATTTTATAATTGGCATGTCAATCAACTTTAAGAAGTAGCTTTTTCGTCAAACTATTAAATCTAAAGAATAAAGAAATTCCTACGGCACTCAAACCAATAAGTAACCCATACCATATTCCTTCAGCACCCCAATTAACTACAAAACCTAAGTAATATCCAATGGGCAGACCTAATCCCCAATAAGCAATAAAAGTAAGCCAAGTTGGTACTTTCACATCAGATAACCCACGGAGTGCTCCTAAACTTACCACTTGAACACCATCAGATAACTGGAACAGTCCTGCAATTATAACAAGAATAGATGCCTGTTCTATTACTGCTATGTCGTCAATATACAATGATGGCAAAAAATATCTACCCATAAAAAATATAACGGCCCAAACAGACATGAAAATTAGTACCATCATATATATGGAAAAAGCAGCTCTTCTCAATATTACAATATTTTTCCTTCCCAATTGATTTCCAACACGAATAGTGGCTGCCGCAGACAAACCACTTGCCATCATATAGCTAATAGCTGCTAAATTTATGGCTATTTGATGTGCTGCTAATGCTTCAGCACTAATCCAGCCTATCATTATAGCTGCACCTGCAAAAGCACTTACTTCAAAAGAAAATTGCATGCCTGATGGAATTCCTAAATTTAGCATTTTTCTAAACATTTTATTAACATACCCTCCAAATTGAAAGCCCTGTCGATAAGAAGCAAATCTTGGATTTCGATAAATGTACATACCCATGGCAATTGCCATAATAATTCTAGAAATTAGTGTGGCATATCCTGCCCCGAGTAATCCCATAGCTGGAAACCCTAGTTTTCCGTAAATAAAAATATAATTTAGAACGACATTAATCACGTTGGATGTAAGCGTGATATACATAGCTTGTTTGGTATTTGACAATCCTTCGGCAAATTGTTTAAACGTTTGAAAAAACATTAACGGCAAAATAGAAAAGGTAATAATCGTTAAATATGGGATAGCTTGCTCTACTACTTTTATTGGCTGATTCATATAATGAAGACCTTGACCACCAAGTAATATGATCGTAAATAGTATCACTCCTGTTATTCCATTGATTACAAGACCATGCTTGAACACTTGAATGATTTTACCCTTATTTCCTTCTCCATCAGCAGCAGCTACCAAAGGTGTGATGGCATATGATACTCCTATACCAAAAGTGAGTAACATAAAAAAAACAGCATTGCCAAGTGAGGCTGCAGCTAAAGGAATTGCACCTAATCGTCCTACCATCATGTTATCGGCTACACCTACCATCACATGACCCAACTGGCTTAACATTACTGGGTATGCCAGTAAGTAATTTTTCTTGAAATGATCCGTATACCCTTTTCCTTTTAACATGCGCTAAAAGTAGTTGAATAGATTTACTCAACAAACAGGCTTACATAAAATAATATGGTTATTAGATAGATTTGATCCATAGCAAAATATATCTCATGGACAATGGAAAGTTGAGTAACCAAATTGCATGTTTCAATTCGTAAGATATTCGTTGCTGCAATGCTCTGAACTCTGCTTTATTTCTACATAATTGATATGCTTTTTCACACACCACATAAGTAGACCACATTTGTTTACTTCCTTTAATATATTGTTTACTACTCATTGAATTTTCCACTATCCTTTTTTTTACCAGAACAGCATTGGTAAAACAATATTTCCAATTACGAGATGATCGAATCCAAAAATCAAAATCTTCATAGGCGAGTTTTTCATCATATCCAGATAATTCTTCATAGACAATGCTTTTCACCATTATTGTGGGGGGGCATATTATATACCTCTTCATTAATATTTTGAAAAGGTTTCCTTGGGGGACTTCTATATCTAATGAACCTAATTTATCTCTTTGATAATGATGATCGAGATGTCCTCCTTTTTCATCTATGATTTCTGCATCGGTAAAATTAACACCATAATCATCGCCATGTTCTTGAAAAGTGGATAACCCTTGTTTTATTCTTTCAGGTAGTAAGATGTCATCAGCAGCCAAATCAATAATGAATTCCCCTTTTGCATGTATGAGTGCTTGATTAAAAGCCTTACAATTCCCGAGGGTTTTATCATTTTTAATGAACCGAATATTTACTTGGTTTTTTGATATTACTTCCTCAATCGTTTTAACACTATTATCCATACTAGCATCATCTACCACAATCAATTGGATGTTTGAATGTGTTTGATTTAATACAGATTGTAAAGCTTCTTCTACAAAACGATCGTGATTAAAACACAAACAAATTACAGTGACTAGAGGGCTTTTATCTATCATATCTTATATCTAAAACTATTTTTCTCCCCTTTCACACCCCCTATAGCTTTTTTAAAATGGAAAAGCCCTTCATTACAGATTCCATTTACAGATGATATTCCTAAATCAATTTGTTTGAAATTTTCAATATACGCATACTCATATTCGTATTCTAATGCCAAAACAAGAGGGCTATATTTCATGTATTCTTGACTATAGCCATGATAAAAATTATAAATAATGGCATCATCTACCTTTACTGAAATAATAGCTGCAATCATCAATTGATGATTATACACTCCAAAACCAATATATCTGTTAGGAAATGAATTTATTGATTGTTCCAGTAAATCATAACTTAATGTTAAAGGATATTTTTTTCTATTCATATTACCCTCAATTAAAAAAAAAGCATCCTTAAACTCTTCTCTCAAAAGTTCACGACTATGAAAGTTAGATTTTTTACAACGATTTAGCCGATATTTTTTATCTGAATTAAGTTTAGAGGGAAATGTTTTTTTTTCTATTTCAATATGTTGATTGATATCAGAACACACATTATCAAACCCCATTTTAAGTATTGATTCTTCAAAAGTGTGATAGCCATAACACTTAGGGCTATTTCGAATTTCAACAATTTTCAACCCTTCCTTCTTAAAATCTTTGATTATGTATTCAATAAATTGTTCTATTATTGGTGCTTTAATAGCAATAAAAGTAACAATACCACCGTATGGACTGTTGGCTAAACTAACTGCAATATTTCCTTTTATACTAAAATAAATATATGCACAGAGTGTGCTATCTTTTTGTATTATATAGCACCTAAGATTATCCTTTCCGTTTCTATATGCAAAATCAGGTTGAAAAAAAAATGAAAGATTATTGAGTTCATCATCCTCTAATTTTGGAAAGGATTTTAGAAATTGAAACTCACCCATACTATTTTACATCTGTGCTAATGATAAAAATTCATCATAATCAGTAATGGATCTATCTTCTTCGAACAAATGTGAAGTAGCAGCTAATAGAATTGTCTTACTACTAAATGTAGTATTTAACCAATGTTTAGGAGGAACATAAACCATCTGATTTGATGAATTTAATTCAAATGTATATTTCACACCTTGTAAATCCACTATCTCCACTTTTATCTCACCTGTTAAGCATATTAATACGCGATGACTAAATTCATGACAATGATTACCCCTTTTCACATCGTCATTAACATCATATACCCAATAAATCCTCTTTACTTTAAACGGCAAATTATTACCTTCTTCTATATAAGATAAAACTCCTCCTTTGCTCTTCAATTTTTTTAATTCGATTAATTTTGGCGAAAAATCTTCTTCCATAGTTACTAATAAGGTATTCCTATTTTTTTATATATAAAATGCATTAACCATGCAGGACCAACGAGTAAAAACTGGATGTCCTTAAAAAAAGATGGTTTTTTACCTTCAAGATGATGACCATAAAATTGACCGACCCATGCAATTACAAAAATAATGATAGATATTAACCATAGAGGAGCGAAGTCTCCAGTTCCTAAAGTATTAGCTAAAAAAATACAAATCCAGCCAAATGCAGCCATACCAATACTTAAAGAAATAGATAATGTAACATAATAAATTAATACTAACAGCATTAGTACAGCAGCCCAATTGGAATACCATGTGTTACCCACCAAATTAATTAGTAAATTATTTGGGATGCTCCAAATTAACCCAACAATGCTAAAAAAAATGGATGGGACACAAATCCAATGAATTAATTTATTTGTGGAGTTCTGGTGACTTTCACCATACTCATCCAATAAAGCTTGCATTTTACTCATATTAATCTATTTTAGTCTTTACTTTTTCCCAAGGTTTAACTTGCCAATGTACTTTCCCTGTAGTTAAATGGTTCCCTTTCTTATCATGAATTTTAACTTCGCAAATAACCACAGTGGATTCCTTTGTTTTTAATGGAGTATAAATATTATCTTCCATCCATTGTTTACTCACTTCAAATTCACCAAAAGCATCCATTTTACCCTGATATACGTATTCCATTTCTAGCTTTTGCATGATTATTCGATATGACTTAGGATCTAATTGGTTGACTAAGACAAAGCCTGTAGTAAATTCAGAAATAGTAGCTAATCCACAGGCGTGTAATCCTTTTATATGGTTGAAATTACTTTTTTGATAAGGTATCAATGTTTTTACTCGATAATCGTCCACTTCAACAATTTTAAATCCATGAGGCTTGTTAAACGGGATCATCCAGTTAAGTCCCAAGTTAAGAACTCTCAAATATAAACTTGAAGTTTTAGCTTTTTCAGTAATAGATTTAGTATCCATGTATTTCGAATCTAGATAATGAATGGTAAGATATGAAAATCTTTTGCTAAATTCGAGGCTCTTACAAAGACAAATAGCGAATGACGACAAATAAAAAAGCGCCATCATTAATCATTTCATTATTACCAATTCTTTTTCTAATTATTTTTTTAGCGATAAATGTAATTATCTACGGAGAAGACTCTTCCTACGGCCCTAATCAAATTGCTTTGCTGCTCGCAGCGGCTTTTACTGGGGTACTAGCCCTTCGTTTAGGTTATGATTGGGAAGAAATTTTGGATGGAATGGTAAAAAGTATAAGCTCTGCAATGTCAGCCATACTTATTTTATTCATGATTGGTTCATTGTCAGGTACTTGGTTAATAAGTGGAGTAATTCCTGCAATGATTTATTATGGTTTAGATATTCTTAACCCTACTATATTTTTGTTTGCAGCTTGCGTAGTTAGTGCTATTGTTTCACTGGCAACAGGAAGTTCATGGTCAACGGCTGCTACAGTTGGTATTGCATTAATTGGAATTGGTCAAGCCATGGGAATTCATGATGGTCTTGTAGCTGGTGCCGTAATTTCTGGAGCTTATTTTGGTGATAAAATGTCACCATTATCTGATACTACAAATCTCGCACCTGCCATGGCAGGAACTGATCTATTTACTCATATACGATATATGTCACTCACAACGGGACCATCCATTGTTATCACACTTATTATTTTTTTAGTATGGGGATTCACTTTGGATACATCAGCTAATGTAAATGAAGTGGCTGATGTGCAAACTGCTATTGCTTCCAAGTTTAATATTAATTTTTGGTTGTTTTTAGTCCCGATTGCTGTAGTAATAATGATTGTTAAAAAGATGCCTGCATTGCCTGCTTTATTTATAGGGACATTAATAGGAGGTCTTTTTGCTTTAATTTTCCAACCTAACTTAATAAATGAGATTTCTGGAATTACAGATAATGTTTGGAAATCTGGTTACGGAACTGTAATGCAAGCGATGTTTACAAAAGTAAATGTTGTAACTGGAAATGGTATGGTGGATGAATTACTTTCATCGAAAGGAATGGAAGGCATGCTCAATACTATCTGGCTCATTATTAGTGCAATGATTTTTGGTGGAGTAATGGAAAAAGCAGGAATGCTAAAAGTTATAGCTACTTCCATTATTAAATTGGCTAATTCAACAGGCTCATTAGTTGCTGCTACTGCTAGCACCTGTGTTACTTTTAATGTTACAGCATCGGATCAATATATTGCTATTGTAGTTCCTGGCAGAATGTTTGCTTCTACATATAAAGAGCGTGGTTTAGCTCCAGAAAATTTAAGTAGAACTTTGGAAGATACTGGCACAGTAACCTCAGTTCTTATTCCTTGGAATACATGTGGTGCTTTTCAATCGGCTACACTTGGTGTAGGAACACTTGCCTATTTACCGTATTGTTTTTTTAATATAATAAGCCCCTTTATGACAATCCTTTTTGCCTATCTCAATATTAAAATCAAAAGGCTTGGCCATAAAAACTTATAATGTTTGATAGCACTATTTCATCGGAGGATGTCAACTTACTTGAATTAAAGGCTTACGAAGGAGAAGTTGTATTGGTAGAAGATAAAAATAAGTTGCCCGATGTTTTTCGGGAGATTAGCCAGTATAAATCGGTGGGTTTTGATACAGAGACTAAACCTATGTTTAAGCGAGGAGAATATAATCCTGTAGCACTTCTTCAAATCGCTATTCCAGCTAAAGTTTTTTTGATTCGAATTAATAAAACAGGTATTACGGATGATATTCTTCGCTTTTTTGAAAGCAATGACATTAAAAAAATTGGCGTTGCCTTAAGGGATGACATTAAAGACCTTCAAAAACTTATGGACTTTGTTCCAAGAGGATTTTTGCAACTTAATGAATTGGTGAAGCACATAGGGATAGAAAGCAATGGGCTTCGCAAACTAACTGCCATTTTACTGGGTTTTCGCATTTCAAAAAACGCACAAGTTTCTAATTGGGAGGCTCCAGAACTTACATTTAAGCAAATTACCTATGCAGCTACAGATGCATGGGTGTGTTTGAAAATATTTACTAAGTTGCAAAAAGTAGGTCTACCTGATGAGTTAATTCGCTAATTAATTAGCTTATTAAAATCTTATTCCCTAAATCCTGTAAAAGCTTTATTTTACTTTTAAACTGTCCCTCAATTTTTAGATTTACATTTACTTTTATAAAGCAATCGACTTCATAACGTTGTTCAGATATTTCTAAATTAAATTCCTTCACCATACGCATTATTTCATTAGTGGATTCGTAGCCAAAATTCAGAGAATAAGCATTAGTAATTTCTATTGAAACAATCTTATTATTTCCCAATGCTTCTTCAGCTGCTATTTTATAAGCACTTATTAATCCGCTAACACCTAATTTTGTACCTCCAAAATAGCGTACTACTACTACCAAAGTATTGGTGAGAGCTTTAGATTTTATCTGCCCAAGAATTGGATCACCAGCCGAGTGATTTGGTTCACCATCATCGTTGGCACGATACTTCCCGTAGTCTTGACCAAGTACATATGCATAACAATGGTGACGAGCATCGTAATATTGCTTACGAAGACCTTCTAAACGAATTTTAATTTCATTTTCACTAGATACAGGAAACGCAAAAGCTAAAAATCTACTTCCTTTTTCCTTGTATTCACCTTCTGAGGTCTTCGATATGGTTTTGTAAGCATCTTCCAAATCAACGACATTAGTGAGTATAATACTCCATAATTTCCTGATAAAAGATTAAAGTAACTGATAAAATTGCTAGCAACAGACCTATTTTATTAACTCGAAGTAGTTTTTCTTTAAAAAGAAGAATTGAAAAAAAAGTTGAAAAAAGAATAATACCAATACTTAACATGGGGTATACCAGTGCACCATCATTATTAAAACTAGTAAGCCCCTTCACCAAAAAATAAAATGAAAAATAGTTGATGGCGCCTAAGACAGTTCCACCAATTGCACTTTGTAAATCAATTTTTTTTCTTTTTATAGCTAACGTTAGTGCACCAACTAAAAAGGCAGAGAAAAATGTTATTATGGGAAAAATTGCTTCTTGCTCGTAAGTGATATATTTATAATTAATAAAATTGATGGAAGTATCAATTATTCCTCCAAGTACAAATACTCCAAAAGGCAATAAAAAAATCATGATATTGGAAGATAGTGCGTTGGCATTATTATCTGCTCTTCGTTTCTTTATCGAAGACAACACAATTGCTCCCATTGCTAAAAGTATACCAAAATAATTTAATGCTGTATGTTCTTTCGATTGAATATTAAACACAAATATACTCATTACTACTGGTATAATGAGTGACATTTTACTGGCTACAGATGCTACAGTAATACCTAATTTTTGAGTAGTGATAGCCATTAAATTAAATGTTCCAGTAAAAATAGTGCCTAACGCAATTGCCAATATCACCCAAGTTGCTGAAAAATCTATTTTGGTTAGAAGTTGAGTATCTCCAATAAAAACAACTCCTGTAATCACACATACAAAATAGTTAATAACGATAGCCTGAAATGTATTTATCCTAAAACGAGTAAACATTTTAAAACAAATAAATATTCCTACATTGGCCAAAATACTAAATAAGATATAGAGCATATTTTATGTATAAATATAAACCACAATAATAATAGAATTGAAGAATAATTACGTAGATAAATATTACTATTTCATTACCCATTTTAAAAACTAAATTAATCTTGTATGCAACCTATTGTAATTCGTACTGTCTTTATGAGGAATTATAAACTCACGAATTATGAAAAACTCAAAACTCACATTTGCTATTATTTTATTATATCTACTATCAGCTTCACTTTTTGCACAGCGTCAAAAAGTAGATGTTTCTTCTTTTGAAGGCATTGCCCTACGTACATCAGCCACTGTTTATGTAACACAAGGAAATAGCCTTAGTGTTGAACTAGAAGGTGATGTAGATGATTTAGAAAAAATAAAAGTAATAGTAGAGGGCAATAAGCTGCAAATAAAAAACAAAAAAGACAATTGGAATTGGGGCAGTAATAGTGACGTAAAAGTTTACATTACTGTAAGTACGTTGAATTATCTATCAGTAAGTGGCTCTGGAAACATTATAGGAAATAGGACATTTAAAAGTGATGAATTGAAGGTAGCTGTTTCAGGTTCTGGAGATATTGAATTTGATGTAGATACAGATGATTTAATAGTAAAAATTTCAGGATCGGGAAGTGTCGAGTTAGCAGGAAATAGTAAAAATGTTGATGTAGGTATCTCAGGTTCAGGAAAGCTAGATGCTGAAGACATGGAAGCTAACACTTATGATATTTCAATTTCAGGATCGGGGAAATGTAGAGTTAATGTAATAGAGGAAATTGAATCTCATATAAGTGGAAGCGGTTCTGTGTACTACAAAGGCGATCCAAAACGTGTCAATAATAACTCTTCTGGTAGCGGGAAAATAAGAAAAATATAACTCAAAGATTGCGTGTTATCCAATAGCAACTACATTACGCCTTCTCTAGCTAGAGAAGGCGTTAATAATTTTCATATCTAATTATTGTTATCGAATTTTTCTTGAATCTGCTCCATCTTTTCAACAAAACCTTCTTCTTGGACACATTTAATTAAAAAATCTCCAGAAGTTTTTGCCCATTCACCATGTTCTTTCGCCAACTCCATCATATCATTGCTGGCACGAATTGCAGCTGCATAATCATTATTGTCTACATCCTTGTACTTTTCTGCTAGTTCTTTATACCCATTCATGTACTCTTCATAAGCTTCCAAAAAATCTGCACACGACATGTTTTCAAAATCGGGAGATTCCTTCTTGTTTTCTTCGATGACTTCGTTGATTTCTTCAATCATTTCTTCAGTGCCTTCATTCTTTGATTCTTTTCCTCCACAAGAGGGAAAGATCAACAACAATACACTAAAATAAAGGAGGTAATTAAGCTTTTTCATAACATTAAGGGTTTAGTGATATAATAAATATAGCAAAATTTAGCATATTTGATAAACTCTAAACGCTATGACTTGCACCCACTGTTGCGATGCTAATAAGTTTTTCGATATTAAGAATGCACAAAAAGAGCTGAAAAAATACAGTAGGAAAGGAGCTAGTGGCACTACAAAAAGAATAATTAAGGCACTAGAAGGAGTTTCTAAAAAAGACAAAACGCTTTTGGATATAGGTGGAGGTATAGGTATGTTACAATGGCAGTTTTTGAAAAGCGGAGCGAAATCTACTACTGATGTTGATGCTTCCTCTGGTTATTTGGAAGTTGCCCAACAATATGCAGTAGAAAATAATTGGGAAGATAAAACCACTTTTATTGAAGGGGATTTTAATGATTATAATTCGGAGATAGGTCATTTCGATGTAGTTACCCTTGATAAGGTAGTATGTTGTTACCCTGACTTTTATACTATTTTGAAGAATGCTACTGAAAAATGTGACGACTACCTAGCACTTAGTTACCCTTTGAGTAATTGGATATCATATATTGTCGACAGAATTGGAAGAATGTATTTTTTGCTTAAAAAAAGTGCTTTTAGATCCTACATACACCCCAGTAAGCAAATTCAACAACTAATCATAGATCAGGGTTTCAAAATGGTACATTCTTCTATCAAATTCCCTTGGCACATTCAGGTGTATAAGAGAGAAAAATAAGGAATATAGAATTCATAATAAATACGCTTTGCTCTTTTCATAGTTAAGTGTAAACAGGGTGCTATTTTTCTTGTCAACAATAGAGGTTTATCATAACTACTTAATAATCAATTATATATAGAGGTTGGATTTTATATTGCATAATTAGGATTAAATTCATATATGTGTACTTATGTAATATTCCCTTCAAACATTAAATTAGGTGTTAGGTGGAAATAAATCTTTATTGAGTGAGATTGAACTTATTTATCCACTTTAAAGTAAGGTAAATATAGTGCGCATTTTTACAATTTTTTCTATGATATTGATTATTAATTTGTAATTAAAATTACAATAAACATGTATATTTTAATTACTAGGTTATTTAAATTAATAATATCTTTCTTTGTTTTATTTAATACATCTTTACTTGTGAATGGTCAAACGAAGGTTTCAGGAAGTATTTATGATCAAAGTAATGAACCAATACCCTATGTCAATATTCTTGTTCTCAACAATTCTGACTCTTCCATAGTATCTGGAGTAGTATCAGATGTGCAAGGTAATTTTTCTGTGCCTTTTTTGGAAAATCAACATATTGCAATAAAAATGATAGGCTTTGAGTATTTAATTCTCAATTTGAAAAGTGAAGGTAAAAGTGTTGATGTGGGAAAAGTAATCTTAAAAGAGAGTGTGACAAAGTTAGACGAGCTGGTGGTATCAGGACAAAAAATGCTCTATGAATCTCAGCTAGACAGGTTAGTGATCAATGTTGATGGTAATATCAATTCAGAAGGAAAGTCGGTTATCTCTGTCCTAGAACAGAGCCCAGGAGTTGTACTTGATGAAAAAAATATTAGTGTGAATGGAAAATCTGGTGTTAGCATTATGGTGAATGGAAAAATAGTAAATATACCATCAGACATGATAATTTCATACTTGAAAGGTTTGAATGCTTCTAATGTTGAAAAGATAGAATTGATTCACAGTCCTGATGCAAGTTATGATGCAGCAGGAGCAGGTGGTATGATCAATGTGGAATTGAAAAAAGGTAGTAAAGAAGGTGTATTTGGAACTGGGACTAGTACAGTAGGCTATAACTGGCAACCCAAGTATAGTTGGTCTGGCTCATTGAATGTTTCCAAAAAAAATCTCATGCTATCTGCTCAATATTCCGACAATAAAAATTTCACCAATTCTCATTGGGTAAATGATTTTCAGTATAATATTGATTCTGATTATTATCAAAACAATTCTGATATAGTAAGAGATGATAACCTACGAGATGCTTCAGCTTCTCTTCAAGTGGAATATGATCTAGGAAAAGGGAATAGAGTTGGAGCTAATGGTTTTTGGATTATTAGAAAGCACTGGTATAGCCATTCTATCATGGATCATCAGTATCTTAATGGTGTCCTTCAGAGGCAAGTAGGTACTCAAACCCGAGAACTTAATTTCTGGAAAAGAAGAGGTGTAAATTTGAATTATACACATACATTTAAAAATCAAGGAGTGTTAAGCATGGATGCTGATAGACTTTTTTTTCATCACACTATGCCCACTCATTATAAGTTCACCACCTTTGATCAATCTACATCAGTAATGGAAGAAGCGAAGTCTCTTAAAACCACATCCCCTTTCTTGATTGATGCCTATAAACTGAATTACAGTACTAAATTATCTGATAAACTAAATATGACTTTTGGAGGAAAGTATGTGAGATGCCGTTTTGATAATGAATTCGAATTAATATGGAATGAAATGGGTACTTGGGAAACTGATACTACCATTTCAAATTATTACACGTATAATGAAAAGATTCCTGCTGTATTTGCATCCTTTCAACTAAAGGGAAACAATGGAAACACTTTTAATTGGGGGTTGAGATTTGAAAGTACTACTATGGTACTGGAATTGAAACAGGGACAACTAAAACGTCAATTCAATAATTTTTTTCCCAATTTTAGTTGGAGTAAAAAAGTAGACAAAAGTACATATTCTATCAATTTTAATAGAAGGATAAACCGACCTGGGTATAATGATTTAGCTCCTTTTTCAGTTTTACTTGGACCAAATATATTTCTAAGAGGCAATGAAAACTTGCTTCCATCTTTATATAACACTGTTAGAGTAGGCTATAGTAATTCCATATTTAATGTTTCAACTTCAGCCAATTATGTTAAAAATATGATCAGCAATTTTCAGTTAAATGTAGAGCCTATTAATAATTCTCTGATTATATCTCCTCAAAATATGAATTACGGTGGTAATGTGATTTTCACTATAGGGATGCCATTAAAAGTAACCAGCTGGTGGGAAATACAATTTTCCATATCAGGTTTATATGAGTATACACAGGTAAATAATAATATCACGAGTCAGTTAGAACAGCAAGAGATATGGAGTGGACGATTTAATACTAGTCAAGTATTTCAATTACCCTATAAATTCAAAATGGAGGTGTCAGGTTATTACAATTCAGCAAGTCTTGTAGGAAATGCACGCCATTTGAGTTATGGTAGTCTCAATATGGGTATTTCCAAAACAATTTCCAAAAACACATTAACATTGAATATTTCAGATATATTATGGACCTATCGTTTTGCAAGGGTAACTACTATCCCACAACACAATATGGTATTATTGCTTGATTATTATACTGAACCACGAGTTGTAATGTTCACTTATTCAAGGAAGTTTGGAAATAATAATGTCAATAAAACAAAGAAAAGATTCACAGCTTCTAGTGAGGAACAGAAAAGGTAGAATTTTTATAAAAAATAAGTAATTTTAATTAAAATGGAGTACAAAAAATACACATCAAAAAAAACTACTAGTTTTATTTGTGAAGGGTATTTCTACTGGAAAGGAGAGGTAGAAAAAGAACTGGATGTACAAAGTCCTCCCACAAGTTACAATGCATTAGTTTTTAATCTGGGTGATCTCTGTTATGGCTATCAGCACAATAATAAGACATTACCTATTCCTCAAAATTTTGTGTGTGGTCAGTTTACTAATAATTATCATCTTGTGATAAAGGGAGAAATAGAAATGGTAGGCATAATATTTAAACCTACAGCTATGTACAATTTATTTAAATTGAGAATGTCTAATCTGGTAAACAACAGGATGCCTTTGGAGCATGTTTTGGGTGGTCAGGCATTGAAAATTTATAATTCATTAAAAAAGGAGCCTGAACCTGCTTTAAAAATTAATATACTAAAAAAACTAATAGAAACATGGAGTGAAAAGGCTAAGGTTAACCTCACTATTATAGATGATACCATTGAATACATTGATGAGCGGATAAAGAACATTACAGTACAGGAAGTAGTTGACCACTTTCATTTGAGTAAACGTTATTTTGAAATCAAATTTCTAGAAAAAGTGGGAGTTTCTCCAAAAATGTACATTCGTTTAAAACGCATTAGTACTCTTTGCTATCAGGCATTGTATCAAAATGAATCAGACTGGCAGGAAATTGTTAACGATTTTGGATTTTATGATCAAGCTCATTTTATTAAAGAATTCAACAAATTTAACTTTACTAGTCCTGCAAAATATAAAAAGGATCATAACGAACTCATCAGATTTGTTAAGAATGAAAATGTAAAATAAATATTACTACTATGAAAACTAACATTAGTCGAAAAGAAAGTATGGATATATTAAGCAAAAAAGGAACATGTATTGAATTTTTTTCTGCTTATCAAGATTTAGATATTGACCGCATGCTAAACCTTTGTCATGAAGATGGCACTACCAGCTTTGAGCCACTTGGCGATGAATACAAGGGGACTATTTATGAGTTAGGAAAGAACATGTGGATGTCACTTATGGATTGTTTCCCAGATATTGACAACACTGTAAAGGAAATGACTTATAATGAAAAGGATAGTACTGTAACATGCACAGTAAGTATATTTGGTACTCAGGCTAAAGATTTTGCCGGAGTAATATGTAAAGATAATGATTTTGAAACTGAACACATATTTATATTCCGTTTTCAGGAAAATGACCTCATAGATCATATCAGCATAAGTTGGGATATGGAAGCATTTGTAAAACAGTTGTCAAGAGATTAGAGATTTAGCATTACTGTTAAGATATAACTATATATCTCACACAAGCATAAATAACCAGCAATTTTATTGGTAGACAACCTAAAATTTCTTCAAACAAGCATAGAAGTCTGCAATTATTTCTTCCTTATCAAAGTACTCCCAAACGGTGATTTTTCGACTGTTATCGGGTTGTTCCACCCAATTTTCATCAATCATAATAGGGCAA
>Ga0224506_10001272_pt1 | contig 18212 bp, 11 predicted proteins | sample SF_Jan12_sed_USG_2_FD_169108 | JGI IMG/M metagenome (GOLD analysis project Ga0224506, IMG submission 169108) | Sediment microbial communities from San Francisco Bay, California, United States - SF_Jan12_sed_USGS_8_1 | ecosystem: Environmental > Aquatic > Marine > Sediment | place: USA... | reverse complement strand
TTCGAGCAACTTTATGTCATTGAGGAGTTTTTCTACCTTCTCATGCGGTTTATCAGCTTTCAATAATCCCTTTATTGTGTCTATCTCTATTTTTTTCTGCTTGAGATACTCAAAGGCATACTTCCCTGTCAGTGCTTCAATTCTCCTGATACCCGAGGCAACACTCCCTTCTGAGAGAATCACAAATAATCCTATCTCACCTGTTGCCTTACAGTGTGTACCACCGCAGAGTTCTTTACTGAAATCTTCTACGTTCACAACTCGTACTGTCTCGCCATATTTCTCATCAAATAGTGCGACAGCACCTGTTTTCATTGCTTCATCAATCTTCATTATATCTGTTCTCACGGGTATGTCTTTGAGTATCGTTTCGTTGACAAGGTCTTCAGTCCTGTTTATTTCTTCGTCCTGCATTGCATTGAAATGGGTAAAATCAAACCTGAGTCTTTCAGGACTGACAACCGAACCTGATTGTTTGATATGGTCACCAAGAACTATCCGCAATGCCTTATGAAGTAAGTGAGTGGCAGTGTGGGTTCTCATGATAGCCCTTCTTCTTTCGACATCAACAATACAGGTAACTTTTTCACCTTTGGCAATCTTTCCTCTCTCTATTCTTACGTGATGAAGATGAGCATTGGGATAAGGCTTTGTGGTATTAAGAACCTTAATATGGACGTTTTTTGAATCCATAGTTCCTGTATCACCTACCTGACCTCCTGATTCAGCATAAAAAGACGTTTTATCAAGAAGTACCTCTCCCTCGTCACCTTCTGTCAATTCATTTACTGATTCACCTTTTTTGAAAATATCTACAATAATTGATTGAATTTTTAAACTATCATGTCCTACAAATTCTGAGTGTGTATAACCGCTTGCTTTTATCCGAAATCTAGGGGAAGTAATATGTGCCCATCCTTTAGTTTCTGTTTGAACACCTTTTGACCTCTCTCGCTGGGACGCCATCTCTTTTTGAAAGCCTTCTTCGTCAATATCCAATCCAGTGTCCATTGCTATATCTTTTGCGAAGTCTAAAGGAAAACCATAGGTATCGTAAAGCTTGAAGATTTCTTCCCCTGGAATAACCCGGGTACCATCTTTCTTCACTTTTGCAATAAGGTCATCAAGGAGATTCACGCCCGTCTCTATTGTCCTATTAAAACTCTCTTCTTCTATGCGAAGAATCTTTTTCGTTCTTTCTCTCTCATAAACAATTTCAGGATATATATCACCTATAGAATCAATAACGGAATCAACCAATTTATATAATGATGGTTCATGCATTTGGAGGATTTTTGCATGTCTTGATGCTCTGCGGATTATTCTTCGAAGAACATAACCTCTCCCTTCGTTTGACGGTACTACACCCTCAGAGAGGAGAAAGGTGATTGCACGGATGTGATCCGCAATAACTCTTATGGATATATCAGACTCTGTTGATGAGCCAACTTTTACACCTGAAAGAATGGAAATATTCTTAATGATTGGTTGAAAAAAATCAGTATCAAAATTTGATGTTTTACCTTGTAGTATCGCACTGATTCTCTCAATACCCATACCTGTATCTATACTTGGTTTCGGCAGAGGGGTAAGGTTTCCCTTCTCATCCCTGTTAAATTGCATAAACACAAGGTTCCAGAGTTCAAGAAATCTGTCGCACTCACATCCAACAGTACAGTCAGGCCTGCCACATCCTACATGTGCTCCCTGATCTATGATTATCTCGGAACATGGGCCACATGGACCTGTATCACCCATCTGCCAGAAGTTATCCTTTGGGCCAAGCCTTGCGATTCTTTCATCAGGAAGACCTGTCAGATCGGACCAGAGTTTTGCAGCCTCATCATCTTCTTCGTATACAGATACATAGAGTCTCTCCTTTGGCAATTTGAACCAGTCAGTTAAAAGTTCCCACGAAAAAAGGATTGCGTCTGTCTTGAAATAATCACCGAAAGAAAAATTTCCGAGCATTTCAAAAAATGTATGATGTCTTGCCGTATGTCCAACATTTTCAAGGTCACTATGTTTTCCTCCTGCCCGCATGCACTTTTGACAGGAGACTGCGCGAAGATAAGGACTTCTTTCTTCTCCGAGAAAAAATGTTTTAAACTGAACCATTCCTGCATTCACAAAAAGAAGGGTAGGGTCATGTTGTGGAATGAGAGGAGAGCTTGGTACAATACTGTGCCCTTTAGATTTAAAGTATTCCAAAAATGCAGTTCTTATCTCTGAACTCTTCATATCGATGAGATGTAGACCATTTCCCTTTTGATAGTTACCTATGGGTCGAAGGCTTGATTATTTTATATACATAAGTTTGCCGTCGTAAAATAGAAGAAGTTTTGTCTCAACCACACCTATTGTGGAGTAAATCCATTCTTCTCTTGTCTTCCCTTCGAATGGTTCGAGAATCTTTAAGGAATCAGGAGCTCCCCATGCGTACCGCACATGTTGAGGGGTCATACCAAGCGCAACTTCACCCTGTTTTATATTTTCCTGGATAGCAGGGGAAAACCCTTTAATCTCTTCTTCTGAATAGCGTATAGATTTTGTACAGCCTACCTGTGAAAGGAATATCAACGTTATGATGAAAATAACAGCTTTTTTCATTTTCAATCCTCCTTGAAGTTTTTGTAGGGCATTATTTTTTTTATTGTCTCATAAGAATACCCTTTCCTGAGAAGAAGATTATATATTCTTCTTCTTACTTTTTCAGATGGATATGTTTCTAATCTGCTTAATTTTTTATCCACAAGTTTTTGGGCATTTTCAATGTCTTCTTTTTCATATAAATTGAGAACGACATCAACAATAGGTTGCGGTATCCCTCTGTGAAGCATAAATCTCCTTGCTCCATGATAACCAAGTAATTTTATAGACATTGCCTCTCTTTTCAGAGACTCAGCTAATGACATGTCATCAATGAGACCTCTGTGCCTGAGGTATTGTATTGTAGAGAAAATCACCGTTTCAGGAAAACCTTTTTTTCTCAGTCTTTCTTCCAGTTCCTTCTCGCTTCTTCCTCTGTAACTCAGGAGTTTCAAGGCATATTGCCTTGACTTATGGACGTTGATGATATCTGTATCCTTATCGTCCAAACCTTTCAATGTCCATCTTTTCCTTATCTGTAGGTTTATCAATAAATGTGAGGTCGCTTGTGGCCTGCACTCCTTTTACTCTCAGTGCAAAATCATCTGGATTTGTTGCTCTTCTCAGTGCTTCTTCATAGGTGATAAGCCCTGATTTGAAAAGGTTAAAGAGAGACTGGTCAAAAGTTTGCATCCCATAATGTATTGCTCCCTGAGCAATTGCATCATGGACTAATTTAGTTTTATCCGGATCAAGGATGCAATCTTTTATTGTGACTGTGGCTACAAGAACCTCAACTGCGGGAACCCTGCCTTTCCCGTCTGCCCTCGGGACAAGCCTCATGGATATAATACCTTTCAGTACCGATGCAAGTTGTATCCTCACCTGTTTATGCTGATATGGAGGAAATACAGAGATAATTCTGTTGATTGTCTCTACTGCATCTATTGTATGTAAAGTACTCAAGACAAGATGCCCTGTCTCAGCTGCGACCAGTGCTGTTTGTATAGTCTCAAAATCACGCATCTCTCCCACGAGTATTACATCAGGGTCTTGCCTGAGGGCCTGTCTCAATGCCTTACTGAAGGACTCTGTATCACTTCCTATCTCTCTCTGGTTAATGATACTTTTTTTATCTCTGTGGAGATATTCTATCGGGTCTTCAATAGTCACGACGTGTTCTGTTCTGTTATTGTTGATGAGGTCTATCATTGAAGCAAGGGTTGTTGTTTTTCCGCTCCCGGTTGTCCCTGTAACAAGGATTAAGCCCATTTGTTCCAAAGAAAGCTTCTTAATGACTTCAGGGAGAAGTAATTCTTCCATTGAGGGAATTCTCGTAGGGATAACTCTAAAGACAATTCCTACTGTCCCCCTCTGTACGAATGCATTACATCTGAATCTTCCAAGTCCAGGAACACTATAAGCAAGATCTATATCATTCTTCTTTTTGAATATCTCCTTCTGTCCTGGTGACATCACAGAAAGAGCGATAGTTAATGCGTCTTCTTCGCTTACTCTTTTCTCCGATGATATCGGGGTAAGCTCTCCATAAATCCTCAGTATCGGCGGAGAACCGACCTTGATATGAAGGTCTGAGGCATCTAAGGATCGCGCCTTTTTTAAAAGCTCATTAATTTCCATAATTATCTCCTTAGGTTATATAAATCAATAATCTTTTTTTCAATTTCTTTCGCAACCTCACCGTTATTTCTCAAGAACTCTTTTGCATTTTCCCGCCCCTGACCGATTCTGTTACCGCCGTAACTATACCACGCTCCTGATTTTTCGATAATGCCTTTCTCAGTTCCGAGGTCAACAATTTCTCCAAATCTCGAAATCCCTTCATTGAAATATATATCAAACTCAGCCTGTTTGAAAGGAGGGGCAACTTTATTTTTCACTACCTTAACTCTTACCCTTCCACCTATAACCTCCTGATTTTCCTTAATATTATCTATCCGTCTTATATCGAGTCTCATAGAAGAATAGAACTTTAATGCAGTTCCCCCTGTAGTAGTCTCTGGGTTACCGAACATAACACCGATCTTCATCCTCATCTGATTAATAAATATCACTGTGGTAAGTGATTTTGATATCGCAGCGGTAAGCTTTCTCAGTGCCTGGCTCATCAGCCGTGCCTGGAGCCCGGGAAGGGAATCACCCATTTCGCCTTCTATCTCTGCCCTTGGTACAAGAGCAGCAACCGAATCAATTGCAATAATATCAATGGCGCCACTCCTCACAAGAGCCTCCGCAATCTCAAGAGCCTGTTCTCCTGTATCGGGCTGTGAGATAAGGATGTCTTCTATTTTCACACCGAGTTTTTGTGCATAATTCACATCAAGTGCATGTTCAGCATCAATAAATGCTGCATTGCCGCCTCCCTTCTGTGCCTGTGCAAGAGCACTTAATGCCAGGGTTGTTTTCCCTGAGGACTCAGGACCGAAAATCTCTACAACCCTGCCCCTCGGAAAACCTCCAACCCCTGTTGCAATATCGAGAGCTATTGAGCCAGTAGGTATTATCTGGAGGCCCTCGGCAATACCCTCTGCGCCAAGCCTCATAATAGCACCTTTCCCGAAACTCTTTTCAATCTGCGCTATAGCTATTTCGAGAGCCTTAACCTTGTCTTTATTCGTCATACTTTCCTCCAAACGGTATTTCTTGTAAACAATAATAGTAAGCTCCTGTAGGTTTGAGTTCACTCTGCATCAATTTTATATTTCTGACCTCTATACTTCCGAAGTCTTTTCCTGTGAAGTTATCAAGTCCATGAATAAGGTTTACTATTCCTCTTTGAGAGCGAACCCTTCCGAGTGTCAGGTGGGGATGGAATTTTTTATCTTCTTTTTGATAGCCTATTAATGACATAGAGTCTTCAATATCGTCCCGGAGCTTCTTCAGCATATCTGACCCTTCCACTCCTGCCCAAATCACCTTAGGATATTTTCTGTTTGGAAACATACCCATAGTATATATTGTAATATAAAACGGATTATAAAAGAATGCAATTTTAGTCAGAGATTCAATTATCTTGGGAATCATACCCTCGGACGTATTTCCAAGAAACTTCAGTGTAAGATGGAGGTTTTCAGAGTTAACCCACTTCACGTCTGCATCGTATTTTTTCAGTACTTCAATAAGCCCGCCCATATCTTTTTTTATTGTTTCAGTGATCTCTATTGCGATGAAGCATCTCAAGTGCATAGTATGATTTCTAATGAACAAGTATCCATATCTGAAGAATTATATTTGTATAAATGGCTGCCATAATGTCATCTGCCATCACACCAATACCCCCGACTAATGCAGCTTCTATTTTTTTTATTGGAAACGGTTTTAGTATATCGAAAAACCTGAATAAAAAAAAGGCTGCAAGTGCATAACTTATGCTAAACGGAATAAAAAGTACAGAAAGGAAATAACCACAAAATTCATCTATAACGATATGCCTGCTGTCCTTACTATTGAGAAGCCTTTCAGCATGGTGCGAAGATATGATGCCAACCAGTAGTACAAAAAACAATAAAATGAGATGAATAAATGAAGAGGGTCTTAAAAGTATGAAAAAAATAAACGCGGTAAGTGTACCGAAGGTTCCGGGTGCAAAAGGAATATACCCTATAAAACCAAGTGTAGCAACATATTTAAGGATTGACACCTGTTCTGTTTAGCCTTATTCTTGAATTAATTTGTAATGAAAACTTATTGTAGCACTCCCTTCGAGCGTGGCTTTAACAGAACAGTACTTGTTCATTGAGAGCTCAACCGCTCTTTTTACCGCTTCTTCAGATATATTCCTGCCACTCACAATAAACTCTATGAATATATCATTAAATTTTCTGGGATGATTCTCTGACTTCTGTCCTTTGAGATTCATTTTAAGGCCTGTCACGTCCTGTTTCTTCTTTTTAAGAATCGAAATAACATCCATCCCCGAACATCCGCCTAACCCCACGAGGAGTAATTCCATTGGCCTAAGGCCTGTATCATGTCCACCGACTTCAGGGTCACCATCCATGACTATTGCATGTCCTGATGATGACTCTCCTACAAACTGGAGCCCCTGTACATAGGTAACTATGGCGTTTGTCATTGTAACCCCCTGTAAAGTTTTAGTTAATTTATCTGAGATGAGTATCTTTGTCAAGGAAACGATAACAATGTGAAGGATTTTAAATTGTTTAAAAATTATCTGCCCCATTATTATTATTATTTAGGTTGACATTTTATTTGCTCATCTTCAAAATAATGTTTTTATCTGCCCTGTTTAACAAAATAAAAAAGAGAGCTGAATTAGTTGAAAGAGATAAGGGTGTCTGGAACAAAGTTCAAATTTTATATGCATGGGTAGTAACTTTGAAGGAGGGAAAAATGACAGCAGAAGTAGCTAAAGTGCCAGCAAAAGCGTGGGTTGTTACCTTTGCAGGGACTGCCATTAACTTGTGCTTGGGAATCTTGTATGCCTGGAGCGTCTGGGCTAAAGAACTTATTAATGAAAAAATTGCAGGTCAGCCTCTGACAGGGATAAATGAAGGCTGGACCTATCTTACCAACGCACAGGCTGCTACTCCTTTTTCCCTTTGTGTGATAATCTTTGCCTTACTAATGATCGCAGGGGGGCGGATTCAGGATAAATTCGGCCCAAAAGTTGGAGCTACTACAGGTGGGCTTTTCCTTGCAGCAGGCTGTATTCTTGCTGGATTAATGAAAAGCTATACAGGCCTGATTATTGGTTTCGGAATACTTGGTGGAATAGGCATGGGTATTGGTTATGCTGCACCCACACCAGCTGCTTTAAAATGGTTTGGCCCACATAAGCGGGGCCTGATTGCTGGTTTGGTAGTAGGTGGCTATGGAGGAGCAGCCATCTATATCTCTCCGTTAGCACAATATCTTATTGACCAATATGGCATTTCCGGAAGCTTCATTAGTTTGGGAATATTTTTTGCTGTTGTGGTCATTATAGCAGGCCAGCTTCTGTCTTGGCCACCAGCTGGCTATGTGCCCCCTGGTGTATCCGTAAATGCGGCATCTTCAAAGAAACCTGCGATGACTTCACATGATTGGACAGCAACTGAAATGTTGAAAACCTGGCAATATTATGCCCTGGTTGTTCTGTTCATCGGCTCCACTCAGTCAGGTCTTATGATTATTGCGAATGCTGCAAAAATACTTGCAGAAACTGCTCATGGGATTCCTTTCTTAGCAGCTAATGCCTGGATTTTAGCCTCTTATGGTGGTTTGATCAACGCAACAGGACGTGTAGGCACTGGCCTCTATTCTGATAAAATTGGTCGGGCTAATGCATATACCCTTAACTGTTTCATTTCTGCCCTATGTCTCTTCGCAATGCCTTCTATAATAGCTTCAAAAAGCGTTTTCTTCCTGTTCTTAGCAATAGGCATTGCTTACTGGCAGTATGGCGGTGGGCTGGCACTTTTACCTGCCTTCACTGCAGACTTCTTTGGAACCAAGAACCTTGGCTTGAACTATGGGTTGGTATTCCTTGGCTGGGGTTTAGCCTTTTTCATGGCGAGATTAGCCGGCACCATTAAAGACATCACTGGAAGCCTGGATTGGGCATTTTATATTTCAGGCTTAATACTGATTGTCGCTGTTGTTCTCGTTCGGATTACTAAGAGACCGAAATAGAAAGCATAGGAAAATTCTTCGTTGGTGCAGAGTAATATGATTGATTATTATATAATAGTAAAAGTTCACTGTGAGGAGGGATAACAAATGTCACAAGACAGCATTAAAGTATTATTAGAGGAAAAAAGGACATTTCCACCATCAAAGGATTTCAGTGAAAAGGCGATTATCAAGAATATGGGAGAATACGAAAGACACTATAAGAAGTCTGTTGAAGATCCGGATGGTTTCTGGGCTGAAGTAGCAGAGAATTACATAACATGGTATAAGAAATGGGATAAGGTATCTGAATGGAATTTTGAAAAACCAGAAATTAAGTGGTTTATTGGTGGAAAGCTTAATGTGTCATATAACTGCCTGGACAGATTCATCAAAACACCCATCAGAAATAAGGCTGCCATTTTATGGGAGAGAGACGATGGTCGCTACGTTACTTATACCTATCAGCAACTCTATTACGAAGTCAATAAGTTTGCAAATGTACTAAAGAAAAACGGAATCAAAAAGGGTGACAGGGTAACAATATATCTCCCCATGAGACCAGAACTTCCAATTGCCATGCTCGCATGTGCAAGGATTGGGGCAATTCACAGCGTTGTTTTTGGTGGATTCAGTGCACAGGCACTTAAGGAAAGAATCCAGGATTGTAACTCAAAACTTGTTATTACTGCAGAAAAAGGTATAAGGGGAGGAAGAATTGTTTCTCTAAAGGCAAATGCCGATATCGCTCTTCAGGAATGCCCTTCGGTAGAAAGAATGATAGTAGTGAGAATGGAAAGAAGGCTGTATGATGTCGATTTGGAGCCTGAAAGAGATGTATGGTGGCATGATGAAATGGAAGACCCTGATATCTCTGCCTATTGTGAACCAGAATGGATGGATGCAGAGGATCCACTATTTATCCTTTATACCTCAGGCTCTACAGGAAAGCCAAAGGGAGTCCTCCACACAACAGGAGGATATTTAGTCTACTCAAATCTTACCTTTAAATGGATATTTGACTATCGTGATGAGGACATTCATTTCTGCACTGCAGACATTGGATGGGTTACAGGCCATACCTATATTGTTTATGGACCATTGAGTTGTGGTGCAACAAGCCTTATGTTTGAGGGAATACCCACATATCCGACTCCTGGAAGATTCTGGGATATTGTAGACAAATATGGGATTACCATTTTTTATACAGCTCCTACAGCGATACGAGCACTCATGAGGGAGGGTCCGGAATGGGTTAAAAAACATGACCTATCCTCACTGAGATTGCTTGGTACTGTTGGAGAGCCAATAAATCCAGAGGCATGGATGTGGTACCACACACATGTAGGGAAAGGAAAACTCCCTGTAGTTGATACCTGGTGGCAAACGGAAACCGGTGGAATTTTGATAACCCCCTTACCAGGTGCAATGACCTTGAAACCTGGTTCAGCTACTAAACCATTTCCAGGAGTTGTACCGTCAATTTTAAAAGAAGATGGCACTCCAGCAGGAGTAAACGAAGGTGGGTATCTTGTCATTGAAAGGCCATGGCCTGGAATTTTAAGGGGGACATATGGAGACCCTGAAAACAAACGAATAAAGGACGTCTACTTTACAAGATTCCCAGGAAAATACTTCACAGGTGATGGTGCAAGAGTTGATGAAGATGGTGATTACTGGCTTATGGGCAGGATTGACGATGTCCTTAATGTTTCCGGACACAGGCTTGGTACCGCAGAACTGGAATCAGCTTTTGTAGCTCATGAGGCTGTTGCAGAGGCAGCAGTGGTTGGATTCCCTCATGAGATCAAAGGTGAGGGTATATATGTATATGTTACCTTAAAAGAAGGACGCCAACCATCAGAAGAACTCAGGAAAATGCTCGTAGGTCAAATCAGGCGTGTCATTGGACCGATTGCATCTCCTGACAAAATACAATTTGCACCAGGTCTTCCAAAAACAAGGAGTGGAAAAATAATGAGGAGGATATTGAGAATGATTGCGAGAGGGCAGGTTGAAGACCTTGGAGATACAAGTACCCTTGCTGATCCGTCAGTGGTAGATGATCTTGTCAAGGGAAGAGCATAGACAAGGGAAATTAGAAAAGAGAAATTAGAAATTAAAAATAGGTCAGGCAAAATGCCTGGCCTATTTTTTTATTATCTTGTCTCCTTCATGCTCACCATTTTATCCTTTTCAAGACATTTTGATTTTATGATTCATAGAGAAATGGATTAATAAAATAAGAGCGTATGTTATTATAAAAATAGACATAAGTTAAAAAATTAAGTTTTTATCAAAAGAATACTTTTATAAAAATTTATTGAGGAGATGAAGAATGTCAGTTAAGAATCTTGAATTCTTATTTAATCCCAGGAGAATAGCTGTTATTGGAGCGAATGAGAATCAGGACTCTTTGGGTTACTGCATCTTCAGAAATTTAGTAGGAACCGGTTTTAAAGGGTCAGTCTATCCTGTAAACCCTAATATGGCTGCTATACAGGGAGTAGAGGCATATAAAAAAATCACAGATATTCAACGTGATATAGATTTAGCAATCCTGGCTGTTCCTCCTGAGGATATCCTTGCTGCCCTCAATGAGTGTGGTCAAAAAGGTGTAAAGGGTGTCATCATTTTATCCCCTGATTTTAGCTACCGGGCCGAAAACCCACAACTCTTGCAAACGAAGATTAAGGAATCTTCCTTAAAATATGGGTTAAGAGTTCTGGGTCCTAATTCGATAGGTTTTATAAGACCCGGGTTAAAGCTCAATGCGAGTCTTTTCCCCAAGATGCCACCTAAAGGAAACATAGCTGTTATTTCCCAGAGTGTTACCTTTTCAGATGCTCTTCTTGACAGGGCGGTACGTAAAAACGTTGGGTTTAGTTGTTTTGTATCAGTTGGATCGAGAGTAGATATTGGTTTCTCTGACATAATTGATTTTTTAGGTATTGACCCGGAGACAAGAGCTATTATTCTCTATCTTGAGTCAATCAAAAGGGGCAGGAAGTTCATGACATCTGTCCGGGCATTTGCCTGCAGCAAGCCAATTGTCGTTATCAAATCAGGTAGGTTTGAAGCATCGGCCAAAGTAGCACTGACACACTCAGGTATTTTAGCAGGAGAGGATAGAATTTATGACGCAGTCTTCAAAAGAGCGGGTGCCATCAGAGTAGACGAAATGATTGACCTTTTCTATCTGGCTGAAACCCTGGCAAAACAGAGACGACCGAAAGGAAATCGTCTGGCAATAATCACTAACTCCGGTGGCCCTGCAGTAATAGCTGTTGATACTCTTTTAAGAATGGGCGGAGAGTTAGCCCATCTAAGTCAAGAAACATTAAACAACCTCAGAAACCACGTACCTTCAAAAAGGAAAATTCAAAACCCTATTGATTTTCTCTATGATGCTCCACCAGAGGAGTATGAAATAGCTGTCAAAAGCTGTTTAAATGATAAAGAGGTCGATGGAGTACTCGTCATTCATACACCCTCATTCGGTACCAGACCAAAAGAAACCGCTGAGGCGGTAGCCAGAGCTGCAGAAACCTATATATACAAGCCACTATTAACCAGCTGGCTGGGAGGAGATCAGGTAAGTGCTGCTCGTGAATTTCTCAATGACAAAGGCATCCCAACCTTTGTGACTCCTGAACAGGCTGCGAGGAGCTTTATCTATATGTATCGTTATGGCCATAATCTAAAACTTCTCTTTGAAGCTCCTGAGGCTATTCTCAAAGACTTTATACCTGACTATATGAAGGTTCTTGACATAATCAACAGAGCCACGGGAGACAGGAGGCTTGTTTTAACCTTGAATGAGGTTAAGGATATACTCAAAGCCTATGGCATACCCGTAATTCCCACATGGAATGCAAAAACAGAGGATGAAGCGCTTCAGATTTCAGAAGAGACTGGATATCCGGTAGTTTTAAAAATTGATTCTCCAAAAATCTTTCACAAAGTGGAGAAAGGCGGGGTTATCCTCAACATAAGAGATCAATTTTCAGTCAAAGAAGCGTATAAACACCTGAAAGATGTTGCTACGGCCTGCGGTGATCCTCAGGCTCAGGTATTGATACAACCGATGATTATTAAACTGGGCTATGAACTGGTTATTGGTGCCAAAAAAGACAAATCGTTCGGCTCTGTAATAATATTTGGAACAGGAGGGGCACTCCTTGAGGCAATCGAAGACTACTCCGTTGGTCTTCCACCTCTCAATCAAACCCTTGCTCGATATATGATGAGTGAAACCAAAATTTATCGGTATCTAAGAAGCCAACATTCTTTCGAAAACACCCTGAGACAACTGGAAGAAGTCATGGTGAGATTTTCTCAACTCATTATAGACTTCCCCCAAATCAAAGAGATAGACATCAATCCGTTCTTTGTTACCGATAAGGAAGGATTTGCCTTAGATGCAGGCATATTGCTTGAAGAAGAAATCCCGGACAGTACAAAGAGTTTAAAGGGCACGTTATGTCCACCCCATCTCTCTATATGCCCTTATCCAGTCAGCTATGTTAAAGAGATAAAGCTTGAAGACGGAACACCCGTTCTCATAAGACCTGTGCGTCCGGAAGATGAACCCCTTATGATCAAGTTTTTCAACAATTTTTCAGAACAAACTATTATAATGAGATTTTATCATCAATTAAGTAATTTCTCCCATGAACAATTGGTCAGGTACTGTCAGATTGACTATGACCGGGAATTTGCCTTCGTATGTGAAATTAGAGAAGGAGAACTCAGGAGGATAATTGGAGACATAAGGCTCAATAAGCAACCTGATCTCGAGACTGCCGAGATGGCAGTGGCAGTAGCTGACCAGTGGCAGGGCAAAGGTGTGGGCAGAATCCTCTGTGAGTATTGTATTCAAGTGGCAAGGGAATTTGGAGTGAAAAAACTCTGGATGGAAATTCTTGGGATTAATTCGAGGATGCTTAAATTGTCTGAAAAATTGGGATTCAAAATTACAGAAAGCGATAACGATGTCGTTAAAGTGATAAAGGAACTTTAGATTGTCGCTTACCTTAAAAATCGAAGAGACAAAGGTTCTGTAGTTCATAAATTTTAAAAAGCATATCCCCCCCTGAAATACATAGATACAAATGGTTTCTGACATACTCTTCTGCACAGAGCTATAATATGAGAAAATATGTCATCAATCTTCAGTAAATTCGATAATTTTTTTAAAAAAGACCTCTGGGAAACCAGGAGGGATTCTTCGGGAAAACTTAAAAATGTCCTGATTACCGTTTTACAGCTGCTTCATAAAATAGGGCAGGAATTTCTCAATGGTGAAATCCCTCGACGGGCATCCAGCCTCGTTTACACATCACTTCTTACAATCGTACCCATCTTGGCCGTTGCATTTTCTGTTGTTAAAGCGTTTGGCGTTCATAACATGCTTGAACCTTTCATGAGGAATTTTCTTGCCCCTTTGGGAGAGAAAGGTGATGAGATAACATTCAATATCATTACATATGTAGAAAGAATAAACGTGGGTCTTCTTGGGATGATCGGGCTCGCCGCCCTGACTTACACTGTTATGAATACTATACAACAGGTTGAGAATTCCTTCAATTACCTCTGGCAGATTAGTGAAAAAAGGAATCTTCTGAAGAGATTCAGAGATTATATGAGCGTGCTTCTGGCAGGGCCGGTCCTTATCGTAGCGGCGCTCGGTATCACCACTTCTATTATGAGCAATACCATTGCACAAAAAATAATATCCATAGAGCCGTTTGGAACTGTTCTTTTTCTTATTGGAAAGCTTCTTCCCTACATGTTAATCAGTGTGGCCTTTACTTTGATATATTACTTACTGCCCTATACCAAAGTTAATTTTAGATCAGCATTTGTTGGAGGCATTTCCGCAGGTATTTTGTGGCAGGCAGGCAGTTGGACATTTGCACGCTTCATAGTGTCGTCAACGCAATATTCGGCAATATATTCCGGTTTCGCCATAGTCCTCCTGTTTATGATCTGGCTCTATTACAACTGGGTAATAATCCTAATAGGTGTAAAGGTATCCTTTTATCATCAATTCCCTATACTTCTGCATATGCGAGATGAAAGGATTATATATAGCGAATGGTACATGCAGCGGTTAGCGATTATGCTGATGTATCTCGTCGGATACAACTTTTTTCATGATAAGCACCGCTGGACTTTACCGGCCCTTATGGAGCGCTTGCGGACTCCCAAGGGTGTGGTACAGGATATCCTTGAAGCCTTAGAGAAGAGCGGGCTCATACTCAGGGTTGACTCTGACGAAACCTTTGTGCCGGGCCGGGATATTGAGACAATAACGCTTAGCGAAATTGTCAATAGTGTCAGAGGCGAGTTTCAGGACGCATACTCGCCTCTCAATGATTTTACGTCCATTCCCGGAATAGAGAAAATTATGAGTGAGGTACAAAATACAATTAATAACACCTTTTCTAAAGAGACCTTAAAAAAATTGGTTACCTCACATATACCTGACAACAAAAAGACTATTTGAGCCTGAAATCCACTCTGCTGTTTTTAAGCTTCTCTTTCTTTTCGGGCTCGAGGGATTTTGGTTCTACTAAAAACATCCTGTCTGCAGTAACCTGTCCTGATTTTAATATGTAATCCTTGACCTTGAGCGCCCGCTGGGAAGCAAGCTGCCTCAGGTCATCATCCTTTACTTCTATATGGGTGAGCATCAGTTTTTCCATCTCGGGCACAGGGAGGTCCTTCGCAAATCCAAGTATAGTTCTTGGCTTAGGGAACTTTTCTTCCTTATATGCCATCTTCAGGTACCTGGCATATTCCTCTTTTTCTATCGTTATTTTATCCACCGGGACAGCAGGCTGCCCTTTCTTCACCAGGTCTTTCAGTTTCTGGGCTTTTATCTTTTTCTTGAACAGATACTGCTTGATATCCTCTCTGTCACGCTCAACATCAACATGTCCCTCTATCTCGAGTTTTAAGGCCGGCCTTTCAAAGAGGGCCTTTGTCAGGGTGTCCAGTTTCTTCACCTCTTGCTCAGCCACGGCGCCACTTCCATAGTCAAACTCCACATAGCCCAGTTCTTCTCCACCTCCGAACATCGCTCCGAGAAGGGCAAAGGGTGAAGTGGCAGCCTTGGCTACCAGATTGAGCAGTAGTTTAATGATTATTTTTCCGATGCTGAACTTCGGATCGTTAATATCTCCGGAGACAGGAACATCCAGGTTGATTTCACCCTTTCTGTTTTTAAGGAGAGCAATCGCAAGTCTCACGGGAAGTTTTGTGGCCTCGGGACTTTCAACCTTGTCACCGAGGGTTAATTGGTCAAGTAATATGTTGTTCTGGGAGTCAAGTTTCTTTTTCACTATAAGATACTGGAGATTAAGAGAAAGCGCTCCCTTTTGTATTGTGTATCCCAGATACCTGCCAGAATAAGGTGTCACCGGGCTCAAGTCCATATTTTTAAAATCAATCTTAAGGTCAACATAGAGATCATCCCGCAGAGGGTTTATCTTGCCCGTAATTTCAAGAGGGGCATAGTTTTCAAGCTTTCCACGGAGGTCTACGTCGGCGAACTTGTTCTCCTCAGAGGACAGCCCTGATATCCTCCCCCCGATTTCAAGGAAGCTGGAGGAGAAGTGAGGTTCGACATGCCTATCTGAGAAATTTATCGTGCCCCCCTGGAAAGTAACGGCATCTATCTTTATGAGTTTCTCTGTTTTTTTCGTCGGAACTTTATCAGGCGGTCTTGCGGTACTATCAAAAGATTTTTGCTGTGCGGATTCAGAGGCTTTTTGAAGTTCACTGATAGGTCTGCCTGTTGCAGCGGCGTCTACAGGCTTTGCGTAAGCCTCAACAACAGGCTCCCCGGCCTCTTCCTTTGTGGCAGCCACTTCGCCTCCGCCTTTTTCCTGCATTATTTCCTGAAGGTTCATCGAGCCGTCTTTGTTTATAATGATGCGTGAATAGAAATCAGTCAGCGACACCTGGGCTATATTGATGTAAAGGGGATTGTAAGTGGCGTTTATTTTTTCGAAATTAAAAGAATTCCATTTCAAAAAATCCTCGGCATTGGCCTTATCAAGTGATGCAAAGTTTCTCACTGATGCCTCGCCCTTGTATGAAGCCTTCATTATGCCGTCCCTTGAATACTCGGCAGAAACAGTCCCGTTTAACGATATATCGCCCTGTGTGATTATGATCTTAACACGGTCTGTAAAGTAAGACTTTAACGGAGCAATCTCAACACCTTCGACATTCAGCTTCATATTCGCTGAGAGCGGATTGATGCTGACAGAGCCCTTTGTTGTAAAAGAGCCTTTTTTATTGAATAGAAAAGAAAGAGATGCTCTGCCTTTTGAGTTCTTTACAGTCGAAAGGTTGGTCCCCTTAAAGTTAATCTGTTCGGCAATCAGATTCACAGGCTCCTGCAGCATAGAGTCCTCTATCTTTACCGTATAGCGATCTACAGCAATGTTTTTTAGCGTGACAAGCAATTCCTTCTCTTTTTTTGTCTTCCCTTCTTTTTCCTCCGAAGTCCCTGATTCTGGCACGAGGCTTAGTACGTTGAACTTGCCGTCACTATAACGTCTTATTTTTAAAAGGCCCTTTTGAGTTGAAAGTGCGCCTATGTTGACCTCTCTTTTTGTGAGATCCACAGATGTATTATTGAGTGAGACCACAGGGATATTCAGGAAATCATCCTTCTCGCCTCGCTTTCTCAGTTTCAGGGAAGTTAACGCTGCTGAAAGTTCTGATAACCCTATCTCGGGCTCTTTTTCCGTCTTTTTAAACATATATTTTGTCAAAAGGTCGAGCGCGCCTCCTTCGATATCAAAAAGCACGCTCTGAGAGTAATAAGGCGAATACTTCTTAAGTTGTATTTGCCTGAATTCCAAAGTGCCCTCAGATACGAGGGGATTGATCGAAAAATCATTTTCGAGTATCACGCTCTCTTTGGATTCCGTCTGCAAGGAAAGGTGTGCCTTTGCTTTCTTATCCTGTGCGGTGCTCAGGTTATCGATTCCGATCTCTATCATTTTCAGCGTGGTTTTGAAAGGAATTGATGTGAGATCTGAGAACTCTATCTTCCCGTTTGCGACCCGAATCTGATCTGCATCAAGGGAAAGAGGGGTTGCCTCTTTCGCAGGCGGCTTTTCTCCGGGTTGTTTTTCAGGCAGAAGAACCAGCAGATTTATTTTCGATGACCTGTCACGCGATATGTTCAACTCCGGAGATTGAAACATCATTTTTGTTAAATGTATTTTTTTTGCGATTAAGTCTGACGGAGCAAAAGATATCTCAATTGCAGGGAGAGATACGAGAGGTTTCTCTTTGAGATCAACAACCTTAACTTTCTTAAGCGAGACATCACCGGTCACATTCAAGGACGGCGGCCTGTCTCTGTACTGGATGTATGAAACCCCGGTGTTCACATCAAGAAATCCGGACAGCATCTTAAAAGACATCTTGAATGGAGAGTATGCCAAATAAAATGGGATATCCAGGTCTTTGATGTTAATATCCAGATGAGTCTCATAGGAGTCCTTAAACGGTTTAGCCTTGCCTTTGAAAGAAACAGGGGTACCATTGACCTTTGCCTCAAATGAAGGATGAACGTAAATATCGACATAATAGGGCAGACTGGATATTAAGGGTATCTTGATATCCATATCTCTCAGCTTATGTGCTGTATGTTTCGGACCGTCAAAAAAGTCGACGCTTCCATTAAGTATCTGTATATTGTTAAGGGAGAACCTGGGCTTTTTTTCTTCTTCTTCTTTTTTCTGCTTGGGTTCCAGGAGGTCCGAAAAATTATAGGAACCGTCCTCGTTCCGCACTATGTTCACGTAAGACCTGCTCACTTTAATCTCTCCGAGAATCAACCCCCTTTTTAATAGAGAGATACTCTGGAAGTTCAGGTAAAGTTCGTCAAAGGATACAAACGCATCCTGGTTGTTTCTTTCATTAACCAGAAATCCTCTCAATGTTACAGACAGCATGAA
>Ga0224506_10001271_pt1 | contig 18216 bp, 20 predicted proteins | sample SF_Jan12_sed_USG_2_FD_169108 | JGI IMG/M metagenome (GOLD analysis project Ga0224506, IMG submission 169108) | Sediment microbial communities from San Francisco Bay, California, United States - SF_Jan12_sed_USGS_8_1 | ecosystem: Environmental > Aquatic > Marine > Sediment | place: USA... | reverse complement strand
GACGCATCACTCGGATCTGTCACCTGAAGCGGAATGCTGCTGATCGGACACGACGTGGGAGGAAGGCACCCTTGCCCTAATCCCCCGAAGCGGTCATGGCCCCACGCCCACACGCTGCCATCTGCCTTTTGTACTAGCGTATGCACTCCGCCCACGGCAACGGAGACTACATGTGAGAGGAAGGTACTCGGATCAATTGGGTCGGTCACCTGGACCGGCGTGCTGCTGTCACTACACAATCCAGGGGTACAGCCTGTCCCCAATTGGCCTTGTAAGTTATGGCCCCACGCCCACACTGTCCCATCGTTCTTCAGCGCTACGGTATGGAGCCCCGCTCCAATGGCCACGATGCCTGTGAGGAAAGTACTGGGATCACTGGGGTCCACTACCTGTAAAGGCACGCTACTTGGGGCACAACCAACTCCTACGGCACAGCCATTCCCTAGCTCACCGTTATCATTGCTTCCCCCCCAGGCCCACACCGTCCCATCCCCTTTCAGCGCAAAACTCGCGTTCCCCTCGTTTCCACTTATGGCCACAACACCCGTTAGAAATCCCGATGGATCCCCAGAGTCCACTACTTGGTCGGGTATACTCCGATCGACACAATCTACCCCAATCGTACAGCCATCCCCTAAGCCACCATTGTTATTGCTCCCCCATGTCCAAACGGTGCCATCTGCCTTGAGAGCGATCGCATGCCCTAAATCTCCACCTACGGAAATCGCTACCACATCTGAAAGGAAACCACTCGGATCACTGGGATCGACGACCTGCACAGCTGTCGTAAGATTTGTGCAATCTACCCCAATCGTACAGCCGTTGCCCAACTCTCCATTATCATTTCGCCCCCAGGCCCACACCGTCCCATCGGCCCGAAGACCCATCCGATGTTGGGCACCAACCACTGCAATGAAGTCATTGGTCAAAGGCGGAACCAGCTCCACCGTACTCCTGCCCGATCCCCAATCAACTGGTGTTCCCGAATTGACGATCTTGGCTAGGAACACATCCCGGTTACCACCACCAAAGGTATCATCAAACGCATTGGCGGTGGGGAAGTCACTGGAGTCTGTGGACCCCGTGAGATAAATGTTGGAACTGGAGGAAATGGCAATGGCAGTGGCCACATCCAAATCGCTCCCTCCAAGATAGGTACTGAAATCAAGGTTAGTCCCATTTGGGTTCAGTTGGGCAACAAACACATCATCATCAATTGAACTCGATCCCGCATAGGATGCTTGAATGGGATGAAAGGTGGGAAAATTAATTGAACCTGTGCGCCCAGCCACGTAAACACGGCTCACTCCATCTACAGCGATGCTATTGCCGGAATCGAGTCCACTACCACCCAGAAAGGTTGAGAAAACCAAACTGTTCCCTGCCAGGCTAAACATTGAAATAAACGCATCGGCTGAACCCCCACTAGTAGGTTGCAAAGGATTCACGGTCGGGAAGGTCGATAAACTTGCTTCCCCAGTTACGTAGGCATTGCCAAGGTTATTGACCGCAATCCCTTTACCTCGTCCAACCCCCAAATAAGTCGAGTAGTCAAGGCTGGAACCACTCACATTCAATTTAGCAACGAACACGTCAATGAGTCCGCTCGGGCCACTACCTGCTAATGGGTTCACAGTCGGGAAGTCGGCGGATTGGGTTTCCCCCGTAACGTAAACGTTTCCTGTGGAGTCCAAGGCTAGATCTGCTAGGGTTTCCAGAGAGGATCCTCCTAGAAAGGTGGAGTACACAAGAGAAGAACTGATTGCCGGATTAATTTTTGTGACATATCCATCATTAAACCCGCTCAGAGTGGCTCCCGTAATTAAAGGGTTGAGAATCGGGAAATTGCTTGATTCCGTTCCACCTCCAACATAAATGTCGCCGCTACTATCAACGGCTATACCGGACCCCCCGTCTTCAGAATCACCTCCAAGGTAGGTAGAAAAGATAAGTGCTGAACCAGTGTTATTGAGCACAGCAACGAAAGCATCCGCAGGACCAAAAATATCAGTCCCGTGGAGCGCTGCTCCTCCAGGAATAGGGTTAACAGTGGGAAAATCCGTTGAACTGGTGGCTCCTGTTACATAGGCATTTCCAGAAGCGTCGAGTGCGATTGCCCCGCCCCCATCTGGACCGTTCCCACCTAAGAACGTGGAATAGAGCAGGGCAGAACCTTCGGCATTCATTTTGCTGACATAAAATTCGTTACTTCCTCCACTGAGCCCTGGCAAAGGATTGACTAGAGGAATACTTCCTCCAGTGGTGATAAAATAAGCATTGCCCATTTGATCTACCGCAACATCATTTCCTGCCTCTAAAAGGTTAAATCCTAGAAATGTCGAATAGCTTAAAATAGGGTCAATGATGAGGGGCTTCGTCGAATCGTAGGCGGCGAGTTGTATGGCCACGGCAGATGGTGTGTCGTCAGGCGTGAGGCGTAAGGCGTGGAGAGCCATAGCTTCTAAAACATAGTTGGCAGCGACTTCGACTTTTCCCCCTTCAACCATTTGATACACGTGTGGCTTGAGTAACCGTAAGTCTCCTCCATTAATACCTAGCAAGAGATCTCCTGCTTCGTTGACGCTGAGATGTTCTGTTCCCTCAAACGCCAATTGGATCTGATTGGGATCGGCGCCCGGGGCGACCACCAGGTCGTATTCCAGTTGACCTTGGTTGCCGTAGTAGACCAGATCAATGCCCTCGTAGAGATTGTCGTACTGGACTTTTTTGTACGTGGGGATGTGGGTGCGCCATTTGGATTCGTCGCTCCCGATGAAGTAGTTGACGATGCCGGGAAGTTTGTCGTCCCCGGAAACGGTTGGTGTTTGGTTGGCCCCGGAAAATTTCATGCGGATGACGGAGGTCGTACTTTCACTGTTGGCTTCCTCGTGGTCTTTGGATGCTTCGCCCCTCACCCTATCCCTCCCCCCACTGGGGAGAGGGGATTTCAAACCAGAAGATGGGAGGGTCGAGCGGTCGTCGACTGTTCCCCCGCCTTGCAGCGCAGTCTTTGACCTCTCACCCTCCGCTTCACGCTTGACGCCTAACGCCTCACGAATCTCCTTTTCACTTTCTTGTTCCTGACTCCTGCCTCCTAACTCCTGACTCGCTGCGCGTCGTAGCGACAACACGGCTTCCGTCTCGGTGAGAAACAGCGTGTACCCTTTGCCCCGCGCCAAATACTTCACCCGTTCATCCACCTGGCCCTTATTGGCTTCAAAACTCAAGGGCAGGCGAGCCAGGTTTTTGATGCGAGGTGAGGGGGGAATTCCCTTTTGCCCAGAGCTCAGAAGTGGGACGCTTGATTTCATGCTTGCTCTGTGTTGACTGGCTTGCTCTAGGTTTCTGCCCAATGGGTTGGTGGCCGCTTGGTTCTCGGGTGTCGAGGGGAAGGAGGCTAGGGTGGGTTTTTGAGAATATCCGGCCGGGGCCTGCATGATCATAGAAGCGATAACAGCTCCCAACACGAGTAGGGACTTGGCCTTACTCCCTGCCCGCCTTCCCACGCTCCTGGCTGGTTGTCTTCTTTTGCGAACGGTGGCTTGAGAGGCGGTCGGACCCACGTGAGTTTTTTTGTCGACTCTGTTCCAAAAATTTTGCATTCCGCACCCTCTTCCTTTTCAGCCGGTATGGTTGAGATCCTCTCCATCGGGCTCATCCTTTTGTCGGATGGTTGAGGACCCGAGGGAGCCTTGGATACGCTTATAAGGTGTCTGGAACGATGGGAGGCTCTCGGCTATATTCTTGTCTATGCCGACGGGGCAGAAGAATGGGGAATGGGAAGATGCCGTTTTTGAAAATCCCCGCCTCCTAGACGGAATGTTGGCCTATCCTGGTTCCAGGTCGGAGGCGGTATCCTACGAGGTATCGAATGATACGAGGCGTGGATGCGTGCGGTGTGTGCTGACGCTACATTCTTATGGTCATATGATTGGACTCCTCTTTGTCTTTTGGGGATTTGCATGTATTCCTGGCGTGATCCCCCACTTCCTCATGCCCGACATCCTCGACCCATTGTTCCCAAGCCTTCAAAATGCCTTTGCATAATCTGATGACCTGTCGATTGAGATTCATCGTGGCTGGACGCATGACTGAGAGTTCCTTTCATTTCCCTGAAATCCACCAGTCCCGTGCCATCGCGCCACGTTCCATGTGAGAAAGGATCTACCATGCCATCGGCATGGCACCGCCGCGTGAATATTTTTGGTTCGTTGGGTTGGCCTGTTCAACTGTTCCCGCACCATAGACTCCGCACCTTTTGTTGGCTATTGGTTTTTGGTGGCTTCTTGGAACGACGCCTTGTGCGGCGAGGTTCATTCGCGAGCCACGTCTTTGCCTAATTCGTTGATGGTTGCGTCTCTTCCATCCTTATGACTGCGTGATCTGATGCCTGGTTGCCCTCCCTATTTCGTTCCTTAACTTCATTTTGTGCGAAAGTTCTCATGATTGATGTCTGGTTCATCACGCTTTCCTGTGGATAAAGCAACCTTGATGCCATTGGGCCATTTTTGCCTACCTTCTATTCATTCGTCTTCCAATGCCTCATTCTGACAGGTATTTTCGGATGGTTTCCCTCGCCACCTTCCTGCGCCGACGGCCTGGTATTCGGCAATATGTTATCCGTTTAGATACATTGTGTTATCTGATTAGATACATTATGTGTAGTGCGGCGGTTTTCGGAAAAATTTTCCTTTTTTTTCAGCGTGTTAGAGGCTAAATTCTTGTGGGCCCATGTACTTCATTTCATGGGTTTTCCTGGTATGTGGTGAGCCCTTGTCTCTCCCCTGCTGCATGAGTGTGGAGTTTTTCTGAACGGCTTCTACCCCCTCATGCCTGAAAACTTTTTAAATTATGAGGGCTTATGGACACGAATCCGGAATATTGGCCTCGGCCATCCCTCGGTTATCCAAACAGATACACCGCGTATGTTTTTTGTTGGGGAAGGGAGAGCGAGGATCGCCCTCAGAGATCAACCGTGAGAGGGTGAGCTCAAGACCTTTTTGGAGGAAGGTACTGTTGGGGAGGTCAGGTTTGGCAACAAGAACCGACGTCTCGGATCATGCCCTTTTCTTTTCAAAAATTTATAGAATAGATAAATTACCGAGAATTGACATTTTCCCTAATCCATAGAGAGGCAGTTTATGAAAACTGTCACCGCAACCGATGCCCAAAGCCATTTTGGTGCATTACTGATGCATGCCCAGGGTGAACCGGTCGCTATTACCCGTAATGGCAAAGCCGCAGGGGTCCTGCTTTCTGCGAAGGATTATCAGGAATTAAAGTTACAGGCCTTGCGGCAGGCTTTAATTGAAGGAGAAGAAAGCGAAGATGTCGGGCCCTTCAATATGAAGGGCATTCTTGCAGACGCCAAACAATAGGCCTGGCTCACGCCTACGAATGCCTGACATCCACAAAAAAGGTGTCAGGAACCTTATTTATTACTTCGATGCCATTCTCGCCCCAAAGGGAAGTCGTCGGGCGTTCAATGGATCGTCTGCATTTCTAATCCCCCTACCCCATTTGGCAAAGGGGGACCTCCGAGGGTTTACTTCGTTTCAGCGGCAAGGTCTGTTGAAAAAAGCCGCCAGCGGCGTTCCCTGCCTTCGCCGGAGCGGCTTCGCGCAGGCAGGTCGCCCTTTTGCCGTACTCACGTACTGCGGGTACGTTTCGCGCGCAAAAATGGCTGTGGCCTTGCTGGACGGACATTTTTGAACCGCCCCGAAGACTCTGATCTTCAAGGTCTTCTGGGGCCTTTTTGCTCTTGCAAATTGCCATTATTCAACACCCTCTTTGTTAGGGGTGGGGAACCGGGATAGGCACCTTCGGATGGAGGGTAATGTATGAGCCTGTGTAATGCTGCGCCTAAAGAAAAATATCTCATCTTCTGGACCAGGGGAATTTTCTCCTTGGCAATTACCCATTGCGCATGTATAATTTTGTCATACAGGAGGAAATGTCATGCCAGATAAACGAGTTGCCTTAACCGTTTCGCTCCCACCAGGATTGGCAAGAAAGTTCTCTCGCCTGGCCAAGGCCGCGGCGAAAAATAAGAGCCAATTGTTTCGTGACATGATTGCCTCGTATGAGCAACGCCAATTAGAAGAAGCGTTTTTCTCTCTGCAACGCTACGGAGCGCGCCAAGCCAGGAACCAAGATATTTTAACGGAGGCCGACATCGAAGCCCTGGTCTGCCAGGACCGTCTGGAGTGAGAGTCGTCTTTGATACGAATATTTATATTTCCGCATTTGCTATTCCTGGCGGGAAAGCCGAGGAGGCCTATCGCTTAGCCTTACATGGGCATTTTTCTCTCCTCTCTTCTATCACGATTCTGGCTGAAACCACCCGCATTCTCCAAACAAAATTTTATTGGGCTAGGACCGAAACGGAACGTTTAGCGACCCACTTAAGCCAAGTCAGTGAATTGATACCCACCCACCCTCATGTTCAGGTCTTAACGGATGAACCGGACAATCGCATTCTTGAGTGCGGAATCGAAGGGCATGCTGACTATGTGGTTACTGGGGATCGTAGGCTACTTGAGTTGCGCGAGTATGAGGGTTTGCAGATTATCGCGTTATCAAACTTTTTACCATTTTTTACCGCGTAAACTCCGATAGCCCTACGTATTCTCACCTCAAGTTCCTTGGGCGTGGCAGGATGTTTCCACTTCGTTCCACATGGGAATGTTGAAAAAAGCCGCCAGCGGCGTTCCCTGCCTTCGCCGGAGCGGCTTCGCGCAGGCAGGTCGCCCTTTTGCCGTACTCACGTACTGCGGGTACGTTCCGCGCGCAAAAATGGCTGTGGCCTTGCTGGACGGACTTTTTTGAACCGACGCGAAGCCTCTGACATTCAAGATTTTCCTGGGCGTTTTTGCCCTTGGAGATCTGTATTCTTCAACACTCCCCGGCAGGGAAGACCGCCTTCAAGAAGCGGACTGTGGCTTACCCTCCCGACCATTGACTTCGCGAGATGTTTCGCCTTCGCTCAACATGACAACGGACCAGTGTGAGAAAAATCGATTGCTAAATTTCGAGCGTTTGGCCTTCTTGGAGGATGGTGACGTGGGGAATCTCGAGTTGCGCGATTTCTTGCATGATTTGGTCACGGACGGTGGGCTTCATGTGGTAGACAAAGAGCGGGAGATCGGGTTTGCCAATCTTTCGAAATTCCTGCGCGAGAAGTGTTGGGGTGAGATGTTTGCTTTGAATGGCAATATCCATCATTGAATCAGGAAAGGACACTTCAATAAATACTCCTTTGAGATTCGGTGTGCGTGCGGCCACCTGCCAAATTTCTTCAGTGTGATGCGTATCCCCGCTATAAATCCAAGCCGCTGAATCATCTCGAATGACAAAGCCCACCGTTTCAACGGTGTGGTTAACCGGGATCGGCGTAATACTGATACCTCCCGATAGGGAGACTTCCTTTTTGGCCTCCAGGCCCCGGGCACGCAAGATAGAATGCCGCGGGCCTTGAAGATCGAAAAAGTTCGGGAAGACCATGTCATTGAACACATGTTTTTGCAGACCCGCCACCACGGATGACAAACTGGCCACCACTACTTGATGGTCCACCAACCCAGAGAGATTATCCACCAAAGGTGGGATGCCCTTAATATGGTCTAAGTGCAAATGGGAAAGCAGGATATGTTTGACCCGTATTTGCTCTTCTAACGTGAGCCCCGAAGCGAGTGTCCCGGCATCAACCATGAGTTCATCATTGACGAGAAACCCGACACTCCGGCAGATGGTTGAACCGTTCGGCCCTTGTATCAGTAAATCAGAACCATGCGATCCCAATACACGTATTTTCATGATTGAGGCCTTTTACAATAGTCCGTTATTCGGAAGATATTCATGTGGTTTCCGGCCCTCTCATTCAATTCCATCTGCGATGGATACGAATTTGTCTCAGGCCTTTTCTTCCATTCTCCCACCCCACATCAACACCATTGAGGAGAACGGTCCTGAATCGTTGAATACCGCTAATTTTTGGTGTTGGAAAAGGGAGATGGAGAGTGAACGGAAGATATCCGTTGAGTCTTGGGATTCAAAACATCCCCGTGATCAAAACATTCACAGCCTTCCCTGAGTGTGTTTACTGGAATCTTTTGTCGATCGGACTATACATCAGAGCCTTGGACACTGTCAGTGACCTACGTCACTTTTTTCTCGTGATTCCCCTCACGGACCTTTGGCTCTTATTCCCAGACTTTATTGATGTAGATTGCATTTCGAGTGACGGTTAAACAGCCATTGTCTTTCAGGGCTTTCATGGCTCGGCTTAACGTTTCCCGGGAACAGCCCACCATCTTGGCCAGTTCTTGAAATGAAGGACGATTGGGCACCAAAAATTGGCCATTGGCTCGTCCGCCCCGTGTTTCCGCTAAGTTTAGGAGACATCGTCCCACGCGGCCGTAAATATCAAACATGACCAGGCTGCGAATTTGTTCATTGGTTTTGCGCAAACGTTGTGAAAGATGTTTAAGGATTTTTATGGCAATAAGTGGTTGGGTCTTGAGCAACCCCACTAAATCCTTTTGGCCTAGGAGCAAAAATTCACACGGTTCAACCGTCATCACGGTGGCCGATCGCGGGGCGGCTTCCAAGATGGCCATTTCTCCAAAAAAGCTCCCAGGACCCAACATGGTCAAAATAAATTCGCGCCCCTCTTTTCCTGACAACATCACTTTGACCTTCCCCGACAAAATGACCAGCAACACCTCGCCTGTGTCCCCTTCTTGAAACACGATGTTCTTGGGTGGGAACCTTTGACGCCTCCCCGTAGCCGAGAGCAAGCCCAATTCACGATCACTCAGATCAGAAAACAATGGCACCTGCTTGAGCGCATCTCTAGAAGGAACCATGCGTCACACGCTCCTTATAATTGCTCTATTGAAGTTAACGACATTTCGCGTCATATCTTTCCCCACCTTGCAAGATCCATCTACGGCGTGAGTTCCATAAAGACGCTTTGGAGCTCCATCATGCAAAAATATTTCAAAAAAAACAACTGGCGTATTGATCTGCCCACTTTCAGGTGAGTCCTCAGAGCCCCTACAAGCCTGGGTGATGCGATCACCCAATGAGGTCGCGGAGACCATGCTCAATCATGACCGCCAAAAGGATAGCTTTCCTGTGTATTCTTGTGGCCCTCAGCCGGCAAGAGGAGAGGGTATGAGCCAATTCGGGCTATTTCTTGACCTCCCAGATCGAATCCACGAAATTGGCATTTGCATCAAACATGTGTTTTACAATTTGATACCCACTCTTTTCAGCCAACCCTTCGATTTCTGATTCGGTGTATTTGTAGGAATGCTCGGTTTGCATCGGTTCCCACGCCCCGAACGAAAACTCCTTCCCCAGGGTACCCATGAATACCAGCGGGTCTCGCGTACTGTAAATGTACCTCTCGACTGCATGTGCTCTCGGATTGTCGTGCGCCTGTTGGATATATTGATTTTGGGTCCTGACTAGTTAAGGAGAAAGAAATGAGGATAATCTCCTGTCATGACCCGAAAAAACCGGTATGCGAAACGTGCCCAAATTTCGAGCAAGCCATTTCGCCAACTCGTGCGCTATTTAGTGCTGGATTGAACGGCCTCACAAATGGCTCTTCTGACGGGCTTGAATCGGAATACCGTGAATCGGTATCTGCTGCCGATTCGGGAACGCATCGCGCATTTTTGTGAAACGCAATCGCCGTTCGGCGGCGAAGTGGAAGTCGATGAATCCTACTTTGGAGCGTACTGTATTAAAGGGAAACGCGGACGCGGGGCGTACGGCAAAACCATCGTCTTTGGACTTTTCCAACGGAATGGCCACGTGTATACCGAATTGGTTCCGAACTGCCGGAAAGCCACGCTGCAAGCGATAATTCGGGGTAAGGTTGCCTTGGACGGCGTGGTTTATTCGGATGGGTGGCGAGGGTACAATGGCCTGGTCGATGTGGGCTATGGCAAACATCTTCGCGTCGATCAGAGCCAGGATGAATTTGTGCGAGGCCGTGCCCATGTGAATGGGATTGAAGGGTTTTGGGGCTATGCGAAAGCCCGTCTCGTCCGCTTCCGCGGCATCAACAAACGTACCTTCTACTTGCATGGGAAGGAATGTGAATTTCGATTCAATCATCGAGGACAAAACCTGTAGCATCTATTACTCAAGGTCCTTCGAAAGCACCCTCTTAACTAGTCATGACCCTATATATAGTTGAGGAAAATGAATGAGTGGAGGGCAGAACTGAGCGGATTCTTGAAACAAATCCAAGCCCACCAACAGGCCAATGAAAATTCCTTAATACAAGGTGTTAAGGTACTAGAACTCGCCTATAAAGCCCTTTCGCTTGATCTCCAGCAATCTTCTCTTGAAAAGGCCCGTCTATTGCGAATTGTCCAATCGAACTGTACCTGAGAGGACCTAACTCCGCCTCCAATATACAAAAAGCCCTTTGACCTATTGGCCAAAGGGCTTTCTTTTCAAAATTGGCTCCCCGGGCAGGACTCGAACCTGCGACCATTCGGTTAACAGCCGAACGCTCTACCAACTGAGCTACCGAGGAACGAATATTTGGTGAGTTGTTTTTTCTATGTAATGATTTTAGCGGGACTTCCTGTTTTCTTCAAGAACTGAGGAAATATTTTTTGGTGTTAAAATTGAAAATCTGCTGAATCCTCTTCACCCTCATCGGCCTCGGACGCACCTCCCTCTGAGAGGTTCACGTAATGTCTGGCCCAGGATAAATAAATGTTGGCGCTGTCTCGCATGGCGTCGGCTCCGTTTATAAGCTTAGTAACCACCTCCGAATCTCCACCCGCCATTTCCATATCTCGCGCTTTAACCTCAAGCGACGCATGAAAATGCTTCATTTGGTTAGCCAGAGTGTTCATCTGTTCACGAAGATCATCATTCATTATTCCGTTCCTCTCATGAACGTCTGTCAGGCAAATTTATTAGTAATCACTATGGCCAAGACGAAAAAAAAGCCCTGCGATCTTCATCTACTAAGAGAAACATCGCAGGGCTTTTCAAGTAAATGAGTTTACCCTGAATAGGCCTGACCCAACTCCGCGGCTTCTCCAGCCTTATCCATTAAGGTCCCATCTGAATTCACGGCCACCATATCAATCGCTTCATGCTTGGCGGCGTCACAGACGACTTTACACAACTCACAGCCCTTACACCGTGCAATGTTCACTTCCGCAATCATTTTGTCTGGATTGAGATCCAGGCAATTGGCTTCCGGACAATACATGATGCAAAGCCGGCAACCTTTTTTTGCTACACACTTGTCTTCTGTCACTAGGGCAACATTATACATCTATCTTCTTCCTTCACTGAGGTTCTCAGAATTACGCCGCAGCAGGTTCTCCAACCATGACTTCTACCTTGTTTTTCTCCGCCCATTCTGCGGCAATTTCATAGGATCGTTTCACCGTATCTAAATTCTTTTTTAATAACATTTCTTTCTTCGCAAATTTTTTCTTAATCGCTTCGTCCAAGGTGGCTGTTCCACCAGATGCCACGAATTTCTTTCCGAATCGTTCCTGTAAAGCCAAGTCCAACCCATCCATGGAAACACATTTGGTGATCCCTGCTACAGAACCAATCATCGTCATATTGGTTGCCAACTCGGTTCCAGCAACTTCCATAGCAATGTTTGTCCCAGGAATATTAAAGACTGAGACGTTCATATCTTTAAGACGCTTGACATCTTCATCGGACAAAAGAGGCATATCGGTATTAATAATAACGAGGCCACCCTCTTTAATTCCTGAATAAAATGGCATCGTATAACTCTTCCCCATCGTAATGACCTGAGGATGGAACACTTGAATCACATCAGGAAACACCAATTCGCCACGATCATAAATTTTTCTCAGTCCAATTCGACAATAGCTCTCAGCTGGCGCCATGCGTTTTTCGGCCCCAAAGAATGGATTCGAAATGGCAAACTTGCCATCTTTGGAGGCAGCCATGGCCATGACATGGGCCGCAGTGACCGCACCCTGCCCTCCCAGTCCTGACATTCGGATATTAATTCGACGTAAAATCATGAGATCACTCCTCTCACATGTCCCGCTTCTTACACTGTTACGGTTTGGGAAGCCAGTTGTCTTTTCGCTTCAGCCTTTCGTTCCTTTTCCTTTGCGGCCATTTCAGCCAACAATTCCTTTGCCGGTTCACTGACAAACTCTTTGTAGGCAAACCGTTCCGAAGGCTTTTCGGAATCCCGCATTTCCTGCAACCCTTCCATGCTATTTTTGCCAATTTCCAAAATACAAGGGGTATAGAGTTGCAAATATGTTGGACCGATCTCACGAGCCACATGAATTGCATTTTTAATGACTTTTTCCACCAAATTCGGCTTGCTCACCGTACAATTCACGACATAGTGGCAACCTGACTCACGCGCGATTTCTGGCAGGCGGACTTTTTCAAATGACTTTCCAACTGGAGCCATTTTCGCGACAAACCCTTTTTGCATCAATCCACTTTCTTGTCCACCAGTGTTGGCATAGAGCTCATTATCAAAACAAATGGTTGTAAACTTTTCTTGCCGGAACCAGGCTTGAAGAGTCATATCCAGCCCGATGTCGACGGTCGCCCCATCTCCAGCCAAGACCACCACATCTTTGACTCGATCTGGAAAACGTACACTCAGGGCTCGCTTTAACCCTGAAGCAATGGCGTTTTGGTTACCAAACAGGGAATGGATGTTATGAACAGCTACATGTGGGAAGACCAAACTCGTACAACCAGTTGAGCCCACCATCACCGTATCTTCTGGATTAGGCAGAGAAGCCAAGATATAACGAAACGCCATTGATTCCGGACATCCTGCACAAAGAGAATGTTCCTCAATCAATTCCTTGGCGTTACCAATATCTTTCCATCCTCGTTGCTCATTCCCGTACGTTGCTCGCTTGACCAAATCTTGGTACTCAGCCGGCATAATGTCATACAACTCTTCTGCGATCTTTATTCGTTCTTTACTCATATGTTTCTCCTTTATATTCGTGATCTGTTCGAGAGAAATCTGCCCTCACAGAATGCTTTTTTATATTGTGTCAGCCTCGTCCGGCCATCGCAGGAACTTTCATCCCTAACAAGGTTTTGATCTCCGCTGAGATAATTTCTGGCGGCATGGTCATACCACCACAGACATGAGGACCCGCATGTACCCGTTCATTATTCGGAATAGTCGCACGAACTTCACGAGCGAGCCATCCTGTTACGTTGAACTCTGGAACAATAATATGCTTTGCATTCTTTGTCGCTTCTTTAATTTCTTCGCCTGGCCATGGGCGCAAGGTCTTGACCTTTACTAGCCCAACTTTAACGCCTTCATCTTCCAAGAGGGCAATCGCTTCTCGACTTTGCGAAACGGCAGTTCCCGAAGCTACGACAATTACGTCTGCGTCCGTATTTTCGGTTTCAATCAATCCATTCATCCAACGAATGGTGTGTTTTCTCGAACGCTCAACGGCCGCCCACACCTCTTGCTGCCAACTGGCATGAGTGGCATAACTAATATAGTTACTTTTCATCACAAACGGATCCCGCATCATGCGAACCGGAGGACATTCCATATCCATACACGGAACAGGTGACCGATAAGGATCATAGGGTGGAAGACACATTTCTGTGGGAGTGAGATCAACCATATCTTTAGTATGGGTCACAAAAAACCCATCGCAGCATAAGGCCAGGGGCAAATGGACATCAGGTTCCTCCGAGACCATATATCCCATGAGGATCCAGTCGTAAAAATCTTGCGCCGTTTCTGCATGCCACACCAGCATTCCAGTTTGCATAAGATAGGAAATCTCTAATGTGTCCGGTTGAATGGAAAGGGGTGAGTTAATGCCTCGGCAAGTCACAATCATCTGAATAGGCAACCGAGCTCCAGCCCACATTGGGAAGTTTTCCATGGCCCTCATCGTCCCGGGTCCCGCCGTGGTGGTAAAGACCCTGGCGCCACCAAAAGCTGCCCCGGCACATTGCGACATCACGGCAAACTCACTCTCGCCTCGGAAATAATCGCCAATGTAGCCTTCGGCAAAGAGTTCACCACATAGAGCGGCGGCTTCGCTTTGAGGTGTAATGGGATATGCCACCATCATGTCACAAGAAGCCCGACGTACCGCTTCTTTAATGACTTCACTACCGGTAAAGAACGACGGCGTTCTTTCGGCTTCAAACATCATTTTCCAAGGATCAGTGTATACCTGATCTTTTTTATTCTTTTGTCCTATGAATGAAGCTTGAGTGGCCATGTCAAGACCTCCTTGTAAGCGCTTCAGGTGAAAAGCAGATTTACTATTATTATGCTCAATTCTTCTATTTTGTTATTTGATAATCCAAATATTAAAGCCATGGGAACACTATACACTACAAACGTTTGTCTTATTCAGGCGGAGGGACAGTTCCCTTCAATTTTTTAACCCAATCGGCCAGTCTCCCTATCTTTTCGGCGGTGGCATCCCGAAACGAGAGCATAGCATCTTCATGCCCAGCTTGGGCACACATGGCTACGGTATAACAGCTTGTACCCCCACGAATGATCTTGAGCGAGAGATTGGCCTGATGACAATGCACTCCCACAAACATACAGGCATCGATTCTATTGTGCCAAATGGTCAAATTGGGGTGATTGGGGTTGATTTCAATTTCTGGATTGATTTTGGGATATTTAGGACGATAGTCCGGCATGGGAATGAGCATGGCTTGCTGAAGCTTGGGATCGACACATTCCTTAATGGTTTCATACAAATGGCGGACGGCTTTGGCTTTTTTGGCTGCTTTCTCGTTCCATGCCCACAGCACCAATGGGCCGGGAAATATCGTTGGAACTTTCGCTGCCAAAAATTCTCTGGCGGCCTGTTCCATAGCTTCTTCTTCAGAAACAATCGCACCATGAATATGGGCTTGCCCAGGATCGGGCAATCGGATACCCATTGACGACGCGGAAGGGGGTAAAAAATGTTCGGGGCCGGGCATGACCTTATATGCTGTTGTCATCGTACTCAAAGTCTCCATTCTTCAGAAATTTGCACAAAACACCCTTCCGTTCAATTCAAGCAATCCATGGTAATGGGGTGGCGAGCAATTCTCAATGCTGAAAAAGACCCAGCTACCCAAAAACTTAGACTTTTCGAGAAGGAATTGATGAGTCTTTGGGCCTACACATTAGGGATAAAGCCCAAGAGTATGGTCAAGTATAGAAAGCCCTTGGAAATATTGTCAATTCGTTCACGAGTCTGAAATTACCGAGCCCTGATTTTCACAATTTTGTATTCCCAAGCTGACTCACCTATGGTTTTAGGAATTACAGAGAAAGGAATGGTCACAGAAAAATCTCTCGACTGATTGGAAGGAACCTCTATGGGCAACGAGACCTCTTCTTGCCCCACTACTTCACAATCTCCATTATGACAGTCTTTAATGGTAGCCTGGAGCTGAATTGAAAGTATGGTATAGTCTTTTGCAAGATTCTGGAGGCGGCCAGCCACCACAAACGATCGAGCATTCAAGCCTGGGCGAACCTGCATTTGTAAAAGTTGAACCTGCTCGGCGGAAATCCGCTCAAATTCCAATTCTCGTTCCTGGGTATCCTGCCAAATAATGACCCCAATTGCTCCAAACAATAGAATGGTCGTCATCCCTAAACTGCGGCGAAATCTAGGGAAATAGACCGCCAGCAGAATAAGGAGTAACAAGACTATGAAAACGGCAATACGTAGCATCTCATCACACCCACAGGGAACACGGTGCCCCTACCCCCAGACATTACCGGCTTCATTCTCTCATATCGGCCCGAGTGAGGAAACTCTTTTAACCATTCGGGAGAATAGAGCATGACAAGTTGGACTCAGGAAATCGAGATTGCCTCAAGCCTAGCCAGAAAAGCGGGGGAAATCATCATGAACATTTACAAACAGGATTTTTCCGTCTCATATAAAGGAACCAATGACCCGGTCACAGAGGCGGACCAACTGGCCAATGCCCTTATTGTCAAAGGATTAGCCGATTATTTCCCCCAAGATGTAATAATTGCTGAAGAAAGTCCCCTACCGACTGAATCTCAGCTAACAGGACGCATTTGGTATGTCGATCCTTTGGATGGAACCAAAGAATTTATTGCCCGTAATGGTGAGTTTTCGATCATGATCGGCTTAACTCTCAATGGCCAATCACAATTAGGGGTGGTGTATCGACCAACAGAAGACCAATTATTCGCAGGAATTACTGACCAAAAGGCTTGGATGGAGCATCAAGGGGCAAGCCATGCGTTAAAGGCCACGCAGGTCAAAAACCCTACGGCCTTAGCCCTCGTCGCTTCTCGATCCCATCGTTCGCCACGGCTCTCGGAGGTTAAACACACGCTTAATATTCAAGAGGAACACCCCATGGGAAGCGTAGGGCTGAAGATCGGGTTTATTGCCAACGGAGGCGCGGATTTGTATATGGAACCAGGGCCCTACACGAAATCCTGGGATGCCTGTGCTCCAGAAGCCATATTACGAGGCGCGGGCGGATGTTTTACTGACATTCATGGAAACCCTATTCAATATGGGACGAATGACGTTCGTAATCTACATGGCGTCTTGGCCACCACTCAAGACTGTCATGAACGCGTCCTCCAAGCCTTGACGGGCTTGTGCGTCTCATGTGAAGGTTGACACCTTTTTTCGCCATTTTTAGAATCCAATCGCCTTCATTAGAGTTGCTTCAACCTTTAATTGCCAGCCTGCACGTATGCGTCAAGATGTAGTCATTATAGGGGGTGGCCTCGCCGGCTCCGAAGCCGCGTGGCACGCGGCAAACCAGGGCGCCAAGGTCACTCTCTATGAAATGCGGCCAAAAACCGAAACGGCCGCGCATAAAACCGAGCAACTTGCGGAAATTGTTTGCTCGAATTCGTTAGGCTCGAACGACCCCCAGAGTGCACCTGGCATTCTTAAACAAGAAATGCGACAACTCGGTTCGTTAATCATCAAAGTTGCTGATGACGTCGCCGTTCCCGCCGGAGCCGCCCTCGCAGTTGATCGCGAACAATTTGCCCAAAAAATCACTCAGACCCTGAACGAACATCCCAATATCAGAATCCTGCGTGAAGAAATTCATGACATTCCCCAAGATGGAGTGTGCATTATTGCGACGGGCCCATTAACCTCGCCTAAACTTTCTGAAGCCATCACCCAACTCACACGATCAAAAAATTTGTATTTCTTTGATGCCATTTCCCCGATTGTCGACACCGACTCCTTGAATATGGAGCGAATCTTTCGGGCCTCCCGTTATGATAAAGGCACCGCCGATTATCTGAACTGCCCCATGGACGAGGAGACTTACAACCAATTTTATGACGCCCTGGTAAAAGCTGATCGGGTCCAACCGAAATCATTTGAAAACATCCCCTATTTTGAAGGCTGCTTGCCCATTGAGGTCATGGCCGATCGTGGGCGACAAACCCTGGCATTCGGGCCCTTGAAACCCGTGGGGCTCATTGATCCCAAAACCGGAGCTCGCCCGTTTGCCGTGTTACAATTACGTGCAGAAAATCATCATGGGTCTTGTTATAACCTCGTCGGCTTTCAAACGAAGCTCACCTACCCAGAACAAAAACGAATATTTCGCATGATACCTGGATTGGAAGAAGCTGAATTTCTTCGGTGTGGAAGCATCCATCGCAACACATTCATTAACGTGCCGATTCTCTTGAACGACACGCTTCAATTAAAAAAACAATCTAAAACATTTTTCGCTGGGCAATTGGTTGGAGTTGAAGGCTACGTCGAGGCAGCGGCTAGCGGAGGAATGGCTGGGATCAACGCCGCCCGCTTACTAGCAGGGCAGGAACTTATCACACCGCCACCAACGACGGCACATGGTGCCCTGCTCCACTACATTACGACATGTGAACCGAAGCACTTTCAACCCATCAACACCAATTTCGGCCTATTCCCACCCCTTGATACGCCTATTCGGGACAAACAGAAGAAACGACAAGCGATTCAAGAGCGAGCGATGGCCGAATTTCAAACATGGACGATGCAAGCCGGACTTTCACGATGAATGACGCCATTCGTGCATTCATCCTCTATTTACAATTGGAACGCGGAGCGTCACAAGAAACCATTCACAACTACCAATCTGACCTTCAACAATTTTTAGCCCACCTTCAAGAGCAGTTTTTTCAGACCAATGCCGACC
>Ga0224506_10001270_pt1 | contig 18220 bp, 14 predicted proteins | sample SF_Jan12_sed_USG_2_FD_169108 | JGI IMG/M metagenome (GOLD analysis project Ga0224506, IMG submission 169108) | Sediment microbial communities from San Francisco Bay, California, United States - SF_Jan12_sed_USGS_8_1 | ecosystem: Environmental > Aquatic > Marine > Sediment | place: USA... | reverse complement strand
TTTGGCGTACATATGGAAGTTCAGATAAGAACCGAAGAAATGAACAAGGTGGCAGAAGCCGGCATTGCGGCACACTGGTTATACAAAAGTGGTGATGGAGGAACGAGTGTTCCACAACAACGTGCTCGTGAATGGTTACGTGAATTGCTGGAGATGCAAAAAGGCGCAGGTGATTCACTCGAATTTCTGGAAAACGTCAAGGTTGATCTGTTCCCCGATGAAGTTTATGTGTTTTCTCCCAAAGGTAAAATCATGGAAATGCCGCGTGGTGCAACAGCCGTTGATTTTGCCTATGCGGTACATACTGATGTTGGCAACAGTTGTGTCGCGGCCAAAATTGATCGTCGACTTTCACCGTTGCGCACAGAATTATTAAATGGACAGACAGTTGAGATTATTACTGCACCTGGCGCCAAGCCTAACCCAAGCTGGCTGAATTTTGTTATTACTGCCAAGGCGCGTGCCAATATACGTCATTATCTGAAAAACCTGCGTTATGATGAAGCGATTGCATTGGGAAGGCGTTTGCTTGATAAATCACTGGGTGAGTTCGGGCTATCAATTGATAAAATCGAGCCTGAACATATGAATAAATTGCTGACAGAATATCATATGGATTCCATTGCTGATTTACTCGAGGATGTTGGTTTAGGGAATCGTTTGTCATTACTGGTTGCGCGTGCACTGGTACCTGAACAGGAAGAAGAAACCGAGCAACCACTGAAAGGAAAAGCACGCCCGCTGGCCATTCGTGGAACAGAAGGTTTACTGGTCAATTTTGCCAGATGTTGTCGTCCCATACCGGGTGATCCGATCCTGGGTTTTGTCAGTACCGGCCGCGGTATTGTTGTCCATAATGAGCATTGCAAGAATGTGGCAGAATATAAAAACCTGCCTGAAAAATGGATTGATGTGCAGTGGGAAGATAACATTGACAATGAATTTCCGGTTGACTTGCGTGTCGAGGTGGCGAATCAGCGCGGTGTTCTGGCAACTGTTGCGGCCACGATTTCTGATATGGATGCCAATATTGAAAATGTTGAAATCAAGGAGCGTGACGGTCTTACGAGCACACTCAGATTTACAGTTGATGTGAAAGACAGAAACCATCTTGCAGACATAATGCGTAATGTTAAACACCTCGATATGGTGGTGCGTATAAACCGAATGAGAGGTTAATAAAAACTTCAGGGTTGAAAGGTTTAAAATTAAAAAGGTTAGAAAATATGAAAGAAATTATCAGTACCGACAAGGCGCCAAAAGCGATTGGCACATACTCTCAGGCCGTCAAGTGCGGGCAAACAGTTTATCTTTCCGGACAGATCCCGTTGGTACCGGAAACAATGGAAATGGTGGGCGGTGATATCAGTGTGCAGATCAAACGCGTGTTTGATAATCTGAGTGCAGTGTGTTCTGCATCAGGCGGTAGTTTGGCTGATATTGTAAAACTAAATGTATTTTTAACAGACTTGTCCAACTTTCCGGTAGTCAATGAAATCATGAGCCAGTATTTCAGTGAACCCTATCCCGCGCGTGCCGCAATCGGAGTAGCATCGCTGCCAAAGGATGCCGGTGTGGAAATGGACGCAGTGATGGTTATTGAGAATTAAAGAAAAAAGGAAAGCGTTTTACAACAAGATATCTTTTATGGATACAGTTGCTGACAAGACAGAGAAAAATTCCGGAACTCAACCTGTCACGTTGGCAGCCTGCCCTGTCACCCATCTGAAAGGAATAGGAAACAAGACAGCAGAAAAATTGAAACGTCTTGGAATTGTGACTGTACAGGATGCCCTGTTTCATTTGCCTTTACGCTACGAAGATCGGACGCGCATTACACCGATTGGAAGACTCCAGCCTTATGAGCCAGCCGTTGTTGAAGGTATTGTTGAGCTTTCAGATATAAAATTCGGCCGCCGCCGGATGTTGTTGTGTCGCATCAGTGATGGAACCGGTTTTCTTACATTACGGTTTTTTCATTTTTCATCGGTACAGAAAGAAGGTTTGGCTCGCGGGCGACGTATTCGTTGTTACGGTGAGGTCAGAAACGGTCCTCAATCACTCGAGATTGTGCACCCGGAATACAGTTTTATTGAAGACACTGAAACCTTGTCAACCGAGGAGACACTCACACCAGTTTATCCGGCAACAGAAGGTGTACATCAACTGACATTGCGATCATTAACAGATAATGCATTGGCACTTTTGCAAAAAATACCTTTGCAGGAATTATTACCATCATCAGTTTGCCAGAAAATCGGATTTCCGGAACTGCATGATGCCATTCAATGGATACATCGACCGCCTAAAGATATTTCTCTCTCCATGTTAATGGATGATAACCATCCGGCAAGAAAGCGGCTTGTTTTTGAGGAACTGCTTGCGCATCAAATAAGCATGAAACAATTACGCCAGCGGGCGCAAAAATATCATGCCCCAGTCATTAATGCTAAATGTGCACTGGAAAGCCGGTTGCTTGCCACATTGCCTTTTGAGCTAACCGGCGCACAAAAAAAGGTAATTGAGGAAATTAAAAAAGACTTGCTTAAACCCTGCCCGATGCAAAGGCTGATACAGGGAGATGTGGGTTGCGGAAAAACACTGGTCGCCATCATGGCCGCACTGTCTGTTGTTGAAGCCGGTATGCAAGCGGTCGTCATGGCACCAACTGAAATTTTGTCTGAACAGCACTTTAATAATTTTTGCCAATGGCTGAAACCATTAGGTATACATGTTGCATGGCTGACGGGAAAACAGAAAGCAACCGAACGCAGACAGGCACTGGAAGAAATTGCAACTGGCAAGGCGCAGGTCATTGTTGGTACGCATGCCCTGTTTCAGGATGAAGTGGAATTTAAAAATCCAGGCTTAATTGTGATTGATGAACAACATCGTTTTGGTGTGCACCAGAGGATGGCTTTGCGTGAAAAAGGCAAAAACGGAAAACAATACCCGCATCAGCTGATTATGACAGCCACCCCTATCCCGCGTACTTTGGCGATGACTGCCTATGCTGATCTGGATGTGTCCATCATTGATGAATTACCGCCGGGTCGCAAGGAAGTGGAAACTATTGTTGTTTCCAGTGACAGGCGTGATGAAATCGTTGCCCGTATTCATCATGCCTGTAAGGAAGGGCGTCAGGCCTACTGGGTTTGTTCATTGATAGAAGAATCAGAAGCACTGCAATGTCAGGCTGCATCAGATACGGCAGTATTATTACAGGAGTGTTTACCTGAATTGAAAGTTGGACTGATACATGGGCGGATGAAACCGGTGGATAAAGAACAGGTAATGAGCGCCTTTAAACTGGGCGATATTGATTTACTGGTTGCAACTACGGTGATCGAAGTCGGTGTTGATGTACCTAATGCCAGTTTAATGGTAATAGAAAATTCAGAGCGTTTTGGATTATCACAATTACACCAGTTACGAGGTCGTGTTGGTCGCGGCAGTGAGAAAAGTAGTTGTGTGCTGTTGTATCAGGCACCGTTGTCTGAAAATTCACGGACACGTCTGGCAGTAATGCGTGAGACCAGTGATGGATTTAAAATCGCCCAGCATGATCTGGAAATACGTGGGCCTGGTGAAGTACTGGGAACACGTCAGACTGGCATGATGCAATTCCATATTGCTGATATCATCCGCGATCAGGCATTAATACCTCAGGTAAATAAAGTATCGGAAGAGTTACTGGTTGATTATCCTGAAAACGCCAGACTTATTGTGCGTCGCTGGCTGGGTGAAACAGAAAAATACGGGAATGTAGGTTAATGAACGAACGTCTTTTTCAATATGCCCTGCTCATGCGCCTGGATAAACCGATCGGGATTCTGTTATTACTGTGGCCGACTCTATGGGCATTATTTATTGCAGGAGAGGGACATCCCGATGGACTGGTTTTATTTGTGTTTGTGACGGGCGTTATCTTAATGCGATCGGCCGGTTGTGTCATTAATGATTATGCTGACCGTAAAATCGATCCCTATGTCACACGTACTCGTGAAAGGCCGATTGCATCTGGCAAGATTTCTTCTAAAGAAGCGCTGATATTGTTTTCCGTATTATGTGTTAGTGCATTTGTGCTGGTGCTTTTCATGAATAAACTTACCATCATGATGTCTTTTGTCGGTGCCTTTCTGGCAGCAACCTATCCATTTATGAAGCGCTATACCTATTTACCCCAGCCTTATCTGGGCGCAGCATTTGGATGGGCAATACCCATGGCCTTTGCTGCACAAACGGGTGAGGTGCCGGTTGTGGCCTGGCTTATGTTTATTGCCGTAGTTTTATGGGCAACCGCCTACGACACCATGTATGCAATGGTGGATCGCAGGGATGACTTGCGTATTGGTGTCAAGTCAACGGCTATTCTGTTTGGTGATGCCGACCGTATTATTATTGGACTGATTCAACTGACACTAATCTGGGTTCTGATACTGGTAGGTCGTCATCTTGAGTTTGGTATTTTTTACTATATGGGTATTGTGGTAGCAGCGGGTATGGCCGGTTATCAGCAATACCTGATTTACAAACGTGAACCTGAAAAATGTTTCCGTGCCTTCCTGAATAATAACTGGTTTGGCGTTGCCATTTTTGGCGGAATTACTTGTCAATACTATTTAACCTGATTATTTTTTCCCAAAACCTGACGCTATACTTGGTGCATGCAAATCAAGAGCCCGGCAATTACTCTGTTAATGTTTCTGCAGTTTTTACTGTTATCTTTGCTCGGCTTGTCAGTACAGGCCGAGACGGTACTCGATAATTTTGACAGTACTTCCTATGCCGGCAACAACGGTACTCAAAACTGGGTAACTGACTGGATTGAAGTCAATGAATCAGATGGCGCTACCAATGGTGATATTCAGGTTGTCTGGAATTCGGGCAGTTATCGGTTACAGATAAAAGATAATGATGGCGGAGGAGAAGGTGTCTATCGCGAAGCCAGCTTGACCGGTGCAACAGCTGCAACCTTGAGTTTTGTCTATCGGCGCAGTGGGCTGGATAATGCCAATGATTATGTAAAGGTAGAGGTTTCCGGTGATGGTGGTGTGTCATGGACAGAACTGGATCGTTTTACCGGCCCGGGAACAGACATCAGTTATCAGACCATCAGCTATGACATCACAACTTATATTGCATCCAATACACAAATACGTTTTTTAAGTTCCCCCTCTCTTGGCAGAAATGACAGGGTATTCTTTGATAATATCCAGATTGATTACACACTTCCTGTCACGCCTCATTTTTCCATTAGTCATGATGGTTTCGGCGATAGCTGTGCTATCGAGAATGTGACTATTGCATATCATGACGGTGTACATACAGTCGATACGGCTTATACAGGAACAATAACCCTGTCTACATCAACCGGTACCGGTGACTGGTCTCTCGTGTCCGGTTCAGGCACGCTGACTAATAGTGGCAGTGGTGCAGGTACATACGTGTTTTCTGCAGCGGATAACGGTCAGGTGGTGCTGGGCTTGAGCAATTCCACTTCTGCGTCAGTGAATATCAATATTACTGATGGTACCTACAGTGAATATGGAACAGAAGATGCTGATCTTGTTTTCAGTGCTTCTGCCAGTAATACCTATGCCGATGATTTTTCTGTTACCAGCTACAGTAATTCAACCGGCACTCTGGCCTGGGCCACTGACTGGCTGGAGATCAATGAATCAGATGGTGCCAACAATGGTGATATTCGTATTACTACTGATAGTGGTGACAGGCGATTACGGCTTCGGGATGGTAATGAAGGTATTCAACGCGAATTCAATATCAGCACAGCAACAACAGCAACACTGGCATTTGATTATCGTCGGGACAGTCTGGAGGCAAGCGATACTGTAACACTTTCAATTTCCAGTGACGGTGGCAGTACATGGACAACGCTGGACACCTTTTCCGGCACAGCAACAGATGCATCCTATCAGGCAGCAAGTTATGACATTACTGCCTACAAGGCCGCCAATACACGAATACGTTTTATGACATCCGCCGGGATGACAAATGGTGATCACCTGTATATTGATAATGTTGTTATCACAACCAGTACTGCCAGTGTGTGCGGTAGCATTGATAATTTTGAAATAATTGTACCTGCAGCAGCCAGTGTGTGTGATGGGGGTAATGCGGAAATCAGTATTGCAGCAAAATATGGCAGTACCACAGTGACCAGTTATGTGGGACAGGTCACTCTCACAGTATCAAACAGTCGTGGTGACTGGGCTGCAGTCACAGCAGCAGGCACGTTAAATAATGGGACAGCTGATGATGGTGCTGCTACTTATCAGTTTGTTGTCGGTGACAGTGGTGCAGTTACTCTTGAATTAGGTATGGCAGTGACAGCAAATGTAACTGTTACCGTACAGGATGCCAGTGCAGCTGTCACAACAACATCTGCTGCGTTTGATTTTGTGAATGGGACACAATCATTGAGTATTACCAACGATACTGTGCAGGTGGCGGGTAAACCACAATCCATGACAGTAACGCGCCTGAAGAATGATTGTACTGTGAATACCGACTATAACGCGACACCGGACATGGCAGCATGGATAACAAGGGATGTCAGCGATCCTGCCGGAGCCGCACCAACAATAAATGGCGTATTAATCCCGGATACTGATCCCGGAGTAAATAACCTGACGGGTGTAAATGCATTAACCTTTGTAAATGGTGTTGCCAGTTTTAATCTGGATACAACTGATATAGGCAAGTATACGCTTAACCTGAAACAAAACAGTCGCAACGGCACTTCCAGCACTATTATTACCAAACCTTTCGGATTTAATATTGATTTTAGTGGATTAAGATTGGCTGATTTTAGTGATGATGGTCTAATCAATGGAACATCCGGTGATACATCATATAGCAATAATGAAACAGGAACTGTATTTGCTACAGCAGGACAAATGTTCAGTACCACCATCACAGCCATGCAATGGCAAGCAAGCGATGATGATAACAGTGACGCCATTAGTGTTGCCAATGACGGTATTCCTGATGGTGACGCCTTTTTGGGCGATAACGTATTCACTGCCAGTTTTGGCGGAGAAGGGGCGACAGTTGATCTGACATCAACGGTTGTTGCACCAGCGACAGGAAGCAATGGGATACTTTATGTAAACAGCATTGGTGCTGGTAATGAAGCCATCAATATATCCGGTTTTTCATCCGGGGAGCGTAATCTGGATCTGGTTTGGAATGAAGTCGGTATTATGTCAGTCAATGCCAATATTACAGGTAATAACTATTGGGGCAGTGGTATTGATGTCACCGGTACAGTAACGAATGTTGGCCGTTTTATTCCTTCACACTTTGCATTATCTGCCCCCTCCATTACCAACCGCAGTACATTGGCCTGTGGTACGACTTATACCTACATGGAAGAAGTGTTTAATGCCAACTTTACATTAACAGCACAAAATACAGCGAACAATACTACCAGCAACTACACCGATGTGTTTGCAAAACTGCCGCTCAGCGATGATCTAGCAGTCACACAGGATCTGAATTTTGGTGCTGTCAATGATCCGGCTGGTACACCAACAGAATTAACCAGTCGACTTGATGTGGCAGGTTCACCCACCGGTAGCTGGGGTAATGGTATTGCCGTTATTAATTATCCGGTTGCCCTGTTTAAATCAACTGATCCACCACCGCCTGGCAAAGATGATAATGCCGATGGTCCTTACAGTGCGTTTAATATCGGTATTGCTCCGGAAGACAGTGACAATGTGGTGATGAATACACTTGATCTGGATACCGATGTTACACCCGGTAATGATCACGCATTAATTGGTGCTTCAGAAATTCGTTTTGGACGAATTGCCTTATCCAATGCCTTTGGTTCTGAACTGCTTGATATGAATGTCCCCATGGTCGTGCAATATTATGATGGCACCGGTTTCACCAACGCGGGCGCAAGTGATATATGCACCACACCGGCAACCGTGACTATTACTGATGTTTCTGGTACGGATGCGCTTGATGCCACCGTGGATACCTGTGTTCATGACACCGGTAACCCCGGTGTGAGTGGTAGCGGTTGTACAACTGCGGCACCGGCGAGCGATCAGTTCCAGTCACCGCCTGATCTGGTCGGATCAGAAGGCAGTTTTAACCTGATTTTACAGGCACCCGGTGCGGGTAAAACCGGTGAAGCTGATATCAATGTCGTCATTCCTGCCTACATGCAATATGACTGGGATGGTGACAATATAAACGACAATAACCCCGCCGCCGCCCGGGTCACCTTCGGGATATATCGAGGCAAAAGTGAAACTATTTTCCTGAAAGAAGGCAGATAGCAAAACAAAATCCCCCTGATATATCAGCTATTTAAAGCAGTTTCCTCCTGTAATTATTTAAAAACGAATCTATACTTAATGTTGGAGTAGTGACGGCCGATATTTTGTAAGATATTGTTTTTTTTAAAGAAATTGATCGTAACAAATATAACTAGAAAAATAACAGGGGGAAATGACACTGTTTTCTCTATTTAAACGCAAGCAAAAGCAGGATGGATTGGCTGGTCTGACAATAGACAGCGCCGGTATTGGTATATCCAGAATTCTTCATCCTGCAGGGCAAGCGCCTTCACTCGAGGCTTGTGCCTATCGCACCTGTGATGTGACAAATCAGGCCAAGGTATTGGCAAGTCTGGTTGATGAATTCAATCTTAAAGGGTCACCCTGTTCTCATGTATTACAGCCGGGTGAATATACCCTGCTATTTGTTGAAGCGCCTGATGTGGAAGCAGGAGAGTTAAAGGCTGCTGTGCGTTGGCGCATCAAGGACATGATCGACTTTCATATTGATGACGCGGTGATTGATGTGTTTGATATCCCCGGTCAGTCGCATGGCAATCGCCCAAGAATGATGTATGTGGTCGCTGCGCAGTCTGGATTGATTCAGAAAAAAGTGGAACTAATACAAGGTGCAGGTCTGGATATTTCCATTATTGATATCCCGGAATTGTCACAAAGAAATATTTCTTCAATGTTACCCGAAGATGTCTCCGGTGTTGCGTTTTTGTATTTGTCAGATAAAGGTGGGCTGATCACATTATGTCGTCAGTCAGTACTGTACCTGACCCGAGTGCTTGATATAGGAGCGCAAACTCTGTTTGCAGCAAGTGATGAAGATAGTCGCACCCGCGCCTACGATTCTGTTGTACTGGAAGTGCAACGTTCACTGGATTACTACGAAAGTCATTATGCTCAGTCACCAATAAAGACGTTGGTCATTTCAGCAGACAACGAAAACTCACTGGATCTGATTAATCATCTGAATGAAAACCTTGGTATTACGTCACGCATGATTGATATTGATGTTGTTATAAATAGCAAAGTACCAGTTGATATTAATTTACAAACACATTGCATGCCCGCCATCGGTGCTGCATTAAGGAGTATGCATTAATCATGCATCAACAGGAGATCAATTTATTTCAGCCATTACTGAGAAAACAGGTAGATCGTTTTTCCGGTAGAAATATTCTGAATGTATCCGGTTTTGCATTGGTCGGTTTTCTTTTGATATATGGTGTGTTTTTCTGGCATGTCACCAGTATTAAGGGAGAAGTCGAGGCATTACAGGTCAAACAAAAACAGACAACAGAACGCCTTGCTGAAGTGAGTAAAAAATTCAAACCAAAAAGAAAAAGTACCGTGCTGGAGTACGAAGTAAAACAAGGTGCAGCTGAGTTATCCATGAAACGCAAAATACTGGGTGCTATCGATGATATTCCGGTTATCAGTACAAAAGGTTTTGCCGGTTTTCTGGAAGGAATGGCGCGTCAGCATGTCAACGGTCTTTGGCTGACAGGCTTTAAGATATCAGGCGGGGGGAATGATATGAATATATCAGGGCGCAGCCTTGACCCGGCACTAGTGCCTGCATATTTGAAAAAATTATCAGGCGAACAGGTTTTCCATGGTGTGGATTTTGAAACATTCAGCATGAATCGTGCCAAAGATAATATCGCAATGATTGATTTCATGTTGTTATCGAACGGCCAGGAAATAACACAATGAAAGACAGGCTGGAAAAACTGATTACAAGAATTGATGCATTCAATCAGCGTGAAAGAATAATGTTACTGGCCGCTGTCATTGTCTGTATTTATGTTATCTGGGACAGCGTTTTGTTGCGCCCGCTTGAGGAAGATAAAAAAAGTGCAATGAGCGAAATTCAGTCACTTAATAATCAGGTAAGTGGTCTGGAAATACAGATAAACAGCATTATGCAGCAAAACAAGGTTGACCCAGACAAGGCAAACAAGTCGGCTCTGGAAAAACTGAAGCAGGACATCTCAGTAATTGATGACAAGCTAAAAAATGCAACATTAGGTTTAATCACACCCAGACAAATGCCCAAGGTTCTGGAAGATGTATTACATAAAAGTAAAAATATAAAACTGGTACGCATGGAAAGCATACCCGCCGTCTCCCTGATTGAGCCAAAAGAGAGCAATACTGTACAGTCAGCATCTGAATCTGCAGGTATTTTTCGACATGGTTTGTTAATGGAAATAGAGGGCGGTTATCTGGATACGCTTGCGTTTTTGCAATCACTGGAAAAACTCGAGTGGAAACTCTATTGGGATGCGATTGAATTTAAAACTGAAAAATATCCGACAGCGAAAGTTATTATCAAGGTATATACGCTGAGCCTGGATAAGGGGTGGATTGGTGTTTAGAACAGGCATTGTAATTGGTTTACTGATATCGATGGTTTCAGCCCATGCGGAACTGAACGATCCAACGCGCCCGGTAAATTATGTTCAGGATGCGTCAGGGAAAAATGGAAATGCAAAAAGTCGTATGCAGGTCAGTTCGATCATAATTGGAAAAGAAAGAAGGGTTGCCATTATTGATGGTCAATCTGTGCAAAAGGGAGATGACATACATGGAATGACCGTGCTTGCTATCAGACCGTCAGAGGTATTGTTAAAGTCGAATAACAAGGAATTACAGGTATCACTGTTACCGGAAAAGGTGAAGGCGCCTGTGATCCGGAAGGAGTTGCAAAAGTGAATAGAATAAATAAAAAACGATTGTTCCTGATGATTGTTCTTGCCTTGATGAGTGCCTGTTCAGGTTCGCCGCCACAGGAAGGGACATCCATTGATCGAATGACAGGCATACTGGACGACGGCATTAACGCTACAGCGCAAAAGGCAAAAGAGCCGAGTATTCCGCCTGCAGACATACAGCAGGGGTTACTGCCACCGCTGGATATGGGCTTGCCGGATACCGAAGGTAAGCTGGTGGAACAGCGTTTTGATATTTCAGTTGATAATGCATCCGCCAGAGAATTTTTTATGGGGCTGGTCGATGGGACAACTTATAACATGATTGTACATCCGTCAGTGAGCGGTAACATTTCATTAAAACTCAAAAACGTTACGATTGACGAAGTCATGGAAACAGTGCGTGATGTATATGGTTATGAATATCGTAAAAACAGAACCGGTTATCAGGTGATTCGTGCCGGTATGCGCACAAAGGTATTTCAGGTCAATTATCTGAATATACAGCGCAGTGGTACATCGCGTATGCGTGTCAGCTCCGGTGAAGTCAGTCAGGCAGGTAGTTCGGATGATACGGCAAACAATAATAATTCAGCTGCTGATACCGTTTCTGGCACAGAGTTAGTAACAGAAACATTTACAGACTTTTGGAAAGAATTATCTGCGACTCTCAAGATGGTAGTGGGAACGGAAGGTGGACGCAGTGTGGTTGCGAGCCCACAGTCCGGCGTAGTGCTGGTCAGGGCATTGCCCAATGAATTAAGAGATGTTGAGCATTTTATCGAAACCATCCAGAGCATTGTACAAAGACAAGTGGTGATTGAGGCCAAAATACTGGAAGTGGAATTGAATGATGGTTTTCAGTCCGGTATTAATTGGGCAGGCATTGCGGAAAACAATAAGGGTCGCACGGCAGTCTTTGGCCAGACTGGCGGCGGTTCGGCTATTGGTACTTCAGGTGCGGGTGTAACCGGTATTAGCGGTAATACTGGCGATCTTTCACCAACTGCACTAAGTCAGGTTGCCGGTAATGAAGTGGCGGCATTTGGTGGTGTGTTTACACTGGCACTGAACTTCAATGACTTTACCTCATTTATTGAATTGCTTGAGACGCAAGGCAATGTGCAGGTTTTATCCAGCCCCCGAGTATCCACATTGAATAATCAAAAAGCGGTCATCAAGGTAGGTAATGATGAATTCTTTGTTACAGAAGTATCCAGTTCTACTGTAACCAGTGGAACTAATAGCGTAGTTTCTCCTGATATTACTCTGACACCGTTTTTCTCAGGTATTGCACTGGATGTAACACCACAGATTAACGAAAAGCAGGAAGTGATTTTACATATTCGCCCTATGGTGAGTGAGGTATCAGACCAGACAAAGAGTATAAGAGTGGCTGGGCAGGATCAGAGTTTACCACTGGCATTCAGCAGTATTCGTGAATCCGATAGTGTGATTCGTGCCGGCTCGGGTCAACTGGTTGTTATTGGTGGGTTAATGAAGGATACCACACGGGAAGATGTGGCCTCTGTGCCGTTACTGGGTGATATCCCTTTCATAGGCTCTGCTTTTAGACATACAAAACAATCATCACTTAAAAGTGAGCTTGTTATTCTATTACGTCCGGTCGTGATCGGTGGTGATAAGGGCTGGCGTGATTCATTAATAGAAGCGGCGAATTCCATCAAGTCTTCACGGCGCGGTTTTCATTATGGCGCTAAAAAAGAAGTATTTGGTGCGGCAGCGGAATAACAGAGGAGCAGGCTAATGTATCTGGAAAATTTTAATCTTCAGGAAATGCCATTTTCCATTACACCTGATACCCAGTTCTTTTTTAATCAGTCCTGTCATCAGGAAGGGCTGAATGTACTGCTTATTTCACTGCGTTCAGGTGAGGGGTTTATAAAGATTACGGGCGAAGTCGGTACAGGAAAAACGCTGTTGTGCAGAAAGTTGTTGAATGAAATTGAAGATGAATTTGTAACTGCCTATATACCTAACCCGTTTATGTCATCACGTGCTCTTTATCTTGGTGTTGCTGAAGAACTGGGTGTACAAGGTAAGAATGTGGCAGAACACCAACTGGTTAAATTAATCACCAAACGGTTAATTGAAATCAGGGCACAAGGGAAAAAGGCTGTATTGTGCATTGATGAAGCACAGGCAATGCCATTGGGAACACTGGAGGCAGTCAGATTACTAACCAATCTGGAAACCGAAAAGAGTAAGTTATTGCAAGTGGTTATTTTTGGTCAGCCGGAACTGGATGAAAGGTTGTCACATCCATCTGTACGTCAGTTGAAACAACGTATCTCGTTTTCATACAGTCTGACCCCGCTCGATAAAAGAAATGTAAAAAACTATATTCATCACCGGATGTCAGTAGCCGGATACCGGGGCAAGCCGATTATTTCATCATCTGGTGTCAGGGAGTTGTATCGGGCAAGCCGAGGTGTCCCCAGATTGATAAATATTATATGTAATAAGGCATTGCTATCAGCTTACGGGCAGGGCAAACACGAAATCAGAAAAAAACACATCACGCGTGCGATTAATGATACCGAATCAACAGCACCGCGTCGCCGTATTGTCAGTAATGTCTGGTGGTTTGGTCTTGTCACAGGTGCCGGTATTATTGCTATTGGATATAATTTTTATGCAAGTCAGCTAATCAATATTGTGCAGAGGTTTGTGCAATGAGTCTGATTAATCAAATGCTCAAGGATCTTGAGTCACGCAGTGCCGAAACTCAGGGTGATGGCAATCATATTATTAAAGGCCTTGCCAGTGCGGATATGTCAGGCCAGGGTAAAATAAAAACTATCCTGTTTTCGGGTGTAGTACTGGCTATCATAATTGCTGCTGTTTTTAGTTGGCAGAAAGGGTATTACAAACAGGTTTCTTCACTTTTTCTACCCGTGGAAACGCAAAAAAATATTGCTGCTACAGCGCATGTAAATAGACAGCCTGATGGAATAATAGAACCACAGCCAGTCATCAGTGAGCACATAAAGGAACAAACACCAGCACCATCTTCAGAAAATGAATCCAGAGTTTCCGGTCTGTACGATAACGGGATACAACAATTGCTGGATGTTGATCTGGAAATAACAACCGCAAACAAGATTGAACAAAGCAAAGAAGAAGCCGTTTCGGTACCTGCTGTAGTGGTAGAGGAATCGCAGAAAAAATCCGGTGAAATTATCAGGAAAAACAAACCACTGTCACGTGCAGAACAGGCTGAAATGAGTTACCAGTCTGCGGTTCGTCAATTAAAGGATGGTTATTTCTCATTGGCACTACAGTCACTCAAGGAGTGTCTGGATGTAGATCCAAAACATATCACTGCACGTGATCTGTTTGCGAACCTGTTGGTGCGTAACCAGCGCATGGATGAAGCACTGACGGTTTTGTCAGACGGGATAGAGTTATATCCATATCAACTTGAATTTATACAGCTTTATGCAAGGGTGCTGGCAGAGAAAGGGCTGGTAGAACCGGCGCTTCAGATGCTGGAGCGTATTTCACCGGATGTCGCAACACAGGCTGACTATCATGCACTGCGCGCAACACTGTATCAGCAACTGGGTAGATATGATCGTGCCATTGTTATTTATCAGGATGTACTTCGGGTAAAACCGGATCGTGGCCGTTGGTGGATGGGACTTGCCTTGTCACTGGAAGCAAAAGGGGACCATAAGTCAGCACTAAATGCATATCGTAATGTGACATTGACCAGTGATTTAAACTACCGCATGAAAACCTTCGCCGAGCAAAAGGTAAAAGAGCTGGAAAGGAAATAAAAGATTAACTGCACTCTGACAGGAGTGAATTAATCATACTTTCAGCCTGACTCCGATAACCTCCTCCAAACATATTCATATGATTCAGTATGTGATACAGGTTATAAAGAGTTTTTCGAGTCTTGTAGCCGCTATCCAGCGGGTAACAGTTGTTATATTCAGCATAAAATTCACCTGAAAAGCCGCCAAACAATTCTGTCATCGCAATATCAGCCTCCCTGTCTCCGTAATAGGTAGCCGGATCAAAAATAACCGGCTCTCCGGTTTTTAAAAATGCATAATTTCCTGACCAGAGATCACCATGCAAGAGTGAAGCAACAGGATTGTAGTCAGTAAAGAAACCATCCAGTAGCTCACATAACTGATATCCACGATCAATGATACGGCCGCTGTTGCCGGTCTTGCTGGCATAATCGAGCTGAAATTCAAGTCGTCGGGTTTTAAAAAAAGCTGTCCAGCTGGAATCGGAATCGTTGATTTGAGGGACAGAGCCAATCGTGTTATCTATATCCCAGCCAAATTGATCACGCGTTGTTTGATGCATGGCGGCCAGTTTTTGTCCCAATATCCGGTGTCCTGCATGACTTGACGAACCTGTTTCCAGAAATTCAAGTACCAGATAACATTGTTCATCACTGGTGCCGGTACAAACCGGTTGTGGTACGTGAATGGTATGACTGTTGAAGAGTTCATTTAGACCATGAAATTCAGCCTTGAACATATCTGCTTTATGATGATGATTTAATTTAACAAAATAACGTGTTTCTCCATTATCAATTACAAATGCCGAACTGATACAGCCACCACTGATACTGTTCCTGTTTTTTATTTCGAACGCAGTGCCGGTATTATTGGAAATATGTTCAGCAATATCATCCCAAAGAGACATTACGGCTTACCAGAGAAATTAAAGACAAATAAATCTTAACTCAGAATGAGTTTTGACACACGCTCGTGTAATGGACTCTTGCGCGGAAAATGTGCGAGTAAAAATTCCATCTGATCAGCGAGCACACGTTTTCCTTGTAAATAGATATATTCTGCATGGGTGGGGACAAATGGAATAGCCAGTAATTGCATGTTGGCTTCTTCCGGTGTGCGTCCTGCCTTGTGGTTATTACAGCGTTTGCAGGCAGTAACAACATTATTCCATGTGTCACGACCTCTCTTGCTAATGGGAGTGACATGGTCGCGTGATAAATCGCGAGATATGAAACGATTCCCGCAATAAAGACAAACATGGGCATCACGAGCAAACAGGGATTGATTGTTAAGAGGTGGTGTATAGGTATCACGCATTCTGGCCAGAGCATGATTATTACCATAGGTGGCAATAATGGAATTTACCTCAATGATACTTCTCAGGCCGGTGATGGCATTGTAGCCCCCATGCAGTTGATACAAAATGGAGCCACAGGAATAAGCAACTTGATCAAGATGATAAAGTTTGACTGCCTCCTGATAGTTGATCCATTCCAGCGGCATGCCGGATGCATCGGTTCTCAGTACTTGTTGCCCAAAATGATTCATGCCTGCCTACTACCATTAAAGATATAGTGGATACACATTCCCCACGGGCCTTTCATAAAGGTCTCTTATAAAGCTAATTATAGTTATAAATGGAGGATTTTCCCGCGTCAACAAAAAGAGACGAGGAAGTAGCTGAAACCAGAGGATTTTGTGACTAGATGTGGAATTCCGGGCTGAGTTCGTGCACAGCATTAACAAGGGCGGCCACGTTTTCGGGGTCAATCCCGGGATGGATACCATGACCCAGATTAAAGACATGACCGGGTCCATGGCCGTAACTCTGCAGAATGGATTGAACTTCCTTTCTTATCCGATCAGGATTTGTGTATAAAACAGCTGGATCCATATTACCTTGTAAAGCAACTGTATCATGGACTCTGGAGCGGGCATCGGCCAGATTAATAGTCCAGTCAAGACCCAATGCATCAGCACCACTTTCTGCCATGGCTTCCAGCCATTGGCCGCCACCCTTGGTGAACATGATAACCGGAATGTATTGATCCCCGTGGGTGCGATCCAGAGCGGAAATGATTTTCTCCATATAAGTGAGTGAAAACTCAATATAGTCACGGGAAGTCAGGCAACCACCCCAGGTGTCAAAAATCATCACAGCTTGTGCACCAGCGGCAATTTGCCCATTCAGATACTGGATTAGGGAGTCACTGATCTTTTCCAGCAGGCTATGCATGAGTTCCGGATTTTCATACAGCATACGCTTGGGTTGTACGAAATCCTTTGAGCCATGACCTTCAATCATATAGGTGGCCAATGTCCAGGGACTACCACAAAACCCAATCAGGGGTACCCGACCATTTAATTCATTACGTATCAAACGGACACCGTCCATGACATAACGCAATTCAGTTTCAGGATCGGGGATGATCAGGCTTTCAACATCTTGTTTGGTACGAACGGGTTTGGTGATGTGTGGGCCTTCGCCTTCACGAAACTCAACCGGTGTGCCCATTGCATCGGGAACAGTCAGGATATCGGAAAACAGGATCGCCGCATCGAGATCAAAACGATCCAGTGGTTGCAAGGTTACTTCACATGCCAGTTCGGGGGTCTTGCACAGGTTAAGAAAGTCACCGGCCTTTTCCCGTGTCTTGCGATATTCAGGTAAATAACGACCAGCCTGACGCATGATCCACACTGGTGTGACATCGACAGGTTCACGTTTAAGCGCACGTAAAAAGCGGTCGTTTTTCAATTCGGTCATTTAAGAGAAAGACCTTTTCCACACATTTTGTGGATAGTTGTTATATTTCAAGGTAATCAAGAATACCTTTTGCCGCTTCCCGACCTTCCCAAACTGCAGTAACAACGAGATCAGAGCCTCTTACCATATCACCCCCGGCAAAAATTTTCTCGTTACTGGTCTGATGCTGGTATTTGGCATCGGCTGGAGCAACAACACGATCACGTTCGTCAAGATTGATATTAAAGTCTTTAAACCAGCCAGCCGGGCTGGGTCTGAAACCAAAGGCGATAATAACATGATCAGCAGGGATGATTTCTTCGCTTCCGGCAATCGGTTCCGGACGGCTACGTCCACGTTCATCAGGCGCCCCCATTTGAGTGGTAATTACTTTAACTCCTTCAACCTTGTCGGTTCCAACAATTTCAACCGGTTGACGGTTCCAAAGAAATTTCACGCCTTCTTCTTTTGCATTAGCCACTTCACGTCGGGAGCCTGGCATGTTGGCTTCATCACGACGATAGGCACAGGTTACACTGGTTGCACCCTGACGAATTGAGGTGCGGTTGCAATCCATGGCTGTGTCACCACCGCCCAGTACAACCACTCTTTTTTCCTGCATATTAATAAAATCATCCGCTGATT
>Ga0224506_10001269_pt1 | contig 18221 bp, 15 predicted proteins | sample SF_Jan12_sed_USG_2_FD_169108 | JGI IMG/M metagenome (GOLD analysis project Ga0224506, IMG submission 169108) | Sediment microbial communities from San Francisco Bay, California, United States - SF_Jan12_sed_USGS_8_1 | ecosystem: Environmental > Aquatic > Marine > Sediment | place: USA... | reverse complement strand
AAACCAAACTGGTCTTTTGCTAAATATTAATAGCCCTACGCATCATTACTGTTTCTGAATTTCTGTACTGTTAGCCGGCTGATGTAATCGGTCGTGCTGACATATATTCGGTCTCTAATGTAGGGATCATTTTTGTGGAATCCCAGGACCCTGATGAGTTCCGCACCTAACCGCCTAAACACCCACTCGGCTTTACGCTCTAGCCAAAACAATTTGGACAGGCTTCGTTAAAATATAAACAATTTGGACAGGCTTCGTTAAAAAGGAAGACTTATTATTCCGGGGACAATAGGTTACCTGGCATACTGCTATGGTATTCAGTTTCATAAAGTGAAAATGCTTTTGATTTTTTATGTTTTGATAAATTTTAGGCATGGCTTTAACGCCTGGTATGGCAGCAATAAATTTTAGGTTGTTATGTGGTCTTTAATCAGTTTGAACTATGCGGCTTTGCTTGTTCGTTGCCGGTGCTTTGAAAATCTGGTCTGATAACACGCTTCAAACTGGGTGGCTTGTTTGATCCAGTCGGTAGTATCAATGTGAAGTCGTTGCAGTATCAGAGGCTGCGTTGCTGGGATATAGCCTTGTTTGTTGTTTAGGATTGTACGACCTGTGTAGTCAATCAGTTCGAGATAATCTTTCAGACTTAAAGAAATACCGTGTTGTATGTCGAAGGTTTCGTTCCCTGCAAATGGCAATAAGGGTTTTATCTGAAAGTGGTTATTGCATTCCACATCTTGCAGGCAACCCTGATCTTGCTGCTGTTGTACGGCATATTCAAGGTTAAAACCTGGATGAAGTCGTTCATGAATGCTGGTGTACTTTGATGTTTCTGGAGTATCGGCGATACCTGATCTAATAGGGTTTAAATCAACATAGGCCATGCAACTTAACAGGGCTTCTTCGGTAAGTAATGCCTGTGATTTAAAACGGGATTCCCAGAAGTGACCCGTACACTGATCTTCCTTGTTAGCAGCGCGGGCGATAGGTTCGTTCAGGCATTTCATAAACCAGCTAACTGATGATAATTGTTTTCGGTAACGCTCAGAAAAATCGCTGACAGCTAGTTGTTCAGCCGGACTCAATTCATCACCTTTAAGCCACTTCTGGACCAGCAAAGGCCCTTTATACAAGCTGGACCAACGACTAAAAATTTCGTCAATTGACCAAGACTTAGATTCATCCGGATTGATTTTAACGATTAAATGGATGTGATTCGACATAACCGCATAGGCACATATATCAATGGCAAACAATGAAGACAGTACCCGAATACGGTCTTCAATCCATTGACGGCGATGCTCATAGCTTTTACCAGTTTGTCTATCAAAACCGCACAGAAAGGTTCGACGTACACAACGTGAGATTAAATGGTAATAAGGGGTATCTTCAACAGAAATCAGCCTGTTTCTTGGCAGTGTCATAGCAAAATCCTTTTGCAACGAAATACATTAACAGCCTAATATCGACGATGCAGCGTGTCAATTAGAGAATTCCTGTCAAATAAGACAATAATAACAATTAGAAAATGCCTGTCCATTCATAGTGTCAGTTTCTTTATAGTGTCAGAATGCATATCCATTAGGAAAGAAATTAGAGGGTGCCTGTCCATTCATACCCCATCCATACCTTCTATTTTAGTGTCTAGGAAGTGCCTGTCCTAGTTTAGAGGGATAAAAGAGTGCCTGTCCATAGGGGGAGGGCGTTTCGTTATGGTGCGGTACGCAAACTCTGAACCGGAATTGCTGGATGCCTTTTTTGTTGAGATCTGCTCTGATTTGTTGTCATGTTTGGTTTAAGTAGTCCATGCCAATCTGCCCCTATTTATTTGACTAATGCCAGAAGTAATTCTTATGCCTAGAGTTGAATTAAATATATCAAACTGGCCTTTTATTAGTTTTTATTTTGAATAGATCTTTTTTAGAATACGGCGAACTACCCTGTGTAGCTCTATAATGATAATGCAGTATAACTGCAACCGCCTTCAGGGCATGGCAAAACAATAGGAGGCATAGTGATGTCAATATCTCCTCGTATTCAAGATTATCTGGTTTCTAACAACATTCCTTACCAAATCGTCCATCACAAATACAGTGACACTGCCAGAGGCTGCGCTGAAGCAGCTCATATACCTCCGGCACGTATGACAAAGGGTGTTTTGCTGAAAGATGGTAACGGATATATGTTAGCTGTAGTTCCATCAGACAAGACTGTTGATATCAACAAACTGAGTATGCGCGAAAACCGTTTGATAACAACAGCAAGCCAGCATGAAGTTAATGAGCAATTTGACGATTGTGTCAGAGGCGCCGTTCCGGGAATCGGTCAGGCGTATAATATGAGAGTTATCTGGGATGATCGAATTGTTCAGCAGCCTGACTGTTATATCGAAGCAGGCGACCATGAAGATTTGATTTACTTGTCTAAAAAAGACTTTCGGTCTCTCATGAGGGACGGGGAGCATGGAATGATTAGCCATTAATTTTGGTTAGACCAAGTCTGAATATTGGCATTCCAGAACATGGATGGCGGTAGGTCAAAGCTTTTTGCTTACTAGCCTAAAAGCTTGCTGGTTCTTGCGAATGGTCTGTGACTCACCACCGGGAACCATATGGCGAATTTTCAGGTCGGGACGATCCAGGGTTTCGCAAAGCAGGTACCACAATTTGGATTCCAGAGGCCCGATTGCAAGATGTCGCTGGTCTGCAGTTTCATATATGCCGCAACAAGGTAGGGGTTCGGATAATACCCAAGTTGTGTTTCAGGTTACCTATGGGTAATTATGGGCTATATCATTTGTTAAATGTATTCGCAATTTCACAGGATTTTCAAATGGAGTCCGGACGGTTGACAAATTATGTGAATTCTTGAAAGATGCCATGAAATAGGGGCGTCATGAATTATGGCACGACATTTACTGACTATTATTTACTCGCTATTACTCATGGCAGGTACTAAGAAGATGCCAAGGCATACTGTGATAGCTAAAATGCACTTCTTGGAGAAGGCCAATTGAGCCTATCCATTCCATAGTGGCAGTCTATAAAAAACGGTAATGTTAGGGTTTTTTGGTTATGTCAGGCCACTTTTTTTTGACGTGTCTGTTCTTCAAATAGTTGAAAAATAACTTCTCGCATCCATACATTTGCTGCATCTTCTTCCACAGAAGGGTGCCAATACAAATGCAGAGAGAAGTTATCCGTTACGAAAGGCAACTTATGAATTCGGATGCCTTCATGACCCGCAACAAGTCTTTGCGGAACGGTAAGTGCCAGACCCGAATTCATCAGAAGGGAAGGTCCCATTAATAAATGGTGTGTAGTGAAACCGATTTTACGTTTCTGACCTAATATCTGTAGTGCTTTATCAATTGGACCGCTATCACTGGCATAATCTGACACCTGTATATGTTTTAGAGAAAGGTACTGATCAAGGTTTAGCTTCATATTTGCCAGGGGATGATCTGTCTTTAAACAACAAACATAAGGATCTTCCATAATTTTATAATGGTTTAAATCCTGGATATTATTTAATGGGCCGTCAATAACGAAATCCAGAGTTCCATTTTCAAGTTCGTTACTTAGCGTATTGACATTAACCGGGTGTACTTCAATTCTGATACCCGGGGCTTCTTTAGAGAGCTTTTCAAAAAGGTGGGTTAACATTAATGATTCAGAAAAATCACCCATACTAATGTTGAACGTTCGGTCTGAAGTTGCCGGATCAAATAGAGAGCATTGCTGTACACTCTGTCTAAGAATGGTAAGGGCCTGTCGGATTTGGCCAATGATATTTTGGGCTGTAGGCGTAGGTTTCATACCTTTGCCAGTTCTTATAAACAAAGGATCATTGAACAGTTTCCTTAACCTGGAAAGTGCATTACTAACCGCAGGTTGAGTAATTCCAAGTACATGACCAGCCTTGGTAAGATTACCTTCGGTATAAATAACGTCAAATACAACAAAAAGGTTTAGATCAGTTTTGTGTAGTCCCATGGTAGTCATATCCGTTCTTAGATTATCAATTAAAGTAATAATAGGCGGTGAACATCTATATCTCAAATTTTCGGGTTAACTATCATAGTTAACTGTGTTTCAGTCAAATATATGCACTATAACGGCGATAAAAGGTAGATATTAAAAACACTTATGTGTCGATATATAGAATATATTGTTATTTATTAGAAACTTAAAGAATTATAACAAATTCTAATGAAATTGTCGTTTCGATAGAAAAATTATTTTTTTGTAAATCTTCACTGAACCACTTATAAGAATCATATTAAATTGATGAATAGTTTCTGACTCTGGATCAATCTAATAGTTTAATATTCGTTCTGAATGTAACTAAGAATAAACCACTAGTCGAGCCACATTTTTAATGTTGGATTGACTATCTAAATTAAGCGCGAAGTCATGTTTCTGAAGAATTTTAGATAAGTCTATTGAGTGTTGGTTATTCTGTCTTGGTATGGATGGCTATCAGTATATTATGGTAGCCATCTTGGAAGTCACTTTAATTAATTGTGGTTGATCATGACATGGCGGGCGACGGTATAGTCTTCCAGCGCATACATTGAAAGATCTTTGCCATACCCAGACATTTTCATGCCACCGTGTGGCATTTCATTAGCAAGCATGAAGTGCGTGTTTATCCAGGTGCAGCCATATTCCAATTGTCTGGCAACATTGGCCGCCTTACCCAGGTCTTTTGTCCATACTGACGATGCCAAGCCATAATCTGAATCATTTGCCCAATCAATTACCTGTTGGGTTTCATTAAAGCTGGTTACAGTTACAACAGGACCAAACACTTCACGTCGCACAATTTCATCGTCATGTTTAGCACCTGCTAATACAGTTGGCTCATAAAAGAAGCCCGGTCCGGCTTTCATTTTTCCACCTGCAACGGCTTCCATATGGCCTGTTGATAATGCCCGTTCAACAAAGCTGGCAACACGATTACGCTGTCGGTCTGAAATTAAAGGACCCATTTCCACGCCATCTTCATTTTGTGTGCCCACTTTTATGGTTGCTACAGCAGCCGCTAATTTGGCTACAAATTTATCGTAAATGTCATGTTGAACATAAACACGGCAAGCTGCTGTGCAGTCTTGCCCTGAATTATAAAAACCAAACGCCTTTATCCCATCAACCGCTGCGTCTATATCGGCATCGTTAAATATAATAACGGGTGCCTTTCCGCCCAATTCCAGGTGGGTTCTTTTCATTGTTTGAGCGGCTGTTTGCAGAATTTTTTGACCTGTTGAAATATCGCCAGTTAAACTCACCATGCTAACTCGGGGATGCTCTACCAGGGGTTGTCCTACAGAATCACCACGACCGCAAATAATATTTACAACACCTTTTGGCAAAATATCATTCAATATTTTTGCTAGCTCCAGAGTGGTTAACGGGGTCTGTTCAGAAGGTTTTAGTACAACTGTATTTCCTGCTGCGATAGCAGGAGCCAGTTTCCATGCAGCCATCATTAGTGGATAGTTCCAGGGTGCGATAGAAGCAACGACGCCAACAGGATCTCGACGAATCATGCTGGTAAAGCCTTCCAAATACTCCCCGGCTAAAGGTCCCTGCATGCATCGGATTGCTCCGGCATAGAATCTAAAGCAATCTACAGCACCAGGTATTTCGTCATCCAATACACGCTGATAGGGCTTTCCACAGTTCAGTGATTCAATTTTGGCTAGATGTTCAGCATTGGCTTCAATGGCATTAGCTATTTTATGCAACAGGCTACTTCTGTCGCCAGGTGTGGTGCTTCTCCAGGATTTAGCTGCACGATGCGCGGCATTTACTGCACTTGATACCTGTTCAACAGAGGCTTCGTTAACCAGCAATAAAACGTCTCCTGTAGCAGGGTTTATTACAGGTTCTTCTACGCCTTCACCTGTCACGAATTTTCCGTCTATTAATAATTTATTTTGAAACGACATAACGCTCTCCTAATCATTTTTATTCTTTTAATTATTTACCGCCGCCATCTACATCTTCATTTTCCATGGTTAGATAGTAAGCAACTAAAATAGGTATGGTGGTTACTGCGACAATAATTAATGCAACAACATTAGTAACGGGACGATCACGAGGGCGAATTAATTCCTGATACATCCATATTGGTAAGGTGGTTTGTTGGCCAGCAGTAAATGTTGTTACGATGACTTCATCGAAGCTGAGGGCAAATGCCAGCATGCCTCCAGCCAACAATGCACTACCGAGGTTTGGTAGTAATATATATCTGAATGTCTGAAAACCATCTGCACCTAAATCCATAGAGGCTTCAATAAGATTGGCACTGGTACGCCTGAGCCGCGCCACGGCATTGTTATAAACGACAACGATACAAAATGTTGCGTGTCCTATTACAATAGTCCAGAAGCCGAAGGGGATATCAGCGGCATGGTATCCGGCTCTCAGTGACAAGCCGGTTATAATGCCAGGTAAAGCAATTGGCAAGACTAACAGCATTGAGAAGGTCTCTCGGCCAAAAAACCGCGCCCGAGACAGTGCAAATGCCGCTAGTGTACCCAGAATAAGAGCTATCAGAGTAGATAAGGCTGCAACCTGAAGCGACAGTTCAATTGCACGCCAGACATCAGGACGGTCCCAGGCTCGTTCAAACCATTTTAACGTTAAACCGGGTGGCGGAAATTGATAGCTCCTCTGCTCTGTAGTAAAGGCATATAAGAATATAAAGGCCATTGGGATATGTAAAAATAATAATCCGCCGTAGGCTGCTAATTTTAGACTGATGGGTGATTTATTTGTTTTAGAGTGCATCGAAAGCTCCCATACGTTTCGCTAAAGCTAAATAGATCCCGATGATGATGATGGGTACCACGGAAAAAGCAGCAGCAAAAGGCAGGTTACCAGCCGTTCCTTGATGCATATAGACCACCTGGCCAATATACATAGTGGAGTTACCAATAATGCCCGGAATGATGTAATCACCCAGAGTGAGAGAGAAGGTGAAGATTGAGCCTGCAGCAATACCTGGCAAGGCAAGAGGAAAAATGACACGCCAAAAGGTTTGATGAGGCTTGGCACCCAAATCAGCTGATGCTTCCAGAAATGACTTGGGAATGCGTTCTATAGCAGCTTGAATTGGCAATATCATAAAAGGAACCCAAATATAAACGAATACAATAAAGGTGCCTAATCGAGAAAAGGACAATGAAGGTCCACCAATAAGTGGTATTTCCAAAATCCAATTTAAAACGCTTTCCAGACCTAGCGAATAGAAAATCCAACCGATAACACCCTCTTTGGCCAGGATGAGTTTCCAGGCATAAACCCGTACCAGATAACTTGACCAAAGGGGTAGCATGACTGCGAGATAAAATAACGCTCTGGTTTTACCAGACGTATATCTGGCCATATAGTAGGCAATGGGAAAAGCAATAAAAGCACAACCCATAGTGACTAGAATAGCCATACTGACCGTACGCAAAATTATGTCTATATTGGCAATGTGAAACAGATTGATAAAATTACTCAAGCCTATTTCGTGAATAACCTGGCCACTAAATTCATCAAGCCTGAAAAATGACTGGGCCAGCAAGTTAAGCAGAGCGCCCAGATAGATAACGCCGAGCCAGATAAGAGGTGGCAACAGCAGGACGGCTAAAAAGTAACGTGGATTAATATACAGCCAGGTCGATGCTCGGCGTAATATTCCCGCGTTCATGACAGTGCTATTGTTCACAACGGTGTCCCCTTTATGCGGTGAATTGCATCGTCGGCCCAATCCAGGTGTACCGTAGTTCCTCGGGAATATCGCTGGTCAGCAGAAAGGTGTCCCAGGTTTGCCTGATTAACAGTCAGCGTCAGGTCATTACCAACGTCAACTAGATAACGGATATAGGGCCCTAAATATTCTTGCTCCATGATTACACCCGATATTTTTGAGGTCCTATCCTGTTTATCGCTAGAGATAGTAATGCGTTCCGGACGTAAAATTGCGGTATCTCGATCATTTAGAATACTGTTGGCCTGTTCGCCTTTAAGTAGATTGACACTGCCGACAAAACTGGCAACAAATTCGGTTTCCGGTCGATCATACACATCGTCAGGACTACCGATTTGTTCGATATTTCCTTGATTAAAAATACAAATCCGGTCACTCATAGACAGAGCTTCTTGCTGATCATGAGTGACGAATACGAAGGTAATTCCGACCTGGCGTTGTAATTTTTTCAATTCAATCTGCATTTGCTCTCGCAGTTTTAAATCCAGGGCGCCTAACGGTTCATCCAATAACAACAGTTTGGGTTTGTTGATCAAAGCCCGGGCAATTGCAACTCGCTGTCGCTGCCCACCAGACAACTGTGAAGGCTTTCTTCCTCCAACATCAGGAAGGTGTATCATCTCGAGCATTTCATTAATTCGAGACTGACGTTCCTGGTTGGGAATACCAGCAACCATTAATCCGTAACCAATATTTTCGCGAATGCTCAAGTGAGGGAATAGGGCGTAATCCTGAAATACGGTATTTACGCTTCGGTCATAGGGAGGTGTTTTAGAACACTCTTCTCCAAGTATTTTAATTATGCCGCTTGAAGGAAATTCAAAGCCGGCCATCATTCTCAGGCAAGTGGTTTTTCCGGATCCGGATGGTCCAAGCAAAGTAAAAAATTCACCTTCGTTTATTTCAATATCAATATTATTGACAGCTACAACATCGCCATAGCGTCTAGAAACTGACTGAAAAGTTACAGCAGACATAGTAATTCCTAATAAAATTTATATTTTTGGGTTAAGACGCTCCATTCCTTGTGTGAATGGAGCGTGAAAGTAGATTATCTCCCGCCTAACACAGCGATGTAATCCGATACCCAGCGATAATAAGGAACACAGGTTCCCTGCGTCTTACAAGCACTTACAGGGGTGCGCCAGAATTGAATTTTGTCAAACGAATTAAAGCCGTTTGTAGCACAGCCTTCGTTACCTAATAATTCGTTTCCTGTGCAAGCAGCTGGAACTGAAGGAACTGAACCAAACCATGCAGCAAGATCACCTTGCAATTTAGGAGAAACAGAGTGTTCTAACCAACGGTAAGCGCAATTTACGTTCTTTGCATCGGCGTGCAACATGGTTGAATCAGCCCAACCGGTTGCTCCTTCCTTTGGTACCACAGTTGCAATATGAGCGCCTTCACCTGCAAGTACATTGGCCTGGAAGCCCCAAGAACTAGATGCCGCTACACCTTCATTTTTGAAGTCGTCGATTTGAACGAAAGCGTCATGCCAATAGCGACCTACCAACTTACGTTGGCCTCTTAGTAATTCTAATGCGGCTGCATACTGAGCTTCGTTTAATTCATAAGGGTCTAGAATGCCTAATTCTGGTTTTGTACTCATTAGGTATAGCGCCGCGTCGGCTATATAGATGGGGCCATCGAAAGCTTGAACCCGGCCTGAATTCGATTTACCGTCTGGAAGGTTTTGTTCTTCAAATACAACTGACCAGGAATCTGGAGCTGTTTTAAATACATCTGTATTATACATCAATACGTTGTAGCCCCACTGGTAAGGAACGCCATAGTGTTTGTTATCAACAGTGTGCCATGGGGAATTCTGTAGTCTGTTATCGACATTGCTGTATCCAGGAATCAGTTTTAAATTCAATTCCTGAACTTTCTTACCGGCAATCAATCTAAGACTGGCGTCGCCTGATGCAGTGACAAGGTCAAAACCGCCTTCATTCATCAAGGCAACCATCTCATCTGAAGTAGCAGCTGACTTAACGTTAACCTGGCATCCTGTTTCTGCTTCAAATCCAGTAACCCAGTCAAAAGCCTGAGCCGTTTCGCCACGTTCGATATAACCTGCCCATGCCAAAATATTCAGTTGACCTTCATTTTTACCCAGTCTCTTGACCATAGATGCAGCCTGCACAGGAGTGCTTAAAATCATGGTGCCTGCCAGTAGCGTGGCACCAAATTTTAGGGCAGCGGAAGTCTGGTATTTCATAGTGAGATCTCCAATCGTTTTCATTATTGTTGTTTATTGCTTAGATATCGATTAAAGATATTAGAGGAATATATCAAGATATAGATAATATTATTTATTGGCCATCAGTCATATAAAAAACTGATGGGCTAGGGAAGGGGTTGTTTATTTTTTGATCTATGCTGGTCTCGGGCGATTTCGATAAACTCCTGAGCGACCCAATGCAGTTTCGATCCCCGGCGCCAAACCAGTCCGATATCGATATTAGGAATGTCCTCTCGAATGTTTCGAGTTTCTACACGTTGCATCTCAAGAGTCCAGGATCTATATGCAAATTCGGGCAATATGGCGATACCAAGAGATGAGCCAACGAAATTTCTGACGGCTTCAACAGATTCTGTTTTTAGTTCAGAACGTATGGGTTTGTTATACCGGAGCCAAATCTGGTTGATTGTTTTATCAATATCGTTTGCTGTAAGTGTGATTAAATTTTCATTGATTAATTCATTCATGCTTACATCTGCCATCTTGAACAAAGTGTGGTTTACCGGTAACCAGACTTTGAGAGGAGACTTCATTAGTGTTTCAGTTTCAAATGCATCGAGATCTTTAAGTTGCTGCAGCATTAAAATGGCTACGTCAATCTCACCATTTATTAGCTGATGTTCTATATAGGCTTGTTTGTCTTCCTTAAGTGAAATGGCGACACCAGGAAAATGGTGGGCGAATCGGCTTAGCGGTTCGGACAGGTAATAACCGGACAGCAGGCTTGTAGCTCCAATTGAGAGAACACCAGTTTCCAACTTTGGATTGACTTTGAGACTAGCCGTGGCATCAGCTACAGTTGCCAAAATGCGTTGTGAAGACAATAAAAATTGGTGACCTTCAAATGTAAGCGCCATTCCAGCGTGTGATCTGATAAACAAACGAACGCCAATGGCACTTTCAAGTTCATTTAATGAGTTTGTTAATGCTGACTGTGATAGATAGAGATTTTTTGCAGCTTGGCTAACAGACAGTGTTTCGGCAATGGTTATAAAATAGCGAATTTGCCTAAGCGTAAAATTCATATACACCCCATCAAAAACATGTAAATACTGGATGCCCCATAGTTATGTTATTAGTCATTAAAATACCTCTGATCATGAATAGAAGGACTTCAAACCTGTGACTTAATATTATAGACATATTGAAATTCAACTTTACTCATGCATAACTTACAACTCAAATTATATTTATAATTAATCGTTATGTATGGATTCAATGTATAGCCGATTTCGGTAGCTTATCATCTATAATAATCTGGAAACCATGCTAATAACGCTAACTTCGGCTACTGCCACATATTTATTTGTTGATGAACCATGGGTTAATTGATCACTCAATTAGATCGAATTAGGTTTCCTATAATTGACTGCTCCTGTATTCTTCTGCGCGTAATTTAAATTTTATTCTCTGGTGTGCAGTCGACATATTTTTTATTAGTTGTGAATTAAGGAGTTGTTATGGGGCTGTTTTTTAGTCCAGATATGAAGGTTCAAAAAGATCGTGTTGTACTAAAAAAAATTGATCGCGATTTGGCAAATCGAAGCCTACCCGGTGTGTTTAGCTATTTTTTTGTGTATCTGGTTATCGATTTTTTAATGGGGCATCCGGAAGAATATCGATTATTAAGTTTTTCATTTGGTTTGGTAACCTTGTTGATTGCCGCAGCCAGAATTTTTATCGCACTGGGTTTTGAAAAACACTATGCTCGAGGCCCTGCAAGATGGCGCGCCTGGTTCTTGTGGTTGTCTTTATTTAATTCAATCATCTGGGGTGTGTTGTTATCATTTGTATTACTTCACGACGAGTTTTCTCATGCAAATACCCTGGCGCTAATGTATACCTCCGCGCTGACTGCTGGCGTAACCATGGTATATGCGCAATACGTGCGCTTCGTTAAGATTTATCTTTATGTCGTTCTATTGCCGCCAGCAATTATTCTCTTTTTTCAGTTCAACTTGCTGGACATTGTATTGGGCCTTGGAGTACTAGGATATTTACTATTTTTGTATTTTGAAAGCCATAAATATTATCAGTCTTTTTGGCTTAGAGTTCACAGCCAGTCTCAACTAGAACAAAAGGTTGCATTACTTAATGCGTCTCGAATTGAAAACGAACAAAGAGCCTTTGTTAATGAGAATGTTTTAAGTACCGTGATGCAAATGATAAAAACACCACTACAAGGTGTTTTAGGTATGCTATCTATTTTATCCGATACAAAATTGAATGAAGAACAAAAGCAGTCTCTGGCGGTAGCGAATCAGTCTGGAGATGATCTGGCTCATCTGATAACCGATCTCGAAGACTTTACCCAGTTGCGAAATGGTCACATACAAATTGAAAACAAGTTTTTCGATTTACGGAAGTATACCGAGCACCTTCTTGAATCGTTAGGGCCAATGGCGCATCAGTTAAATATTGAATTAAGTTTTCTGTATAACATTAACGTCCCTAGTCGAGTCAGTCTTGATAAAAAACAAACGGGTCAGGTAATCCAGAGTTTGGTTGGCTTTGCAATACATCATTCAAACGGTGGCGAAGTTGTTTTTAAGGTATCAACAGAAGAACGCTCTGAGGAAAAAACTCTTATCCGATTTTGCACCTATTTTGATAATCAGGATCTTGATATAAACGCTATTAATATTCAAATCAGAGACATGCAGATTGATCAAAATACCGAATTAAACTCTAGTGTGTTGTCGTTAATGATTGCTAGTCGGCTGGTTGAATTAATGGGTGGCAATATTGATTTCAGTTTGCTTGATAATGGCATCACTCGTGTCGCTTTCTTTGTACCCATGGAAGCCTCAAGCCAGCAAATTGATGCATTCCAACCCCATAAGTCATTGAAAGACCGCTCGTTGGTATTGATTGATATGACGAGTAGAGCGGCAATGGGCCTTTCTGCAGAAGCATCATCATGGGGCATGGTGGTTGAAGTATCTACGATAGATTTGCTTACCTCGACCGATCAGCGGTTAACCGCTGATTTTTACTTATTAAATATACCACTGGATATTGATTTACCAGAAATCTATAAGCGTATCGAGCAGATTTTGGCGCTAATCGATCAGTCATCGCAGGTCATTATATATGGTTCAGTAAATTATAGAGCCACCATTAATGAGCGGTATTCACAAATTATATGTTTAGCCAAGCCTGCAGGGCGATATTCAATGCATAGAGCATTGTTGAGTATTGAGCAATCCGATGAAAATGAAATAACGATAGAATCTCTCGAACAGAATAGCCAAAAGAAGATATTAATAGCAGAGGATAATCCGGTAAACAAAATCGTTACTGAGGCTTTGGTTAATAAACTGGGCTATCAGTTTAAATCAGTAACTGATGGTGAAGCATTAATTGCAGCTATTGATAAAGAGGATTTCGATCTTATTTTAATGGATTGTCACATGCCAAAAATGGATGGTTTTCAGGCAACACTGAAGATTCGGGCCAATAAACTGGATCAGATAAATAAAATCCCCATTATTGCATTAACCACCAAGGCATCGGTAGATGAAGAACGCCATTGCATGATGGTAGGAATGGATGACTGTCTTGCGAAACCAATAACCCTCAACGCGCTGAATACGTCAATTCAGCGGTGGTTAGAATGAATAGGGTATCCTAATATTCCTAACACGGAGCTATAGAGTATTTTTGATGTCAGAGATTGAAATCGAACAAAAACGTTTGCCCTTTGGTTTTTCTAAAAGGCATGGTGTTGTTTTGGAATATTCAGGTGGTCGAGGCGTCGAGTTGATTCATCGTGCTGATACGCCTATTGATATAATGGGTGAGGTACAACGATTTTCCGCGGTACGTGTTACCCCCGTGCTGGTGTCGGATGAAGACTTCGCCGTGGCCCTGAGTAAGGCTTATCAAAGTGATTCTGAAGAAAATATGCAGATGGTTGAAGATCTTGGGGATGCGCTCGATTTACAAAGTATCGCTGAATCGCTGCCTGTCACTGAAGATTTAATGGAGCAACAGGATGATGCTCCCATAATTCGTCTTATTAATGCACTCATTACTGAAGCTATAAGAGAGGGTTCTTCAGACATTCATATCGAGACTTTTGAAAAAAGACTGGTGGTACGGTTTAGACTGGATGGCATGTTAAGGGAAGTAGTCCAACCCAAACGCGCACTGGCTCCGTTATTAATATCTCGTATCAAGGTCATGGCAAAGCTTGATATAGCAGAAAAAAGAACGCCTCAGGATGGACGAATTGCGCTGAAAATTGCGGGACGAGAAGTCGATATCAGGGTTTCAACAATACCCTCTAATCATGGTGAACGTATTGTTCTACGTATATTAGATCGACAGGCCGGTAAATTGAATTTTACCCAGCTGGGTATGAATGAATCCATGCTGGAAGAAATGAAAGCCCTAATTAAAAAGCCCCATGGCATTATATTGGTAACCGGGCCTACAGGTTCGGGAAAAACAACGACACTCTATGCCGCATTGCAATCGTTGAACCATCAAACCCGAAATATTATGACGGTTGAAGACCCGATTGAATACAGTCTTCCTGGTATTGGTCAAACTCAGGTAAATCCGAAAGTATCCATGACTTTTGCCAAGGGTCTGAGGGCTATTCTTCGCCAGGATCCTGATGTTGTAATGATCGGAGAAATTCGCGATTTGGAAACCGCTCAAATTTCTGTAGAAGCATCACTTACCGGGCACCTGGTTATGTCTACCCTGCATACTAACAGTGCAGTCGGAGCGGTAACGCGTTTACAAGACATGGGGATTGAACCCTTTTTGCTGTCTTCATCCATTGTGGGTGTACTGTCACAGCGTTTAATACGCGTTTTGTGTCCAGATTGTAAAATCGCCTATACCCCTGATCAAGCGGAGAGGAAATTATTGAAGCTGGATGAGGGATCAGTGTCTCAAATATTTAAATCCAACGGTTGCAGCCATTGTCGCCATACCGGATATAAGGGGCGAATTGGAATTTATGAATTATTAACGGTAGATGAAACAATGCAGCAGTTAATTCATAGCCAATCCAGTGAAGATGAATTAACCCGTCATGCGAGATTAAAACATGTCGACATACTTTCTGATGGACTCGATAAAGTTTTGCAGGGTATTACGACTCTTGAAGAAGTATTACGCGTTTGTGACAGGAAATAATCGTGGCTACCTTCACCTATATAGCGATAGATGAGCAGGGGAAAAAGAAAACCGGTGCGGTTGAGGGCGATACTGCGCGGTCGGTACGCCAGTCACTTAGAGAAAAGGGTTGGTTCCCTTTAGATGTTGAAATTAGTCAAGCGAAGCAAAAACATTCGCTATTTTCATCTCCCAGTTTGTCAGTAACCGAACTATCGTTAGTCACTCGGCAGTTATCGACACTGGTATCATCAGGAATGCCACTAGAGGAGTGTCTGATAGCGGTAGCGGAACAAACCGATACACAACGCATTCGGAACATGATCATGGCAGTCAGAAGCAAGGTGCTTGAAGGTTACAGTCTTGCTGCGGCATTGGCAGAATACCCAAGATCGTTCAGCACACTGTACTGCGCAACAGTAGAAGCAGGTGAACAAGCTGGCCATTTGGATGCCGTACTTGAAAAGCTCGCTGTTTATGTTGAAGAACAGAATGCTCTGCGTCGCAGCATTATATTGGCTTCTGTGTATCCGGTTATTCTGGTTGTTATTGCCCTCAGCGTTGTGATTTACCTTTTACAATCTGTTGTACCCAATATTCTGGATGTATTTGTTTCCTCAAATCGAGAGCTACCCAAACCGACTCAGATCTTGTTACAGGTGACCGATTTTTTAAATGCCAATGGCTTTCTGTTGGTGTTATCCATGGTAGGCATCATATTTTTTGGATTCTGGTGGAATAAAAAACCTAATAGACGCTACAAAAAAGATCAGTTGCTGCTTAAACTGCCGTTAGCTGGACGGTTTATTCGAGGATTTAATACCGCGCGATTTGCCAGTACATTAGCAACTCTGGGTAGTAGTGGTGTGCCTCTGGTTGATGCGATGAAAATCGCCTCTCAGGTTATTGTGAATTTACCCATCAAAGGCGCAATTGAAGATGCAACCAGACAGGTAAGTGAAGGTGGCACCCTGGCAGATGCCCTTAAATCAACAGGCTACTTCCCACCTATAATGATCCACATGGTTGCCAGTGGAGAAAATAGCGGTGAGCTTGAGCCTATGCTGGAGCGAACAGCAAAAACACAGGAAAGTGCGCTAAAAGACCTGATTCAGGTTATGGTAGCGTTACTTGAGCCATTAATGCTGGTTATTATGGGCATTATTGTTTTGATCATTGTAATGGCTGTGGTTTTGCCCATTACACAAATAAATACCACCGTAGGATAGATGTAAATGTTTCAAACTTTAAAGCAAGAAAAAGGATTCACCCTGATAGAACTATTGGTCGTATTGGTCATTTTAGCGGCTATTACCGGGCTGGTTGCTCCCCAGTTTTTGGGTAGAGGAGAGCAAGCGAAAGTTGACTTGGTTAAAAGTGACCTGAAAGTAATTGAACAGCAGCTGGATCTGTACCGCCTGGATAATTTTGTTTACCCCTCGACTGACCAGGGGTTGGAAGCCTTGTTGTCAAAACCGTCAGGAAGCCCTGACGCTCCTAATTGGAAGGGGCCTTACATAAAAAGTTTACCCAAGGATCCATGGGGGAATCCTTATCTTTATCTCAATCTGGACAGTGAAGTCGAAATTATTTCATTCGGCGCCGATGGTAAAGAAGGCGGAACAGGCAATAATGCGGATTTTTCAAGCGCCAGTCGCTAAAACCGGGGGCTTTACTCTCATTGAACTATTGGTTGTGCTATTACTCATTGGGGTTGTGGCAGGTGCTGTAGTCGGTCAAATTTCATTTTTACCCAGATCTAATGTACTGGAATCTACTTCAAAGTCTTTTCAGGGATCCATTATCCAAATGATGGATCTCGGTCAATTACGTCAACAGGACTACGGGTTATTTGTTATTGAAAATCACTTTAAATGGTTACAGCTTGAAACATTGGAAGAAAACGGTGAATTGAAGATTTTATGGCAACCTATAGATCCCGAGGTTCACTTTGATACCGAGTTTGAAATACCAGAATCCCTGGTGCTCTCTCTTGTCGTCGATACACAACCGGTAGCGCTGGATTTTGAGTACCAGGAAGAAGATTTAACACCCAGTCTAATTATTCAAAGTGATGGAGAGCAGGTTCCCCCATTATCTATAAAAATTCAGCAAACAGAAGGCCAAAGCTGGTCAATGCTTCATTTGGACGGGTTCCATGAACCGGAAGTGACCTTGTATGCGGAATAATAAGAAACTCTTTGGCTTTACATTGGTAGAGGTATTGGTCGCTCTTGTGGTGTTTAGTGTCGGCGCTTTGTCGTTAACCTATGCCGTTTCGAACGCTACCGAAAACCAGGTGACAATTGAACAACAAACGCTGGCGGCCTGGCAAGCTAGAAACCAACTGGTAAGTCTGAGGCTTTCAGGTTTCCCCAATATTGGCGTCACATCAGATACCCATAACTTTGCTCATCGTGAGTGGCAAATTACGACTCGGGTGACCCCGGTAAATATACCTGTGCTGGGGGCTTTGTTAAGACAGGTGCAGATTGATGTTATCGATAAAAATAATCCTGAAACTACAATTCAATCACTTCGTGCCGTGCTAGGTCAAAACTGATGAAATTCGTGCCCGGTATTCACCTCGAGAATCAGCAGCAGGGTATGACGTTGGTTGAACTTCTCATTGCAATAACGCTTTCGGTTGTTATAGCGGGTTACTCCTATAATTTATTTCAAAGCATCCTAATCAGCAAAGAACGTATCACAGGGTCACAACAATCATTAGCGGATCTCAGGTTGTTTTACCAGTTAATCGAAAAAGATCTCGTTCAATTTCATCCAGCCGCCTCAGAAAGAGATAATTTCGGACAAGTTGAAGCGGCATTGCTGGGTTCGTTAAGCAATGAACTCACGCTAACCCGGGTAGGCTGGAAACAGTCTCCAACTCAATTGGAACTACGCAGCCACTTACAACGTGTTAATTGGACTCAGGTAGAACAAAACAGCCAGACGTGTCGCCATACGCAGGTCGAGGGCATGTCCGATGATAGTTGGTATTGTATCGCCAGAAGCCATAATAGGCAGATGGATAGTCTATACGATGACGATGTTGTATCGGTTGATATCGCGG
>Ga0224506_10001266_pt1 | contig 18251 bp, 19 predicted proteins | sample SF_Jan12_sed_USG_2_FD_169108 | JGI IMG/M metagenome (GOLD analysis project Ga0224506, IMG submission 169108) | Sediment microbial communities from San Francisco Bay, California, United States - SF_Jan12_sed_USGS_8_1 | ecosystem: Environmental > Aquatic > Marine > Sediment | place: USA... | reverse complement strand
CCATGCTGCTACCATACTCCACACTGCTAGTGTAGCACTAGCATATAATATTTCAGAAAGCTTCTTATTATGAATAGTAGCTTGTAAATGATTTATTTCGTTCAATGAAAAGTCTCCATGATGTTCTACAAAAGAGCAGAACTTGTCATTCTTGCATTCAAGTTTTTCATCATATGTGAGTTCAATAGCATTCATATCACAAAAGTAGAGTACACATTTTTTTTATTTGGTAATGTATGTTACAAATACATGAATATGTTTTTATCCTGAGTTTTATATTCTAGCACTATGCCAAGTCATCAAATGTTGTTAGAAATCAAAGAATAGATCTCATCATTATCTTATTCAAAACCAGCATAAATATTTGAAAATCAACATCTAGTAATACACTTTATTTTCTTTTGTATAATTCGGGTTTAATTACTTATTATTACATTTTTTTTAAACAGAATTCTTATGGCGTTTTTTTCTATTATACTTGGCATCTTATTGCTACTATTTCTTGTTACCATTCTTAAACTAGACACGTTTATTTCCTTCATGTTGGTCTGCATATCTGTTGGCTTAGTGGAAGGTTTAACCATTACTGAATCTATCAATGCCATTCAGAAAGGCATTGGAAGTACCATGGGGTCGTTGGTAATTATTCTTGGTTTTGGAGCTATGCTAGGTAAGTTAGTAGCTGAAAGTGGCGCAGCTAATAAGATTACGAATAGTCTGGTAGAAAAATTCGGAGTAAAAAATATTCAATTTGCATTAATTGTTACTGGTTTTATCGTGGGTATTCCCATGTTTTACACAGTAGGATTTGTAATACTTGTTCCATTGGTAATTGCTATTGCTTCAAAAACAAAATTACCATTGCTCTATATTGGATTGCCCATGTTGGCTTCACTATCAGTGACACATGGCTTTTTACCACCTCACCCTGCGCCTACAGCAATCGCTGAAATGTATGGTGCCGACTTAGGTCTCACATTATTATATGGTATAATTGCGGGTATTCCTGCGATTATGGCTGCTAAATTTTTATTGGGTAAAACCATGAAAAGAATACAGCCAAAACTTCTTAAAGAATATGTTGTAGAAACAGATGACAGGTATAAAGTTCCGCCTTTATCAGTTTCTCTTGTTATTGCATTACTCCCTGTTATTTTAATAGGAGGTGCTTCTGCACTTAAAATTGTGGTGAGCAATAATCCTGTGTTGGACGCCATTGGCAACCCTGCTGTTGCTATGTTAATTGCAGTGCTAGTGGCCATTTACTTTTTAGGCGTAAAAACTGGTCGGAAAACTAAAGACGTAATGAAAATATTATCTACAGCTGTTTCCAGTGTTGCAGTAGTTTTATTAATTATTGCTGGTGCAGGTGCATTTAAGCAAATCATGATTGAAACCCATATTAGTGATAGAATAGGTGATACACTAGGCTCATTAGGCATGTCTCCTATCGTATTAGCATGGTTAATTGCTGCTTTGATACGTGTTGCTGTAGGTTCTGCAACTGTTGCTGGATTAACCGCAGCCAGTATTATGATGCCAATGGTTGGTAGTGCTGGAGTTTCAGCCGAACTTCTGGTTTTGGCTACTGGTGCTGGAAGCATTACACTTTCTCATATCAATGATGGTGGATTTTGGCTGTTCAAAGAATATTTTAATGTAAGTATCAAGGACACGTTACTCTCATGGACATTAATGGAAACAACCGTTTCTGTTGTAGGGTTGTTGGGAATATTATTACTTAATTTATTTGTATAGAAACTATGAACTTGGAAGAAAGAATTAAAGAATTAGGCTTAACACTACCACCTGCACCACCTAAAGGGGGTATCTATAAACCCGTTATTATTATCGATAAAATGCTTTATGTATCTGGTCATGGACCAGTACGAAATGATACTAGCCTAATAAAAGGGAAATTGGGAGTAGATTTAGACACCCAACAGGGGTTTGACGCTGCACGACAAGTGGGTTTAACCATGTTATCAACTATCAAGGATCAAATTGGTGACTTGAACAAAATAAAACGTTTGGTAAAGACTCTGGGCATGGTGAATAGTGATTCAGAATTCTTTGAACAACCTCAGGTTATCAATGGTTTTAGTGCATTAATGGTAGAACTACTTGGTGATGATTTTGGTATGGGGGCTCGAAGTGCTGTAGGCATGATACTACCAGGAAATATAGCCGTAGAAGTAGAAGCAATTTTTGAAATACATTAATCATGAATGATTGGTTTGAAGTAAAGGATCATGAGCAGATTCTATCTCCTGCGCTTCTATTCTATCCTGAAAGGATTCGTCCGAATATTGATCTGATGATTAATATTGCTGGTTCGGCAGCCAGACTACGGCCTCATGTAAAAACATACAAATGTCCTGAAATTGTAAAAATGCAAATGGACATGGGGATCAACAAGTTTAAGTGTGCCACACTATCAGAAGCTAAAATGTTGGCAAAAATTGCCGTTCCTGATGTACTCATCTCCTATCCTATTTCAGGATCAAATCAGCAGAAATTTCTTGACTTAGTAGTTGATTTTCCGAATACAAAGTTTTCAGTACTAGTAGATAGTAAAGAACATCTTAAAAGCTGGCAAAAAAGAGGAAAAACTCAAATTAGCGTTTTTCTAGATATAGATGTGGGAATGGAACGTACTGGAGTTGATCCTGATGAAGCTATGAAGGTATTTCAGGTGATTAACGAACTTGGGTTTGATTTTCGTGGACTGCATGTATATGATGGGCATATCCACGATCATGATTTAGAACAAAGAACAAAAGCTGTTAATGAGGTTTTTCAGCCTGTAGAACGATTGATTGATACTTTGAAAAGCCAAGTTGGAGATACTTTTGAAATAGTATGTGGTGGCAGCCTTACTTTCCCTATTCATGCAAAATTTCCTGAAAGACAATTATCACCTGGAACTACCCTACTTTGGGATCAGGGATATTCAACTATTTGTCCTGATCTTAAATTTAATATAGCTGCAACAGTTTTAGCTCGTGTTATTAGCAAACCAGGAAAAAATAAGCTGTGTCTGGATTTGGGATATAAAGCAATAGCTTCAGAAATGGATCAAGAACGGGTGTATTTCCCTCAAATACCTGATGCTAAAATGGCAGGTCATAGCGAAGAACATTTAGTTATTGAATTAGCTGATGTGGATAAATGGAACATTGGAGATGTTCTTTACGGTTTCCCCTGGCATATATGCCCTACTGTGGCATTACATCAGCAGGCTCAAATAATCGAAAAAAGCAAAATAGCAGGAAACTGGAAAATTGAAGGAAGAAATAGAATGTATTAAATCATGAGTAAAGAATCATCTTCAAAGAAAAATCCGTTTATTTTAGACGCTCATCTCGACCTATCGATGAATGCACTTGAGTGGAATCGAGATTTGAGATGGAGTATTGATGATATCCGTCAATCAGAAAAAGGAATGAACGATAAGCCCGACCGAGGACGAGGTACGGTTACTTTTGGAGAGTTAAGAAAAGGAAATATTGGTATTGTTGTAGGTACTCAGATCGCCAGGTATACAAAAAAGACCAATACATTACCAGGTGCAAGTTGGAATTCACCTGAACAAGCATGGGCACAAACACAGGGGCAACTAGCTTGGTATCAGTCCATGGAGCAGGATGGTCAAATTCGTCAAATCACAAATGGTAAAGATTTAGAAGACCATATACGCAAATGGGAAGCTGACCCTTTGAATACTCCTATTGGTATGGTAAGAAGTTTAGAAGGGGCTGATTCACTTGTTAGTTTCCAACATTTGGAAAAAGCACATGAGGATGGTTTACGTGCCATTGGTCCTGCTCATTACGGACCTGGTACCTATGCACAAGGTACGGATGCACAGGGCGGTATAGGAACTATCGGGAAAGAATTACTAAAAAAGATGGAGCAGTTGAATATGATTCTTGATGCAACACACTTATGTGATGATAGTTTTTGGGAGTCAATGGATCATTTTAATGGAGCTGTATGGGCAAGTCATAATAATTGCCGAGCATTAGTGCCACACAACAGACAATTTTCTGACGAACAATTAAAAGTACTCATTGAAAGAGGTGCAGTAATAGGTGCAGCTTTTGATGCATGGATGTTGACTCCAGATTGGATTAGAGGAAAATCAACTCCTCATAGTGAGAATATATCATTAGAAACTGTGGTAGATCACATAGATCATATTTGCCAATTAGCTGGGAACTCTTTGCACGCTGGAATAGGCTCAGATTTAGACGGAGCATTTGGTACGGAACAGTCACCAAAGGATATTGATACTATTGCGGATTTGCAAAAAATGTATCCGATTCTACAATCAAGAGGATATAATGAAGTTGACATTGAAAATATATTTTCAAAAAATTGGGTAAATTTCCTGATAAAAAATCTGAAATAATTGGATTAACAACATGTTATGGCATAAAATATAGAGGTAAAAATTTAGAGTTTTAGCAATATACCGAAAATAGTAGCCAAAAGGGACAAAAAACAGTTCAGGATGCCAATATTATTACAAACTCTGGATTAATATAAAAGCAATATTAGCAGTCATTAGACTTGGAGAACGAGGTTCGGTAGCTAAAAGAATTGAGGAGTTGAAAAACTAGATTCTCTATTAACCATAACTGGTATTACTTCTCTTGTAGAACGACAGAAACTGGGAAATGATCACTAAATCCTTCTGGATTATAGGTGCTTATACTAGAAGGTCTACCAAAGCGTATAGGGGAATTGTAACTTCCATAAGCCATTACAGGAAATATATCTACCTTTGCAGAGTCCTTTTTTATTTTGAGTGGAGAAGTGGATTTAATTAGCCCTCTTGAAGCAAGAATATGATCAAACATTAACGGTCCTCCATAATTGATTGTACCAATTCCCTTACCTTGTAACTCAGCCATTAGGTTAAACAAACGTGGTGAAGTACGACTGTTCATTACCTTTAGTCTATTATTTGAACTCAAAGCATAATCGGTCAGTGCTCTATTGAAGGGTTCATCATTAAAATCACCCATAACCATAACACAAGTATCTCTACCCATAATTTCTATAATTCTCATCAACCAATAGCTTAACGTTTCTCCAGCTATAATACGGTAAGGCTCTGATTCATACGTACTGGGCATTCTTGAAGGCCAATGATTGCAAATTAACACCAAATCTTTGCCTAAAACAGTTTTGAAATTTACCTGAAAAATATCTCGTGTTGTATTTCGTTTAACAATTCGGTGGGTGAACTGTTCGGCAGTGGTAAACTTATCTTTATCATAAATAATGGCCGTATCAATACCTCTTTTGTCTGGCCCTTCATGTAGAGCAATACTATAATTCCTATTTAGTGGAACCAAAAAAGCTACTAGTTTTTCCAGAACAACTTTATCTTCCACTTCACACACTCCAAGTATATCAGGGCCTATGCCCTCGTTCATCAATAAAATTATTTTAGCTAATTGACTCAGTTTTTTATTCAGTACTTCTGTGATCCAGCCTTTAAGCTCTGACTTAAGTTGACTTTGCAACCATTTACTGCGATCAGGATTATTATCTTCGTTGAAGAGATTTTCAAGATTCCACCAAGCGATATAATGTTCTTGCATAATTTTATGGTTTATTAGTTATTACATATAGACTTATGGGTTACTAGATTTACTAATTCTCAGGTCTCCGCTATAAGGTTTGATCATTAGGCCATTTGGTGAATTCTGCTTATCATTAGGATAAATTGGTTTTTTGTTTGGTTCGTGGGGTTAATGATTTTGATAAAAATAACTTTATTCTGTAGATATTATGACAAACACTAGCTTAACAAATAGTTCTATTTTTAAACCCTGTTGGTAGTTGATGATTTTTAACTATAGAATTATAATTTGAGACTTGATCAATATGCAATTTTATCTAAACTAAACACTCTACATCCATATATAAAGGTTTTTAATGTTCTATAAAACTTCTTTCTAATAAAATTCTATCAAATAAATATGCCTCTACCTCTACTTTTATACTACTTATATGACCTTCTACTACTTCAACCTTCTTTTTAGATTTATTCTTAGAGACAATTATTCAGGTATGACCACAATAATCACTTCTGTGGAATATTATACTTAAAATAAAGTATTCATTTAATGAGTATTACCTACACGACATCTTCCACTTGGATTTAATCTGCCTTTTATAATTTTCTTTTGGAAATATTTATTCGGATCTAAAAAACTCTTCTTATTCTTAGTTATTTTTATTAGTTCGAGATGAAGATGTGGGCCAGACGAATTCCCAGTATTTCCAACTTTTCCTATTTGATCTCCACCATTGATCCATTGTCCTAAGTTTACTGATCTTTTAGAAAGATGACCGTACTTAGAATATAGTCCATTACCGTGATATACTTCAATCCATTTTCCATAGCCACTTCGCCCATCATTTTGCGACTTACTTATTACGCCAGCCCCAATTGCTCGCACTAACTTACCATTACTTCCTCCAGGAAGGGATAAGTCAAGGGCAGAATGGTAGTTGGTTCCTGAGGGTAAACACCTATGGCCAACTGGTGATGTAATCATTAATTCAGGTTCTGATAGTGGTCTTAGATATTTTTCGGACTTAATTTTCCATCCTAAAATTTCATAAATGCTGTACTCTTTTAACGAACCTCTATCCAAATTTTTGATGATATCTTTTGTTAATTGATCCAGATTTGTTCGATTATAAGAAGGAATAAAAGCTAGATCATTTTTTGGGTCATTTGTCTCAATCCAATGCACACTCATATAAGTTTTAGTTCTGTGAAAAAGTCGTACCTCAACTACTATAGTTTTAGGATATTCCATTTTTTGTGAAACTTGTTCTAACCACATAATTCTCTCATTTTAACTATAATTGCGTATTATTTTTTATTACCTCCACATTTTCAATCGCCTCATTCACTTTCTTCAATTCCGTTAAACACGCCTCAGACTTTTCTTTTTCCACTGTAAGACTTAACCCACAAGCTGTGCATACAATTGGTTCGCCTGCAAGTAGCATGGCTATGGAAATATCCATTCGGTAACTGCATTGCGGGCAGGTTAGCCCAGGAGTTCGCTGAGCGTATGCCATTTCTTCGACTTTCTTTTGTTCTTCTGCCAACCTCTTTTTCTCTTCTGCTAATTGCTTAAGAAGATATTTTTTGGTCTTAAACGTTTTGCCAACAAGCTCCTTCGCCTTTCCCCATTGCTTTTTTAGTGATTTGGCTATGCTTTTGTTGGTTTTCTCTTTATCCTTCTTGCTCATCAATCTCTTTTTTACTGTTAATACTTTGGTCCATTAATCTAAAAATGTGAGCCAGCCCAGTAGGTATATCTGCCTGTTGTGCGTTTATCTTCACCTTCATCTGGATATCCGTTTCTGTCTGCCCTGAGGTATTTGATTGCATCTTTCCCATTGCTGCCCTAAATTCAACGCGTTCGTTAGATAACCAATTACCTTCTTCAGCATCGGAAGAACTTAAAGCAAGGGATGTAGTCTCAGTCTGTATGTCCGTAATCTTGATATTAAACTCCATTTCAGCATTTTTAATCTCTATAGAAGGGATGGGAATTAATGAAAGCAATGGAACTTCAACAATGTACGATTGTAGGTTTCCCTGATCATCTGGTTTTTGGTAACTAAATGTAACCATTCTCAGCCCGCCCAAATCACCTTGACCCGCAGTCTCTGCACTTTCAAATCCAATTTTCTCAATAAACTCTGCTGTTGCTTGTGCCGCCTGTGCTTGCCCCTGAACAAGTGCTAACAAGGGTGCTCCAATTATTTTTTGGAACGGGAGAGAGTGTAATTCACTTATTTGTCGTGCCATGAGTTACATATTTATTCCGGAATCAATCTTCGAATTGGTTTGCCATCCTTTTCTTCAACCTGCGACCAAGTATAATTTCTGATTACTGTTTTTATTTTTACTGATGAAATTGCTTCTTCTGGCAATGACTGTAAGCTGTTTGCTGTTACGTCTATTTCCACTTTGTATTCTTCAGCGGCTTGAATAAATTCCAGAGCGGTATCCATACTATTAAGTACTTCAGTTAAACCAGCACTTACTGAACTTTTTACGCTGGATAAAAGATTATCCGTATCCAGTTCTTTCACTTTATCCTGCCGATAGATAACAGTACTTACGACAATCTTTATTCCATCTCGTGCTTTGGTTACATTAAGATCTAATTTTTCATCAATTAAATTTTTGGTATTATTATCCAGATACTCAAGGATTTTCGTTTTTAGTTCTGATTTAACATTCTCTGAATTCCAAGATTGTAATAATTGTTGCCACTGTTCATTTTTCCTAGCTTTGGGGCTGTCACCTAAATTTTCAAAAATGTTCTCAGATATCAGTTCTGAATACTGCTCTATTATTCTATCCAATTGTGCATCTCTATCATCGTTTCTTTCAGGGTCTACACCTACTTCTGCAACAGCAAAACGTAAATCAATTTCCATTTCTCTGATCTCTGAACGAGGAATTGGAAAAAGTCTTAATAAAGAATCTTGTTCATAGCTTTTGCTGACCTCACGAGAAAACAGATCGGAAGTTACTCTTGCCTGGGCAATGTCCCTTAAAATAGATCCGATGATGTGATGCATTTGAGCCATTTCAAATTGCTTTTTTTAGGTGAACAGTATATGCTGATTCATTCTTTATATCAATATTCAGTTTCCAAAACAAATTGGAGTCATGTACCACAAAAGCCCAAGGCTGGACTCTGATTCGTTGAAAACGATCAATAAATACAGGCTTATCATTAACTCCTCTCTCATGGATAGGAATTAGAGATACAAATGGTATTTCCAAACCTAATGAGCTCACTTTTTTACTTACAAGTCCTCTGGTTGTTATTAAAGTTCTGTTCAAGTTTTCAACCATACCTTTAATTAGAAGCGTTAGTGGTTGTCCAAATCCTATAGCTGCCAACTTTTTATAAAGCTGAAGTGGCTTAGTAGTAATTTTATAATATTCAGCCATTACTAAAGCCTCTTTTGCTTGCATTCTCATATCACTAATTTTATCAGCACCTACTCCCTTTATCTTCCTGATTTGATTAACACTAGTAAAACCCGATGCTCTTTTTTCTCTCATTATAACTATTTTAGTAGCGGTTGTTTTACCTAACCCATATCCAACACTACTGTAGTCATGGATACTTGGATAATCCCAAAAAAACTCATCCATTTGGTCTGAAGATAAAATGTTTAACCAACTCAGTACCAACGCATCTATATCTTTTGATTTCATATATTTCAATAAGAATCAAATCTTTTGATTGGTTTATCTCCTATTTCTATTTTGTAGTAGTTGCAGTTGTTGTTTTGGTTGCAGTTGCAGACTCAGAAATTTGCGCATGTTCTCTTTGATCTTTGATAGCAGCTTCCAATATATTTAACATTCGTGATAGACCTGCAGGAACATCATCCTGAACAGCCCTAACATGTACGTTCATTGTGAATTCTGTTTGGAACTTTGAATTGGATGATGCAGTAGAACTGTGTTTACTGGAATGTGAGGCACTGAATCCGCCAGATGCTCCCCATCCACCCCAACCAAACTTAAATTTAGTTTGATACTTGTGATTATTCATGCGTGTACTAGTTGCAGTATTAGAGGATGATTGCATTTCATTAATTTTCGCCATAAAATCAATGGTCATTTCATCAATCCGAATAAATGGTATAGGAATAATTGTAAGAATTGGCACGGTTAAGGAAGCTGCTGTGGATTCACCTTTATCATTAACTTGGGTATAACTAAAAACTACGTTCCGAACTTCTCCCACATCTGCATTGTTATCATCCGTACTAAATGGATCGTCATTTTTTTGTTCAAACCCTACGGTCTGAATAAAATCTACAGTGGTTTTAGCAGCCAAAGCTTGTGCTTCTATAGCTGCTTTCATAGGCCCCCCAATTAAATGTCCAAAAGGAATTGAGGTAAGTGTTTTAATTGCATATGCCATAATTTTATATTTAAGTTGTTTGTATAGGTTTTACTTGTTGTTTCAAGAAAGTTATGTTTGTAGCAAAGATTCTATGGTATTCTTTCCTTGCTTTCCGTATATTCCATCTACCTGTATGTGGTTGTTTGCCTGTAGTAATCTTAGTGCATTGGTAGTTTTATTTCCAAAAATGCCATCAGGGTCGCCACAATCATAGCCCAAGGTGTTTAACAATGTTTGTAATTTTATCACTTCTTCTCCTCTATCCCCTTTTTTCAATATTGGTTTTGGTATATCAATTATTTGCTCTTTAGCTACTCGCCTGAACCCAAGTACTTTACTGGCATCATATTCCGCTACCGACACTTTATTACCCTGATTGCCCCCAAGACAGAAAACTTTCTTTTTGTCGGATGAAAATCCTAAAAACAAACCTACATGCCCTTTCCAAGAGTCTATCTTTTCTCTCCAGAAAACTACTATATCTCCGGGTTTAGGATGAGAAGTTTTTGTTCCAATTTTTAGCCAGGAACGTGCATCGGCTTTGCCAGATTTTTGATATCCTAGTTCTTCACAGCAGTAGTTTACAAAAATGCTACACCAAGGTGTTTCATCATCGCTAACATTTATAAACCCAGATTTTTTAGCATATTCAACAATACGAGGGTTATCCTCAGCACCAGCTATTTCAGCTGTACCTAGTTCTTTAAAAGCTACTTTCAATAATTGGCTCATGCTAATAGACTTTAGAAAGTAAGAACAATTAACACAATTCATAAATGAAGCACAATACCCAAGCTTGGGCATTTTTTGTATTAAAATTAGCTTTTACTATGTAATGATTTAACTTTATTAAGATATTTGAAGATTTAATTTGCTAACCAGTTTGCGGAAAATATGGAATTTGTCTAATTTGTAGTATTTCCTTATTGCAAGTTCATCAATAGTAATATGTACTTAGTTGCTGTTAGCTCTAAAATACTTATATCGCTTCGGAGTCAATGAGCCAAAATAGTTTGTTTATTGCAGTAGAAATTTTAACCATATTGTAAATACATGTTGTTTTGGTTAGGATTCCTTCTTTGTTTTTGTTGACTATGGCCAACAAAACATACGGAATGACTTCCAAAAAAGTTAAATGAGCTTGCCCTGATTGCAGATGCTATAACTGAGTTTATTTAGTAATCTTTGTATAGTTTTTTATCACTGTGTTAGGAAGTGTTATGTTATCAAAAGTACAATCATGATTCCGACAATGCCTAATAGAATTAACATGATACCTAATTCAATTTTTCTATCGTGGTACTTTATCCATGTTCTAGTGTCAGGCTCAGCTACCAGTAAAAACGTAGCTGAATTTGATTTATGCTTTTTATTAAATTTTAACTTGAGAAGACTGTATTTGGAAATAAATTTATCATAATTAAAATCTTCAGGTTTAGTAACAAGTAAATATTGAATAGCCTCTTCTAAACGAATTCTTTGGTGCGTATGTAAAGATGTGTGTTCACTCAACCCCCAAAATATTATTGCATAACCAATCAAAATTACAGTAAAGAGTGGGGCTAGACAACAAATATTATTGGTGATAAAACATTTGATGTTTTCAAAATTATTGTTTTTAAAAAGCAAAGCAACAACTAATGTTGTAATAGTACCTCCAATGGAATACCAAAATTTAAGAGAGACTTCATGAGGGTGTGAAAAATGATGATTTCTATCATTAATTAACAGTTTGATTAATTCTGTTTTGGATGGTCTATCTTCCATATTTTATTTATGTTACTCTAACAAATACCCTAAAAAGGGTGATAATTTATTAATCGGTTTACATATCATCACCCCAACTTGCCAACTTCACATTTTCGGCTTTTAAATATTTACTGAGTGATAAAAATTCAATTTCTCTACTATCAAAATAACTTTTATTTACTCCTGCATAATCCCGCATATTAAATGGCTTTGTAATATTATCGAGTAACGCTAAATGGTATACATACTCCACAACACTTTTAGGTGATAACTTATTTATTGCCTTCATCATTTTTTTTGTTTTCCTTTTTGCTTTCGCTTCGTATTTCGATTTTTTGGGTTTAAGCACTGGTATTGGTCCATAATGTCTGCCATCAATACAATCTGGCATTTCAGGAAAATCATTGTTTACGTTGTTTTTCTTTTTGTATTTAGCTAACCAACGAGGAATACGTCTAGAAAATCGTTTAAGCTCCATAATATCGAACAAATCAAGGTTATCGGCAGAACGCACTCTGAGTTGTGTGATGAACAATTTGTTTTTTAATGTTGGAGTAATAATGGGAGATCGCATTTTTATTTTTTTCTCACGAGCCACTTCTATAAAAACCTCTAAATATTCCTCAAAAAAAACGAGTGCATTATGATGACTACTCAGGTGCTTTACTGTAATGCCATTTTTTTCAAGTATCTCTATTTGTGCCAATAGTTCTTCCTTCAAATCTTTCTTTACTTCATCCTGGATATCCTCAGAAAAAGTGCCCTTTCGTTTCATTTCAGTAAAACTTCTAAAATTACCATTGTTATCATTGAACCAAGTAAGATCTGTAAGAGGCTTTCCTGATGTAATGGTTAAATGACACCCCACTTCTACATCTCCTCTATCCTGTCTCACTTTAATTTTCTTTAAACGGTTAACTACATCTGGACCATTAGCAAATGCTGCAACTGATTTGATTAAGCCATCATCAACAGCTTTTAATATACCATCATCAATTTCATCTGCACAGCCATAATCATCTGCTGTAAATATTATTTTAGGTTTTTTTGCCATAATTATAGATCGTTAAATTTCAATTTAATGTACGGGTACTCCTTCAGTATTCATAAAATTCTGAAGTAAGGTAATTGTCTATATTAGCTTGGGCTATTTTTAGAAAATTTCTTCCAAATGCTGTCTGGGTTTTCTGAAATAATTCACCCTCAGTTTTAGCACTTTTTTGCTCTTGCATCGTCATAAAATAATCAGTGCCATATAGAATTTTATTGTTGATTTCATCGTCAGTCATATATCCTGCAAATTTGTTTCTCACCTTTTCGTAGTGTAAAGAATAAGATATATCCGTATATACATTTTTGTACTTTTTCATAAGAGTTTTAATATTATCATGCCACGGAAGCTTTATTTTGCCCTTGTACTGATCGTTATCAAGACCAAAGTGGGCAAAACAAATTTTCAACTCCTTAAATCTCTCCAACACATCTGTATAATTTACTGGATTTAAAAAATTGTCAGCATACTTTTCTAAGTATTTTTTCTTTCTGAATCTTAGTGGTTTAAATGGGAATAAATAGTTCCTTGGCTTCTTTGTAAATGGATCGATCTGTTGCTTATTAAATGTTTCTGGATTAGTAAAATCCACAGGAATATTATCTGGGTCTTTATAATAGACCCCTGTTGAAGAACAATGTGTCATAATAGGCAAGTTGTTCTTCTCTGCATATTTATAAACAAGTTCCAAACGAGGATCATATGGGTAGTAGCCAAGAGCAGGATAAAGTTTAATTCCTTTAAACCCTTTCTCTTCAATGTACATTTTTACAAAATCTCTATTCTCTTCTGCTGAGCCCATCCTTGGATCGGTAAATACAAAAGGCAATAAAGTACCTTTAGCACTGGCAGTCACTTTTGTTAAATCTAATAGTTGCTGTTCATAAGATAATCCATCTATATTACCAGCTCCCATGTATTTAAAATTGATAGGAAGAACCACAAACCTTGTACCTGTTGGGTAGCCCTCATTTTCTCGAAGATCATGGAATATTTTATGTTGGCTTGCCTTTAAGCCTACTTTTAAAAAAGCTGCATATTTTCTTAACCATGGGGTTCGACTCAATAATCTAAGGACACGTTTTAACCCAAATGAATTGGAGTGACGTTGTAACCTTGGGGTTATTTTACCGACAAATCGTTCAGGTACGTATTGCACGTTAAAAGTGTGTATGTGTACGTTACATATAGGTTTATTCATGTTTATTGGGAGTTAGTTTTCTTTTTAACTTTTCCTGATGACCGAAGATTGATAAGCGATGATAGCACATTAAACCAAAAAGGAGCTCCTCGGCTAAGAGCAATTGCTGTGAGCAGCCAGCCAAAAAGCAACCTTAAATAGTTTCCTATTATTCCTCCTGCATTAAGTGTTTTAAAATCTGCTTTACTCCAACCTATCGACAATCCAGTTTTTGATAATTGTTTATATTTATCATTAATTTTCTTCACAAGTTCTTTATCGGTTTTGAGGCTATCGCACTGACTTGTATTAATAGAATCACAAGCCAAATCCCCAACTTCTAATGCCATACCTATAGTTACTAATTCTTCCCTTATTTCAGCATCTTTATAAATTTGGCTTGTGATATTAATCAAATCAACATTGAGAGCAGCTGCCACTAAAAACCCAACAAGTACCAGTCGTTTTTGAGTATCACGTGTGTACCACCCTGTTACCCTATCCATGAAATTTTCATACCAACCAGATATATTGGCCTTTACTTCGTTAATATTATCAGCTGATGCAGTAAACGATTTCAAAAGTGTACCTACTTCTGTAAATTTCATTTCTTTTACTGCACTTTCAAGCTTTTGAATAGCACTTGCTGCCTCAATTGTGGCAGGAATCGAGTAAGTATTCGTTTCTTTATCACACCGTAAGTTTTCTGTTTCATATTGGTCAATAATAGTGTCCGTCAAAGCCGAAGCAAAAGTATCAGGGTCAACATAAGAAGGCTTATCAACTGAGGTACGGTGAAGTGCCTTTAATTGTGGATGGTTATACAACAATTCTCCGTAATTTTTATTCAGGGCTGGGTCATGAAGTGCCTGACCTATTGCTTCACGAAGTAACTTACTACGGTTACGTGTATATCTGCCAATTAACTCAAAAACAGCAGAAGTAATAATGGACAGCAAAATAATAACCGTAACTACGGCCAAAGCGGTTTCTATAATAATGGGTATGTTCATGGTGTTTTTAGTTTATGTCAAACCTTCTTTCTTTTTGAAATGCGTATTTTATTTTTCCCAAAGTTATTGGATCAGATTTGAAATTATCCTGACTTGAATACCTTCCTCCCATGGCAATTTCTAGCCAAAGACCTTTTTGAATTTTAAATTCAACCCCTGTCGACCATTTCCATACTTTTTCGTCAAGTGCTTTATCATTGTACTTAAGATCAGAATATCCAATTTCAAATGATAACCTTTTATCTGAATTTCCTCCTATAATCCTACTTCCTATAAATAGTTTGGACTGTTGACCAAAATTTTCCTGAGAGTTATCTATTATGTTATTGTACCCTTGTAATTGCAATAGCATTTGGACTGACTTACCAAGTGGGTGTCCATAATTTATGTAATATGAAAATTTTTGCTGGTTTAAATTCGACCAAGTTGAATCCCGAGAGTTGAAATTAAAACCAGCCGCTAATTGAAGCATTTGTGCATTCCACTGTTCTTTTTTCCATTTTTCCTTTCTGGCTTTTACCTCCTTAGCTATCGCATCGTTATCTTGTGAAAAGACATCAACCAGATTAACATACCTCTCACTAACTTCTAAAAGCTGCTTATGCTCTTTAGAAGTTAAGTTTATATCAGGTTCAATGCTGTTTAATTTACTTATAAATCTTTTTATAATAGCATCGTTTGTATTGGGAATGGGCGCTGGATGTTTTTTTAAATCTAGTGCAAAACAATTACTTAAACTAACATAATTAGCTAGTGAAGCTAGTTCATTAGAATCTAAAATTGAATTAACTAATATTTTAGTCTCATCCTTTAGTTCATCCAGCAACAGGCTATTTTCAATATTTCCTGCCATTAAGTTTTGTATTTCTAAAGCTCTAAATTTATCATTTAAAAGAGGGTTGGATTTATCGATAGGAGTAAATTTAAATCCAAACGCAAAATTAACTCCAGTTGAATCTGTTGCTGTTGCTGCGGTCAGTTGAAGCGATCTATACCAGTATTGCTGTTTATATTGGTTAATTGATGCTTCGATTGAGTCTTTCACCTTCCCTTTCCTTATCAAAAAAGGAGCAACCTCTATGGCTAAACCAGGAACTAATTTTCCATCTTGATTAAAACTAAAAATATCTGTTGCTAACTCTTTTACCGAGCTTGGTTTTAGCACTTCATCAGGTTTAACGCCCAACAAAGCTGAGGCCGACAAATCAGGGACAGCAAAGTCTATGTAATAATCATTAATATTTAATGAATCATTACTACTTTGAGCAAAAGCACACACGCTTGGTAGACAAATCAGTAAAACTAAATGCGTCCTTTTCATATGGCATCGAATATGGCTGTGTCAGGAATGTTTTTTGTTTCATTGGGATTTAGTTCTCCATCACTTTCCCAGTAATAAGATAGCTCATTGTCCCTTTGTTTATATACCAATTTGTACTTGAACGCTTGTTTGGTGTCAGAAATATTTCTAAGTGTAAGTAAGAAACGGTCTTCCTTAGTTTGTATTTGAGGTGGCGAATCAATAGAGTAGTTAAAACTATCACCATGTGTTACTGAATTGGCTTCATTTATTTTACCTTCATAACTTGATCTAAATATCCATTCAACTAACCCGTTAACATTTAAAAAGGCTTTCACTTCTCCTATGTCAGTATCGTATTTTACTATTTCCATAATAATTTTCAGTTTTAAATGTTTTCTCAATAGAATATTTTCTCACGCTCATTCATAACCCCAACCATCCTTTAATCTCATTTATATTCTCCTCAAATAAATCCCTTTAGTCTTGCATATTGTCGTGTAAGACACAGTCCATATCAGGATCAATTCCAGTGTTTTATATATTATATTTATATAGTTAAAATGCTGATAATTATTTTATTAAAAATATCATTGTAATAATTCTATAAAGATCAACATCATTTGGACTGAAAGTCAATACCCAACCTTGGGTATTTTTAGCACTATATTTGGCTTTTAAGAAGTGGTGGTTTAACTTTTAGAAGATGTTTGAAGATATAATTTTCTAACTCGCTTAGTGTAGCAACTACATTTAGCATAGAGCTACTTTTCATTTTATTTAAAAGCTCCAAGGGTTTATTTTAAAACATGAGAAGATCAAGAAAATAACATCACTTTTTGCCAAGGCAAACCTTGGAGCTTTGTAGTGAGTATCATTTATTCATCTGCCATAATGCATTATTGCTAATTATTGCCAATACTACTAGGAGATAATTTGGGATTGTCAGGTTTAATTTTTTGAAAATGATTTGGGCTTCTCCCTGAGTATATCCATCCTATTCGCAAGGTGTTATTACTATCTTGATATTTTACTTGTACATAGTAATATCCCATAAAAGATGTCTCAAAATAATCTAACAACTGAATTTGTTGTCCTTCTTTCAACACATTACCGCATTGTGTTGTAAAAATATCCATGCTATACCACTTAGTCTCTGGTTTAGTTGAGCTTATCCACTCATTGTCTATCACTGTGGCATTAGGTACAAAGTCACCACTCCCTTCGGGACATGGGGCGAAATTAGGCTTGTGTATATCTACCCAAGCAAGCGAAGCCAATAACGGCTGTTCTACTTTTTTGGTAGGATTTAAACTTAGTTGTTGAGTGCTAAGCCCTTCGTCAGCTAGGTTATTCTTAGAGGATATACCTATAATTGTTAAAATGGCTAGCCCTCGAGCAAAACCATCCAGTTTAGTAGCTGGTCGAACTACCCAACAGATAGCCACCCCAAGTACAACTAACAATAATAATGCTAATCCTTCGCTACCCAAATGAATCCGTTTAGTCAATTCAGCAACACCTGACTCACCCTGATTCGTAAACATATCAGCAATACTGGCTATAAATGCTCCAATACCTCCTGCTAAAAGTACTTCCCAAATTTTTGCCACTTTCACAACATCTTTTTCTTTTTTTATAGTTTCATTTTCCATGGCTTTATGATTTTTAATTAAGTTCTATAATTCACTATATGATAAAATTCACAACCCCAACCACTCCTTTATTTCTTTCTTATTCTCCTCAAACAACTTAATCCCGAATTCTTTGAGTCGTTGCATGTTATCATGTGTGGCGCAGTCCATATCGGGGTCAATTCCTGTGTTTTTTAAATTACCGTTTATGCGCAAGTACTGTTTGGGGTTATCTACCGTGCCATAAATTTGCTCTAACTGGTGGTGTGCTACATCTGCACCTCCAGACATCATAATATCAATGGAAGGCTTTGCCCACCCGGCAAGACCCCAATCTTTCG
>Ga0224506_10001265_pt1 | contig 18252 bp, 11 predicted proteins | sample SF_Jan12_sed_USG_2_FD_169108 | JGI IMG/M metagenome (GOLD analysis project Ga0224506, IMG submission 169108) | Sediment microbial communities from San Francisco Bay, California, United States - SF_Jan12_sed_USGS_8_1 | ecosystem: Environmental > Aquatic > Marine > Sediment | place: USA... | reverse complement strand
CTCATGCGCGAAAAGTCGGAAATTTATTATTCCTTTCTGGTGTGGGGCCACGTGAAAAGGGGGTGAAAACAATTCCAGGAGCAGAGCTTGATGATAAAGGAAACATTGTATCATACGATATAGAAACACAATGTCGATCTGTATTTCAAAATGTACGCTATATTTTGGAAGCCTCAGGTTCTAGTTGGGATAATCTAGTTGATGTTACCGTTTTCCTCACCAATATGAAAGATGATTTTAAGAAGTATAACCAAATTTATGCTGAATACTTTGAGGATAGCTCACCATGTAGAACTACTGTGGAAGTAAATGCATTACCCACTCCCATTGCCATTGAATTAAAATGTATTGCTACTATTGATTGAGGTTGTTTATCTTATTCTCTAAAAATTCACCAATCATTTCCAGAACTTACAGGATTATATTTTTTGAGTCTAGCTGTGATCGCTAGACTCAAAAAAATCTTCTTTAGTTATTATATAGATTCTAATACGCTATTAAAAGTTTTACTTGGTCTCATTGCTTCAGATGCAAGTGCAACATTAGGCTTGTAATATCCTCCAATATCCATTGATTTGCCTTGTGCAGCATTCATTTCATTTACAATGTTGGACTCATTTTCTTTCAACACATTATATACAGAAGTAAACTGTTTTTGCAAATCAGTATCTTTAGTTTGAGTTGATAATGCTTCAGCCCAATATAACGCTAAATAGAAATGGCTACCACGATTGTCCAATTCATTTACTTTTCTTGAAGGGGATTTATCATTTAACAAAAACTTACTTGTTGCATCATCCAATGTTTCTGCAAGTACTTTTGCTTGTGTGTTATTATAGTTCTCCCCTAAATGTTCTAGAGAAACGGCAAGAGCTAAAAATTCACCTAGTGAATCCCAACGAAGGTGATTTTCTTTCATAAATTGCTGAACGTGTTTTGGTGCAGAACCTCCAGCACCAGTTTCAAACAGCCCTCCGCCATTCATTAGTGGTACTATTGATAGCATTTTCGCACTTGTTCCTACTTCTAAAATTGGAAACAGGTCTGTTAAATAATCTCGTAAAACATTTCCTGTAACAGAAATTGTATCTTCACCTTTTTTAATTCTTTCCATTGAAAACAGAGTTGCTTCAACAGGATTTTTTATATAGATATCTAACCCAGTAGTATCATGATCAGCCAAGTAAGTGTTTACTTTACTAATAAGCTCTCTATCATGGGCTCTATTTTCATCTAACCAAAATACAGCAGGAACTCCAGTGGTTCTAGCTCTATTTACAGCTAACTTCACCCAATCTTGAATAGGAGCATCCTTTACTTGGCACATTCTAAATATATCTCCTTCTAATACATCTTGTTCTATTAGTACATTATTACTATCATCAACAACACGAACAGTACCAGCATTAGTTAATTGATAAGTTTTGTCATGTGAACCGTATTCTTCTGCTTTTTGAGCCATTAAACCTACATTGGAAACACTTCCCATTGTAGTAGGATCAAACGCACCATTTTTTTTGCAAAAATCAATTGTAGCTTGGTAAATACCTGCATAACTACGATCAGGAATCACAGCTTTAGTATCTTTCTGGTTTCCATTTGCATCCCACATTTGCCCTGAAGTACGAATCATGGCAGGCATAGAAGCATCAATAATAACATCGCTAGGTACATGTAAATTGGTAATTCCATTGTCAGAATTTACCATTGCCAAACCAGGCCTACTTTTATATAAATCATTTATTGCAGATTTAATTTCATCTTGTTTCTCAATAGGTAAATCTTCAATTTTTGAATATACATCACCAATCCCATTATTTGTATCTACTCCCAGTTCGGCAAATAGCTCATCATATTTTTCAAATATTTCTTTGTAATAAACCGAAACCACTGCACCAAAAATTATAGGATCGGAAACCTTCATCATAGTAGCTTTTAGGTGTAATGAAAACAGTACATCCTTTTCTTTTGCATCTTCAATTTCTTTAGCAACAAAATCTTTAAAATTATTTAAACTCAGCACTGAAGCATCAATAATTTCGTCTTTCAATAATGCTAAATTTTCTTTTAGCACTTTTGTAGAACCATCCGAACTTACAAATTCAATTTTTGCTTTTGTGGCATCTTTAATAGTGACAGATTTTTCGCTTCCATAAAAATCCCCGTCACTCATACTAGCTACGTGTGTTTTTGAATCAGCACTCCATTCACCCATTGAGTGAGGGTTGTTTTTAGCATAGTTTTTAACCGCTTTTGGTGCTCTTCGATCAGAATTCCCTTCTCTTAAAACGGGGTTTACCGCACTTCCTTTTATTTTGTCGTATTTAGACTTAATAGTTTTTTCATTATCATTTTGTGGCTCTTCAGGATAATCAGGTAGGTTATAGCCTTTTTGCTGTAGTTCTTTGATAACATCTTTTAACTGGGGAATAGATGCACTAATGTTAGGTAACTTAATAATATTCGCTTCTGGCGTTTGAGCTAATTGACCAAGTTCAGTTAAGTCATCCGACATTTTTTGATCTTCCTTCAAGTTTTCTGGAAAAGCAGAAATAACTCTTGCTGTTAAAGAAATATCTCTTGTTTCTATTTTTACACCAGAGGATGCTGTAAAAGCTTTTACTATAGGTAAAAATGAATGTGTAGCTAAGGCTGGAGCCTCATCAGTAATAGTGTAGATGATTTTTGATACCTGTTTTGTCATGTTAATTGTGTTAAAATGGAGTAGAAATGTATGATTCCCGCTCTAAAACCCGTTAATAAAATATACGACCTATAATAGCCTGAAAAATGTCGTGCAAATTTACTAAATTCAATCTTCAAAAGATATTAAAGTTTCCATTTCAATTTAAAATTTTTCATAGTATGTGGTTAATTCATTTTAGCTTTCTGATGTTACCATTATTATTTTCGAATACCTCAGATTCGAAAAATGTAGATTTCGAAATATGTCTATCTGGAGAGGAAAAAGAGTTGTATGAAATAATCATGGTTTATAGGTCTTCAAAGAAGCTTCCTCAAATACCTTTTTCAGCAAAGCTTACCAAAGTGGCGCAGGCACATGCTAGGGATTTAGCTCAACAGTATAATTTTGATACAGATAGTAAGTGTAATCCACATAGTTGGTCTAAAAAAGGGGATTGGACTTCATGTTGTTATACCAATGACCACAAGCAAGCACAATGTATGTGGGATAAGCCACGAGAAATAGCCAATTATGAAGGTGATGGTTATGAAATTGCCTATTATCATTCTGTAGGGGCTAAAGCAAAACCTGCTTTGGAAGGGTGGCAAAAAAGTAAGGGACATAATCCTTTGTTGGTAAACTTAGGAATTTGGAAGCAAATAGAATGGAAGGGAGTAGGAGTAGGTATTTTTGAAAATTATGCTGTAGTATGGTTTGGAAGAATAGATGACCCTTCAAAAATTGTTAGCTGCGATTGATCTACTATATGTGCCTGATAAATAACGATCGTCATTATTTAAAAGTCGGAAAGGATGAAATTTAGTTTCAAAAAACTATTGTTAAATTGCTAATAGATGTATCTAAACCATTAAAATAGAAAAGTGAGTTATATCACAAAACTGTCTATCATTTATCATATTACAAATTTTGTAAACTAATTACATTCGAATGATCATAAAACTGATAGTCCGAAATTTAGAAATTACTTTAATATAAGAACTATGATTTTATTGATTTGGGGTAAGTTATTAACTACTAAAATAAGAAAACATGAAATTTTTTAAATTTTTATTTTCAGGAATTTTAATGGGCATTTTATTAATCGTTTTTGCTGTAGTAATTGGTTATGCAACCTTTATTGAAAATGATTATGATGCCACAACTGCAAGAATGTTGGTATATAATGCCAGATGGTTTGAGGTATTAATGTTCTTGATGGTTGTCAATTTTTCGGGTATGATCTTCACAAGAAAGTTATATCAAAAAAGTCAATTGAATGTTCTCATTATTCATCTTGCACTCATAATTATCATCGTTGGTGCTGCATTAACCAGATATATTGGATTTGAAGGTCAGATGCATATACGTAACGGTCAAACTACAAATGAATTTTATTCCACGGATACATATTTAAATGTTGATTTTAATGATGGTCAAAAAATTATTACAAAAAATGAAAAGATCATACTTTCAGAAAAAAGAAAAAATATCCTCAATAAATCTTTCACAGTAAACAATGATCAAATTGATGTTGATGTTCTAAGCTATTACCCTAATGCAGTAGAAACTGTAGTACGAGGAACTCCTGGAACACCTTTTATTAATATGATTATTGGCGGTCAGGATGGCAGGCATGAAATTTATATCAAAGAAGGTGGGTCGGCTTCTATTCATGGTGTAGGATTTAGTTTTGGTGACACAACCAATGCAAATAATATTCAAATAATCAGAATATCAGAAAGGTTATTTGTGAAATTACCAGAACCATTTAACCAAGCTCATGTTGTAAATCCTATTTCTGCTCATGGTACAAATCCTAATACAGGTCATGATGTTGATGTTGATACTACTATTGTAAGCCCTAAAGGGTTTAGCCCTTTGAATTTAATGTCAGTACATAATTTACAGAATACATCCTTTATAGTAAAGGAATACATAGAAAGTGCTGTTTATAAATATACTCCTGTAACTGATGATTCTCAAGGAGGGAAAAGAGTAGTTAACATAAAAGTTAATAATATAGAAACTGCATTAGAATTGGGTAAGAGAAAGACTTTAGAACTTGGGGATGTAGTAGTAAACATTAGTGTGGGTCTTTTGTTACAAAAATTGCCTTTTTCACTTAAACTAAATGAGTTTCAATTAGAGAGGTATCCAGGTTCAAATAGTCCTTCATCCTTTGCTAGTGATATTGTTTTAATAGATGAAAGTGAAAACATTCAAAAACCATACAGAATTTTTATGAATAATATTTTGGAATACAAGGGTTATCGTTTTTATCAATCGTCTTATGATCAAGATGAAAAAGGAACTGTTCTTTCAGTGAATAATGATTACTGGGGCACTTTGATTACTTATATTGGGTATTTTCTATTATTTGGCAGCCTTATATTTTCTTTCTTCACTCGCAAAACTCGATTTAAAAAGTTATTACACCAGTTTAATGAGATACATAAAGAAAGAAAAAAGCTACTGGCATCTTTATTAATTATTTTATTTTCTGTAGTGGGCGTCCAAAATGTTATAGCTCAAGATGATGTTATCCTGCCAATAGTTGACAAAGAGCATGCGGCAGCATTTGGAAAATTACAGCTACAAAACCAAGAAGGGAGAGTAATACCTATCAATACTATGGCAACACAGGTATTGGTGAAAATGCACAAAAATAGTTCCTACAATGGTTTAACCCCCGATCAAGTATTTATTGAAATGATAACTAATCATGCCGAATGGCAGGAAAAGCCTTTGATAAGAGTAAATGATCCTAATTTAAAAACTATGCTTGGTATTGAAGGTGATAATGCCCGGTTTACAGATTTTATAGATTCCAAAGGTCAGTATAAATTAAAAGGTCAGGTTGATAGAGCTTATATTAAAAAGCCTGCGTTGAGAACTAAATATGATAAAGAGTTGCTTAATGTAAATGAACGAGTGAATATTTGTTATATGGTACTCAACCAATCAATGTTGAAAATATTTCCGATACCGAATCATTCTAATAATAATTGGGTTATTCCTACTGCATTTAAAAATGTTGGAGGTAGTCATAGTAATGTTAACAGCTCTATGTTTGAAACATATTTGCAAAACTTAAAAGAGGCTAAGCTTACAAACGATTATACTCAAGCAAATGAAACCTTAACGGCTATTAGTAATTACCAAAAAGAAATTGGGCATGCCATCATTTTATCAGATAGAAAGATTAATCTGGAGATTTTTTATAATAAGATCAACATCTTTAAAAGGTTGTTTCCAGTGTACCTTATGCTGGGATTAATATTAGTTGCTATTTTCTTTGTACAGATTTTCAAGCCTTCTTTTGAATTTAAAATTATTACGAAAATTTTCTTTGGTATTTTATTTCTGGCATTTATTACTCAAACTTTAGGAATTATTCTTCGCTGGCATATATCAGGTCATGCACCTTGGAGTGACGGATATGAATCGATGATATACATTTCGTGGGTAACCATGTTGGCTGGGTTAATTTTCATGAAAAAATCACCCATCACGCTTTCATTAACATCACTATTAGCTGGTATTACACTTCTAACCGCTCATTTGAGCTGGATGAACCCGGAAATCACCAACTTAGTTCCTGTATTAAAGTCCTATTGGCTGACCATTCACGTTGCTACTATTACCGCCAGTTATGGATTTCTAGGCCTAGGTACAATGTTGGCATTTTTAAACTTATGTATAATGATATTTAGAAATTCAGAGAATCAGGTTAGGGTAAATTTAACGTTGAGAGAGCTCTCTTTAATAATTGAGATGACCCTAATAGTAGGGCTGATATTATTGATCATCGGTAATTTCTTAGGAGGTATTTGGGCCAATGAATCGTGGGGAAGATACTGGGGCTGGGATCCTAAAGAAACGTGGACACTGGTATCAATAATAGTTTACTCCTTTATTTTGCACATGGGACTGATCCCTTCATTAAAAAGCTCGTTTACTTTCAATTTCATGTCAATGATAGGATTTAGTACTATATTAATGACTTACTTTGGTGTCAACTATTATTTGTCTGGGTTACATTCATATGCACAAGGTGATCCTGTTCCTATCCCAACATTTGTTTATTACACATTGTTAGTACTCTCTATAGTCAGTGTTTTAGCTGCTATTAATGACTATAAGTTGAAGCTATCCAATAAAATACGAAAGGAATTAGTTAAGAATGGTTCGGTAAAACAATAAAACAATTAATTACATGTAATATAGGATAATTTTTATTCAAAGATTTTACTTTTACCTAATTACTGTAGTTGATAACTATCAACACCAATTATGATATTTATCATGCTATTTTATACCATAAAGTGCCTTATAGATGATTATATTTATTGTATCAATTAGTAATAAAAAATTTGGAACCATAAATTATTTATCATGAAAACGTATAATAAATTAGTTGCATTTTTATTTGTATTTCTGTTAACCCAAAACAGTTTTTCTCAAACTCAAGGAGTATCCACTATGCAAGGTACTGCCCATGATTTTAACGCTGCACCAGCGACAACATGGAATACTACTGGTGAAATGTGTGTAGTATGTCATACCCCTCACAATTCTGATGTAACTGTGTTGGACGCTCCATTATGGAATCATCAAGTTTCAACTGTTGGTGATTACGCACTTTATTCTTCTGCTACTTTTGATGGAACAGCTTTATCGCAGCCTGATGGAAGTTCAAAATTGTGCTTAAGTTGCCATGACGGAACTGTAGCACTAGAAAATTTTGGTGGGGTTACTACTGGCACAAATTTTATGCCTGTTGCAAGACAAATGGGTGATGCAGGTATTGCAGCGGGAGATTTAGTAGGATTAAGTAATGATCATCCAATTTCCTTTACTTGGAATGCCGCTGATTTAGGACTATGGGCAACTACAGACCCTTCAGGCATAACTGGAGGTACAACCATTGCTGCTGATATGTTAGAAGGTGGTACTAGAATGCAATGTTCTTCTTGCCATGATGTTCACAACGCCAATAGCGTAGCAGGCCTTCTTGTAAAAGATAATACAGGTAGTGCACTTTGCCTTACTTGTCATAAAAAATAGAAACATACATTCATATTTGATAAAAAAAGGCGATTATACAATCGCCTTTTTTTATCAAATATGAATAATAATTTTAATCTTTTAATGCATAAAACGCATATTTGGCACAGCAAATTATAGGCGTTGATTAATTTAAATGAAATTCCTAAAAGACTCAAAAAATCAGTATCTCTTCTGACGTAGGTCATAATTTGTGTGGGTTCAATTGATGATCTTTAATAAAACTAAATTAATCAATATGAATATCCGTTTAATTAGCCATTTTTTGTTGTTGAGTATAATTTTACTTCAGTTTGTTTCTTGTTCAAAAAAAATAAATAAGAGTAATTCTACTGCAGAAGTCATTGTCTATCCTGCCCCTCCAGATACCGCCCGAATCCAATATTTAACCACCATTAACAACTCTCTACAAATTACAGGTGAAAAATCAAAATTTGCGAAATTTGTTGTTGGAGAAGATGCTCCTTTACCTATTAAAAAACCGTATGGTGTTTATATGAAAAACGGTAAAATCTATGTTTGTGATCTTGATATTGGCGGATTGGAGATCATTGACTTAGAGACCAAAACCTTTGACTATTTTGTCCCAAAAGGATTGGGGCAGCTGAAAATGCCTATTAATTGTTTTGTTGATGATAAGGACTTTATTTATATAGCAGATGCCTACAGGAAGCAAATTGTGATATTTGACAACAACAGGAACTATGTTGACAGTTTCGGAGATACAGAAGGCTATAAGCCTACTGATGTGGTGGTTTTTGATGACAAAATATGGGTAGCCAATATAAAAGGAAATTCCATATTGGTATATAAAAATGATGCTACACATCAACTTCTCTATTCAATCCCTAGAGCAAAAGAAGGTGAAGAAGGATTTATTTACCAGCCCACTAATATAAGTGTTACCGATGATAAGGTATATGTAAGTGATTTTGGGGATTTTACAATTAAAATATACACACATGAAGGGGAGTATATAGGAGTAGTTGGTAGCTATGGTAAAAGCATGGGCCAGTTTGCACGACCCAAAGGAATTGCCGTAGACCGTGAATCGAACCTTTATGTAGTAGACGCGGCCTTTGAAAATGTCCAAATTTTTAATAATGAAGGAAAATTAATGACATTTTTTGGAGGTCCCTACAAAGGGCCTGGTGATATGTGGCTACCAGCGAAAGTGACTATAGATTATGATAATTTGGAATATTTCCAGCAATATGTCGACAAGCGTTTTAGCTTGAAGTATTTAGTGTTTGTGACTAATAATTTTGGGCCTGATAAAATTAATGTATATGGATATATAGAGGCCAAAGAATAGGATTTAAAAATTTATGCATTTTGATAAAAAAATTATCCATGTGTATTGTAATATGCCTCGCTGGATGTTCGCCAGCAGTACGACATAGCTTTTTGTCTACTATTTTTGATGGTGTTCCTGATTTGGATACTGCGCAAGTTATAGTTGCTATTGATACGAGTCAAATAGTAAGTAGTGAATTATTGGCTTCAAATGCTAATGTGCTAAGTTCAAAACCTGAATTTGTTGTTCACCCACCTTTCTTGGAAAAAAAATGTGCGAATTGTCATGATCAAAACAAAATGGGAGCATTCACACAGTCACAGCCTGGACTTTGTTTTCAGTGTCATGATAATATTGAACAAAAGCATGAATTTTCACATGGCCCTGCTGCAGGTGGTTTTTGTACTTCCTGTCACAGTCCACACAAAGCGGAGTTAGAGAATTTGTTGGTACGTTCAGAGCAACAATTATGTCTCGATTGTCATAATTCTGGCATAATTTCAAATAACGAAATTCATAAAGATATTGGTGAGACTAATTGTACAGCGTGTCATGATCCTCATAGCAGTAATAACCAGTTTATGCTACGTGAAGGAACATGTGCTAAATGTCACGAGGTTTTTAATGAATCATCTAGTCATGTGCATGGCCCAGTAGAAGCAGGGCTTTGTACCTCTTGCCACGGGGGACATACATCAGAATCGGAAAATCTACTCGTAAGTGCTTCAGAACAAATTTGTTTCAATTGTCATGATATGATTGAGGTTGATAAGAATAATATTCATACAACCGTAAAGGATTCCAATTGCACGGAGTGTCACAGTCCGCATAGCACTAACAACCAATTTATGTTACTTGAAGGGGTTTGCACTAAATGTCATGAAGATTATGATGAATCATATAGTTATATACATGGTGCTGTTGCTTTACAAAATGTGGAGGGACATGAATCAAAATTAGACAATAAATCATGCTTTACCTGTCACAAGAGTGAATTAATTTATTCAATTGAACCTCATGATCGTTATAAAGATACAGAATGTTCGAGGTGCCATAATGTACATTAATCATGAAGAAAAAAACATACGTATAAATCGGTTTGAAAAAGATAGTCTACATATTGCTGTTATTAACTTTTGAGTCTGTAGCTCAGAATAACATCAATTCGTTGCGATTATGGGAGCTAATGTCAAAATCGGGAGCTATAAATATAGGGGGTCATTATCGAGAATTGAAGGTGAGTGAAACTGCCTTAATTAATGCTTATGACAATTCGTTTCTTATTGCTGGGTTCAAGTTAAATACGAAAAGTAGTATTTTTCACCCAAACTTTTTAGTTCTTGATTTGAACGCAGAATATAACCCTGGCACCAATAAAGGAAATTATTTGGTAAGTCCTGACCATGCTGAAAGATTATTCAATAACAAACTAAATATTCGGGCTTCCTTCTTGGAACAAAAGCCAATGAACATTTCCACTTACTTCTACTTAAATCAGAATTACGCCAATCGTGAATATGTGAATAGTACCAAAACAGACAGTAAGCAGTGGGGAGCCAAATATTCATTTAGGAATAGGGTAGCTCCAATCAATGTATCTTATAGCAGCGGAAAATGGGAACAACAAGAAGTAGAAACAGGTCGTACCATAAAAAATAAGCAAACCAACTTTCAAAGTACTATAACCAAATCATTTTTCTCTACCGACAGCCATGATTTAGGGTTCTCTTATTCTGATTATTTTAACGAGAATCCAAATTTAACAGAAATCACAAATAAAATTGAGAAGGTATACTTAAATAACAATATAGTTTTTGACGCCAACAATAATTATAGTTATAGGTCATCAATTTCTAACTTTCATCAAAAAGGAACCTATAGTCTAAATAGATTTATAGTCAGGGAAAATATTTCATTGAATTTGCCAAAGCGATTCAAATTTACAGGTAATTATAATTTCCAAAAAAATGAACAAGGAGAACAACAATCTAATCAAAACATTGTCTCTGTTGCTTTAGATCACCAGCTATTTGCAAGTTTAAGAACAGGTGTTTTTTTCAATAACAATAACACGAAGCGTAATGTATATGATGAGTATAACAGACAAGGAGGCATTAAATTTGACTATGTTAAAAAAATTCCTAAAGGTTTACTGAATCTCTCGTTTATTACAACTAAAAAACAACAATATTTAGATAGTGAGCCTGGTGAATTACGCATATTCGATGAGGTACACGTATTGGCAGATAACGAGATTGTGTTGTTGAATAGAGCTTTTGTTGACCCATCGACAGTGATAGTGAAAGACGAAACAGGTACTATCATTTATGACATTAATTTTGATTATGTGTTGGTTGAAATAGGCGATTTTTTGGAAATACAGCGCATCCCCGGAGGGCAAATCATAAATAATACGACATTGAATATAGATTACACCATTATACTAAATGGATCTTTTAAATTCGATAGCGATTATTATTATTTTTCTTCAAGCGTATCGTTTTTCAAACGACTTATTCAAATCTATTTCAACACCTCAAATCAGAATTATAGTAATATAGAAATAACAGATGTCATAACGCTAAATAGATTTAATCAAACTACTTATGGTGGCCGTTTAGAAATTGGCATTTTCAAAGCTGGAATTGAATTTAACAATTACCAAAGCAATATTATTCCCTATAGTAGACAGAAATACTTTTTCCAATTAAATGGAAAAATTAAGAGTAAAGTAATGTTCTCATTAAATGGAAATTTTACTGACATGCATTTAACCAATACAGATTTAAATCAAATATATTCTAACGTAACTGGAAAGGTGACCTATAGAATGAATAACAAATCTCAACTTCAATTAAATTTAGGCTACCGTAAGCAAGAAGGACAACAAATAGACTTAGATTTGCTTACGGTAAAAAGTGAATTTACTACAGCTTATCGAAAGCTGTTTTTCAAGTTAGGATTTGAGATGTACAAACGCATTTATGTGAGGACAGAAACGCTGTATAAGGGCGCGTATTTTCAAATTGAAAGAAGATTTTAAAAGAAACAAAAATGATGGATTATAGTCAGATTTCACATTTTTCACTTCACAATGAAAAACACCCCTCTGTGTCTCCCCTCAAAGGGAGAATCGGAAATGTCCCCTTGAGGGGATTACAGGTGTGTTTTATCACAGAAATATATATTGCACATTTTTTCTCTGACGATAGTAATTTTAAATGGTATAAAATATGATCAGGATTTTGTTTATAACGTTCATTGGGATTTCAACTTTGGTTTCCGGTTTAATAAATCGGACAGAAACTTCTGCAGACATACGTTCGGAAGCAAGTTATAATTACATAATTCCCAACGACACTATTAAAACATGTTTGGACTGCCATGCAGGTGTACTGGAACATGAGGAGGTGCATGCACCTGCAAAGAAAGATTGTGGAAATTGTCATCAGTCTAACGGAAAAGAACATCCTTTAGACAATGTGCAGGGATTTGCACTAGCTGATAAAGTACCTGATTTGTGCTATAAATGCCATGATCCAAAAAATGAAGAAGACCATGTACACCCTCCTGTAGCAGAAGGCAAATGCTTGATTTGCCACTCACCTCATGGTTCTCCAAATCTATATGTATTAACAGCTAGCCCAACATCAAAATTGTGTTATGACTGCCATGACTTAGAGATACCAGTAAATAATGTAGTCCATCAACCAGTAACTGATGGCAATTGTGAGGGCTGTCATAATCCACATCAGTCTTATAATGAAGATTATTTAAAATTTACAGGGGCATCATTATGCAAGAGATGTCATAGAAATATCAGAAAGGATCAAAAATTAGAACATGTTCATCCACCTTTCAAAAAAGATTGTGCAAGTTGCCACCAACACCATAGCTCTAAAGAAGCACATTTAACAGACTATAAACCTAAGGATCTGTGTATTTCTTGTCATGAGGAGTATGTTACTACCATGCATCAGCTGCCTCTAGTACATGGTGCTATAAACGAAGAAAAGTCATGTCTAAATTGTCATACACCTCATGCTTCTGCTGAAAAGAAAATTATACGTGCCAAGGAAAAAGAACTGTGTATGGATTGCCATAATGAGTCCATTACAACAATCACTGGCTCAATTACTAATATTGGAGAGTTATTGAAAGAGGGTAACATTATTCATGGAGCTATTGAGAAAGAAGGATGTACAATATGTCATAACCCTCATGCTTCCAATGAGCATACGCTATTGGTTAGTTCATTTCCAATTGAAGAGTATGCTTATGCAAACACAGATAACTTTGCATTATGCTTCAAATGTCATGATAAAGAGTTGTTTGAAAACCCAGTAACAACAACGGCAACTAATTTTAGAAATGGAGATCAAAACCTACATTTTACACACATTAATGGAAATAAGGGGAGAAATTGTAACTTATGCCATGATGTACATGGTAGCAAAAACGAACACCTTATAGATGATAAGACTTCCTTTGGTAAATGGGAGATGCCGATAAATTACACATCATTGGAAAATGGAGGAACTTGTAGTACGGGTTGTCATGCTGAAAAAAAATATATTCGTTATGAATTACCGGATTCACTCAAAATTGGAAATTAAAAAGCATAATACTTGAACATAATGTCTGATAAGTCACAAAATATAGCCATTTCAAACACATGGAATAAAAACTTGCATTATTGGCTATTTCTGCTCATATCATTTTTTCCCGTAGATACTTCAGCAAAATTAAGTGAAATAAACGACACGATAATAAATCAGAATATAGAGAGAATAAGATGGGTAGCAGAATTTCCTTTAGAAACTGATTCAGGCAAAAAAGGAGAAGTTTTTAGTCGTATCGGAGCGTTTTTTTTAGGAAAAAAACCACCGGTTATTAGTAAGCCGATGGCTATAATTGCTGATGAGCCCGGCTCATTTTATGTACTGGATCAAGAAAGTCGTTTAATTATTGATGTAAAAGACAATAAGAGTGAAAAGCCAAAAGCTTTTAATAAAATCGAGAATAATTTTCCTTCTTTGGTGGCTACCTGCCTTTTACCTAATGGCGATCTCTTATTCACAGATTCCAGCAAGGGGAATATTTTCCTTCTAACAAGTGATCATAAAAGAATTCTGGAATTTAATGAAAACGATACCTTACAACAACCAACAGGTATTGCTTACTCAAAGATTAACGATCAGGTTTGGGTTTTAGAGACAGCCGCTGATAAGATCTCTATTTTTAACCGGGAGGGTAAGTTTGTAAGGGCGATTGGCAAGCGTGGTAATGCCAATGGCGAGTTTAATTTTCCTACCCATATCTGGATTGATAAAGATGGCTTAGTCTATATTAATGATTCGATGAACTTCAGGGTACAAATTTTTGATAAGGAGGGCAATTTTGTTTTTGTTTTTGGTGAAATCGGAGATTCATCAGGCTATTTTGCTAGACAAAAAGGTATAGCTACAGATTCATATGGCAATATTTATGTTGTTGATGCTTTATTTAACACAATACAGATTTTTAACCGACAAGGGGAGTTCTTATATAACTTTGGTGCACGCGGACGTGAAGCCGGTGACTTTTGGATGCCAAACGGAATCTATATAGACCAGGATGATTATATTTACATTGCTGATAGTTATAATGCGCGGGTTCAAATATTTCAACTAGTTAATGGTGAGAATTAAATTTATCATAGTAAATATATTATTGATAGGTAGCATCCTTGATGGTATCGCTCAGTCAAATTCAATAGTAGGGTCAAAGCACGATTTATCTGTTTCCGGTTCCGGACCGGTTAAAACATCTACAGGTGAAACCTCGGTTTGTCTTTTTTGCCATCCTCCTCATACGTATTCTTCAGATGGCCCTAGATGGAATAGAAATAATCCTCAACAAACATATTTACTTTATGATAACACAATCAGCAATACCTTCGATGCTATTCCTGGTCAACCAGATGGTTCTTCTTTATTATGCCTTTCATGTCATGATGGAACCATAGCCCTTGGAAGTATACTAAGTTCTCCGGATGATATTTTTGGAGGAAATAGTGTGATGCCATCAGGACCCGGGCTTCTTGGAACAGATCTCACAGACGACCATCCGGTATCTTTTGTCTATAGTTCGGCAACAGCTGATGCAGAAATAAAAGCCATACCTGAATTCCCAGCATCTCTGGATGATAAAGGTAAAGTACAATGCATGTCCTGCCATGATGCTCATAATAATGTTCATGGTAAATTCCTTGTTGATACCAATGAATATTCTGCTTTATGTTTTAAATGCCATAACAGAACTGATTGGGATGGTTCTAGTCATAGTACCTCTTCTGCAATATGGAATGGATCTGCTCCTAATCCTTGGGGGCACATAGGCTCTCCAACCCCCGGGTCACAGATTAATGGTCCGCCATACGCCACGGTTGCTCAAAATGCCTGCGCCAATTGTCATGACCCACATTCGGCTAATGGAAAAACAAGATTGTTAAAAGCAAATATGGAAGAGAATAATTGTCTTGATTGTCATAACGCTAATGTTGCTACCGCTGATATTGCTTCACAATTCACAAAAACCTTCAGACATAATGTATCAGGCTATATAGGAATTCATGATCCTAATGAACTAGCGACACCAGTAAATCAGCACGTAGAATGCCAGGATTGTCATAACCCTCATGCTGCGAACACTAATAGCGCAGTGGCTCCATTTGCTAGCGGTGCTCTTGCTGGTATTCAAGGTATTGATCAATCTGGCAATCGAGTAATGCCTATTACATACGAATATGAACTTTGCAATCGTTGCCATTCTACAAACGCTGTAGTGCCTAGTTATACTACTAGACAATTTGGAAATAATAATGTGATGGATGATTTTAACCCAAGTAATATATCACATCATGCTGTTGTGGCGCCTGGCAATAATCCTAACCCTCGAGGATTGCTCAATGGACTTACTTCAAGCAGTCAAATATATTGTACGGATTGTCATGCCAGTGATGATGGTGTTGCTGGGCCTCATGGCTCAATAAATGAAAGGATACTTAAGGCCAATTATAATCTGACCGAATCTACTAACTTGCCAGACCATAATGATGCAACCCTCGCAACAGAATTTGCCTTATGTGCACAATGCCATGACATGACTGAGGTAAATACAATTCATTCTGGCATGGATGGGGGGCATTTTCTTGCTTATACCTCATGCAACAGCTGTCATGATCCGCATGGTTTTCCCGGTGGAAATGTAACAAACAATTCGTACTTGCTCAATATGGATACCAGTCCTACTTCTTTAGGACCTAACAGTGAAGGATCTTTTGAGATTATTTTGAATCCCGATGGTACGGGAACCTGTAATTTACAATGTCATGCTAAACCATATAATCACGTTGGATCGAAATATACTAAGTAAAGTTTAAGCTTGACCCTATTTATATAACGAAAAGGTACTTTCCGGTTCCACAGATAATAATTTATTTTGTGTAAATACTCAGACCGACTTTTTCCAGTAGTTCTCTTTAATGATTGCTGAAACAATAATGATGAGTAAAGAAATTATTGAGATCCATGCCCAAATAGGAAAAATGGGAGGATCGTCTGTGGCATAACTATGCAAACCTTTTGTGAAATAGTAGTTCACCCCTATGAACGTCATAAGGACGCTTCCAAAAGAAATTATAGAACCAATATTAAATGCTAATGGCGATTCCATTTTAGGAATGTATTTGAAATGTAAAACAACACCATATATCAAAACGATAATAAGAGACCATGTCTGTTTGGCATTCCAAGACCAATAGGTTCCCCAGGATTCATTCGCCCAAACACAGCCAATAAATGTTCCAATGGCAGTTAAAAACATTCCAATTGTAAGCACTTTTTCATTGATATAAGTAAGCTCTTGTATTATGAGATGAAAAAGTTCTTTTTTCTTATGAGTCTTAAATAAATGAAGCGTAATATTTATGAGGCCAACAAGAAAGCTCAACGCTAAAAACCCATACCCAATGGTAATAATGGCAACATGGATAATGAGCCAATAGGACTTCAACACGGGATTTAGATTTGTCAATTGGGGGTCATAATAGCTGTGTCCAGCCGTTAATAAAATAAAAAAGGCCAATAATGCTGTAGCAGCCAGTGTTATTTTAGAATATTTAATAACTGAAAAACCGGCTATCATCCCTCCCCAGGCTACTAGCAATAACACTTCATAGCCATTTGACCAGGGCGCATGCCCCCCAATATACCATCGTAGCCCCATGCCAAATGATTGATACACAAAGGCTACTATAATGAAGGCAACAACTATTTTAATAGATAAATGCACCCATCTATTGCCTTTTAACTTAAAATTCTCAACAAATGATAATAATAAAAGGACAAGACCTAATAATGCATACACATATTTGAGAACATCAAATATTTTTGATTTGTTATATATAACTTCCCATTTTACTTTATTCTTGGAAGGCAACATCTCTGATGGAGTTAGCTGCCTTTGAACATTACTTATGTTGCCCATTAGCTTATTGGGGATACTATAATCATTTGCTTCTCGGGCATATAAAGTAGATATGAGATAACTGCGCATCAAACTACTATATGTAGAATCTTGAAGTTGAAAATCGTCATTTAGCATCAATATTTTGTCTGATAAAGGCTTAAAAGCAAGTTTATCATTCCAACTAATCCATTTGTTGTTATCTGAATCTTTTTCTGGAAACACTTTTAGAAGTGTTCCATTTACAGCCATATTAAATATATTCACTCGCTCAGTAACTTTTAAAACTTCTCTGTCAAAAGAGCTTTGTTCGGCTGCCTTTTTCTGAAATGCTCTTTGAGCATAATCTTTCAATTTAAAATCATTATTTCTATCAAAAAAGGCGGAAAAAGAAGCATGTTTTCCAGTTACACCAAGTAAATCCCTTACGGATTGCTCCCTTATTACAATTAAGTTTTGCTCTTTCCAAAATACTGGATCAACTAGCATATCATGAAATAGATGCATAGCATCCATCTTCCCTTTCTCAGCGATATTGAATTTATCTTTACCGGTTATTTTATGCACCACATCAACGGCTAAAGAATGTACAGAAGAAAATCGTCCATCATAGGTTTGTACCAATAAATGTCCAAATTGATCGGCATGATCAATGTTAATTGGATTTGGGGTGCTGTTTTGGGAAAACCCAAAA
>Ga0224506_10001264_pt1 | contig 18270 bp, 3 predicted proteins | sample SF_Jan12_sed_USG_2_FD_169108 | JGI IMG/M metagenome (GOLD analysis project Ga0224506, IMG submission 169108) | Sediment microbial communities from San Francisco Bay, California, United States - SF_Jan12_sed_USGS_8_1 | ecosystem: Environmental > Aquatic > Marine > Sediment | place: USA... | reverse complement strand
TCGGTGAACCGGGGATATCGTAGACCTTAACGAATTTAGCCGTTGTGCTTTGTCCGAGCATAATGGCGCGGTCAAGGATATCAACCAGCAGGTTGTTTTCAAAAATAATGTCTTTCGCGCCGCCTTTGGCGTAGATGCCCACAGACGGAATATCGTGCACAAAATTATTGGCGACAAGCACATTTTGTGAGGCCACCATGTCAATTCCCTGGGCGTTCTGGAAGGCAGTACCGACACCGGCATGATGAATTTCATTGAATTTAATTTCAATATTATTAGCAGTACCCACCAGTTTTACGATGTCATTAGGCGCGCCATGCAGGTTGTTATGGTAGATCTTCACATAAGGCACATCAATTTTAAGCGAATATTCGCCGCCATTGCGGATTTCAAGATTCTGTATTGTCCAGTAAGCCGCGGGTTTGCTGCCATCAGAGAGGCTATCGGCACGGAACAAAATGGTATTGCGTCGACTACCAATATCACCGTCGATGATGACATGCTCATTGTTATACGGCTGCATGGTGATCCAGGCATTGCTATCGCCGAACTCGTTTTCCTGAATGGTGACGCCCGCATAGGTGCCTGCGCGCAGCAAAATAGTATCACCTGGCTTAACCACGCTGATGGCTTTATCAAGGCTATGAAAAGGGCTAGCGAGTGAAAGCCCATCGTTAGAGTTAGAGCCGTTATTTGCCAGGTAATAGCTCATCGGCTGAGAAACTTCTATGGCAAAGGCTTCAAATACTGCGCGTTCATTAGCCGTAGTCACCGTGATAGTAATATTGGTGTAGTTACCGATATCGTCAATATTAGGTCGCCCGGCTTTGCTCGTCAGTGCCCCGGTGCTGCTGTTAAAATCTAACCAGGCCGGCAGGTTATTAATGCTATAGCTGGGGGGGCTGCCATTAAGGTTGATAATTGTAGGGGTGAAGCTATAGTCATGCCCTAAAGCAACAGTCGTTGATGGTGAGCCACTAATCGTCAAGGTATTAATATATGCGTTATTTTTGCTCAGACTACTTGCATCTATCCGAATATAACGTTGTTTATCACAACCTGTCATGGTGAGAAATATTAGTATAATAAGGGATGGAATACGCATTACAGTTTCCTTTGCCTAAGGTACGCAGTGTATAAACTGATTAGTCCGGGTTTAAAATTTTATGGTGTATTAATGTTTGCACTTCAATTTTGTTTTTATGTGTACAGAGTTTATAGAGAAGATACGAAAACATATTTATATTTGAATCTATGCTAACACAGTTTATGTACTACTAAAGAGCATCATCTCACCCTTCAAGTCCATATTATCAGGTTATTTCTGTCAATAGTTGATAACAATCATTGTCTGTATAGAAAACATTTTGCAGTAAACAGATACGGTAACGTTAATGTCTTAAACGGTGGCCGCGTTATTTTAAATAATATCTGGGGGTCATGAATGACTGATTATAGCAAGTTCGCTACGACTGTTTTGTATAACTAAATGGCAATGACCTAACCGGGACTTGCGTTGCTGCAAACACTGCATTGGCTAAGGCGGGGGCAAGTGGTGGCACCCCGGGTTCGCCGATGCCTTGAGGGGATTCATTGCTGTTTACAATATAGGTATCGACCTTTGGCATTTCATCGAATTGCAAGATGGCGAAGTCATGAAAATTGCTTTGTTGTATCTGACCCTGTTCGATGGAGATAAAGGTCTTGAGCGCCGCTGTCAGCCCAAACACTACCGAGCCTTCCATCTGAGCGCGAACGATATCGGGGTTGATGACAATGCCACAGTCAATAGCAACAACGACACGATGAACGTGTATCCGGGCATTGTCACCAAGACTGATTTCCACGGCTTGTGCTACATAAGAGCCAAAGGAGCGGTGAGCTGCCAGGCCGATAAAATGTCCCTCTGGCAGGGATCTGCCCCAGCCTGATTTATCAGCGGCCAGTTCTAATACAGCTTTTAAGCGTTGCTCTTGGAGCAGTTCAAGACGCAGCTCCAGCGGATCCTGTTTCCCCAGATGAGCGAGTTCATCAAAAAATGTTTCTTTAGCAAAGGCATAATAATGGTGAGAGACAGAGCGCCAGGGTCCTGTCGGTACCGGGCTGTCAACCGGCGCAGCAACCTCAATCTTTATGTTTGGAATGGCATAAGGAAGGTCTGTTGTGCCGGCAGAGCGCAGGCTGGAGAGGCGGTGCCACCAGCTTAATGGCTTGCCCTTGCTGTCGATACTGCCTTCCAGCATGTGGAAGGTATAGGGATGGTAAAAATCATGCTGGATATCTTGCTCTCTGCTCCAAGTCAGCTTAACAGGCTGGTCTATTTTTTTGGCAATCTGCACGGCCTCAGCCACAAAATCCTGCTTTAGACGACGGCCAAATCCCCCACCCAGGAATGTCGTATGAATATCCACTACCTCGCGTTCAGCCAGGCCAAAGCGCCGTGAAACTTTATCGACATAAAAGTCCATCTTTGAGAGACCGTATTGTGCGGCGGTATCTTTGGCCTTACTGGGTGATTGTGTAGGTGCCCATACTTCACAGTAGCCATCTTTGATCTGGGCGGTGCAATTCATCGGCTCCATCGCAGCATGTGCCTGAAAGGGCGTTTCATACGTGGCCGAAAGTTTTTGGGCTGCAGATAACGTGTTTGATATATCGCCACGTTGAAACGCTGTTTTTCCACTGTGGCTGGCTGCGCGCTGTAAATCATCGCGAATTGTTTTCGAACTTAAGTGCTGGTTGGTAGACTGATGCCATTCAATATCGAGCAAGTTTGCAGCTTTCATCGCCACCCAGGTATCTACTGCAACCACGGCCACAGCATTATCGATGCTCAATATATGCTGCACACCGGGGACGGATCTTGCCCGGCTATCGTCAACTTTCTTTACCTTGCCGCCAATAAAAGGGCAATGCACAGTGGTGGCGTACAGCATATTGGGCAATTGCACATCGATGCCGAATTCAGCGCTACCGTTGATTTTTACCGGTATATCTTGTCTGGGAATGGCAGTGCCGAGAATTTTGTATTGCTGCGGGGATTTCAATGTCACCTTTTCGGGGATGGGCAGAGAGGAGGCTTTGCTAGCGAGTTCAGAAAAGCGGATTTTCTTACCGCTGCCTTTATGAATAATAAAGCCATTGTCGGCAAAACAGTCATCAGCGCTGGTTGACCAGTGTTCAGCCGCGGTGCTGATTAAGATCTCTCTGGTGATGGCCCCGGCCGTGCGTAGCGTAGCCCAGCCTTTGCGGATACTGGAACTGCCGCCAGTGGCCTGATAGCCATAAAGGGGTTTCAGCGGTGCCCGCTCTATTTGAATATCGCTACAGGCGATTTCCAGTTCTTCAGCCAGAATCATCGACATCAGGCTGACAGAGCCCTGACCCATCTCTGATTCAACGACATACATGGTGATATTATCCTGCGTGCCGATTTTGAGCCATGCGCTGGCTTGAAAGGACGCGCTTTTATTGAAAAAACCTTTTGCGGGCAGCTCATCCCATTTCATGGCGAGTATCAAACCTGTGCCAAATACGCTTGAGCCAGTGACTTTTAAAAACCGACGACGGTTAACGTTTATTTTTGACATCGATTAGCCCTGTTCCCGCATGAGTTTTGCGGCCAGGTGAATGCCGGCCCGGATGCGCTGATAAGTGCCGCAGCGGCATAATATGCCGCTCATAGCACTGTCGATTTCATCGTCACTGGGCGCCGGGTTTTTGTTGAGCAAGGCAGCAGCAGTCAGAATCTGGCCTGATTGACAGTAACCGCATTGCGGTACCTGTAACTGTAGCCAGGCACGTTGTACGGCATGACTGCTATCCGCGGATAATGCCTCGATGGTAGTGATGGCTTTATTTTTTAATGTTAAGGCAGGCACCATGCAGGAACGAACAGGTTCACCATCAATATGCACGGTGCAGGCGCCGCAGTTACCAATGCCGCAGGCGAATTTGGTGCCGGTGAGTTTTAGTTTGTCACGTAAAACCCAAAGCAGCGGCGTATCAGCAAGCGCTTCTATTGAGTATTCTTTACCATTGACTTGAAGTGTAAAACGTTCCATGTGTAATGCCCCGGCTATCTGAGAATTAAACCCAGTAGAAAATAATTATATTCGGGAAAATTTGCTGTTGCAATAGCCTGACTCAACCGGCTTAATCACTGTTGCTCAGGTTAACTAACGCTTAAATGAATAATAAAGCAAACGGCTGTATAGGCACTATCACCGTAAAAACAGGTTTGCTGTAATAAAGCGATGGCTTAAATCATGCGCCAATTGTCAATCTGACGGTTTTAGAATTGATATCAGGCACCAAGGTGATAAACTTAAAAAATATAAGTATTTACGCCTTGCAACAGTCAGTCATAATGCATAATTATGAGAACGCAGGCTTTTCTATATTGTTTGCCCGGGCAACTACTGCTTGTGATAAGTTTGGTTAAATAAGCACAAAATAATATTAATAAAGTGCATAATTCAGCAAAAGGTAAACAGCAGTTGTGAGAAAATACCATTCGATTGTATTTTCTTTTAGGAAAAAGCCGGCAAGCGGCATAATATGCGTGGTGTGAAAAGAGAAGATTGTTTTGTATAGAGATTTATAAAGTAATTATTATATTGAATTTTATTGTTTAGTAATATATTCATCAAAGGAAGAGAAGTTAAAGATTCAATGGAAGATATAAAGTACCCCTTAACACCTATACAACTGGGGATGCTGTTTAACAGTATTCGGTCACCAAATTCTGGGGTTGAAATTGAGCAGGTGATTATGTCGCTCAATGAAACTATCTCTATTAAAGAATTTAAAGCAGCCTGGCTGCAGTTGATAAACAACCATGATGTGTTACGTACCCGCTTCGAATGGGAGGCTATAGAACAGCCGCTCCAGATTGTATCTAACGAAGTCGATATACCGTTTGAGATGCATGACTGGCAGCATCTGCAACCAGAACATATCGATAAAAACCTGCAGGAGTTTTTGAAAGAAGACCGGTTGAATGACATAGTGCTCTCATGTGCACCGTTGTTAAGGCTCAACCTGTTTGCAAAAAAACACGGTGAAATGATATGTCTTTGGACATTTCATCATGCGATTCTTGACGGCAGATCATTTTCACCTTTGATAAATGAGTTATTTGCAATCTATGAATCATTAATCAATAATCAAGAAGCAGCCATTAAAAAACCCGTTCCTTTCAGGCATTTTGCACACTGGATAGGCCGCTATCAGCATGAAACGTCAGACGCATACTGGCGAAAACTCTTACACGGCGTTACTGCCCCGACACCATTAACGAATATTCTTGGGCCTGATAATAAAGATCATGCCGCCGGCGTGTTAAGTGAAGAACTTTTCTTGCCCGCTGCACTGACAGATGAACTTAAGCGATTAGCAAAAAAGATCGATGTCACTTTAAATACTCTGGTGCAGGCGGCCTGGGCGATATTGTTGCATCGTTATTCTGGAGAGGCGGACATTGTTTTTGGAAATACACGGGCATGCCGACATGCCAGTGTTGCCGGTTCAGAAGAAATTATAGGAGTATTGATCAATACCGTACCGGTCAGGCTTAAGGTCGCTTTAGATAATATGCTTGTACCCTGGTTGCAGGGCTTACGTCAGCAGCATTTATCCGTTAGAGAGTTCGAACATAGCTCATTAGTCCGTATTCAGCGCTGTTGTCAATTGCCCTCTCAAACACCTCTGTTTGAAAGCCTGGTTGTATTTGAAGGCCAGACATTAAATGAAGAGCTGAGGTCAAAGAAAGGAAACTGGTCAAACAGGGAGTTTCGCTATATAGGCCAAACCGGTTTCCCGCTGGCATTAATCTGTTATTCCGGTGCTGAGCTATTGTTAAGAATAGAATATACAGCACAACGTTTTTCAACATACGCTATTAAAAGCATTATGCTTCAGCTGCAAACGATATGCTCTGGCATGGTGGAAAATGTTGATCGAACAATCGGCGAAATACCATACATAGAGAAGACACAAAGACAACAATTGCTCGAGCGTTATCATCAAAATGATAATCCGCTGGCTGTGCAGCCATGCATTCACAAGCGTTTCGAACAACAGGTTGAAAAATGCCCGGATGCGATTGCATTAACGTTTAATGATCAGACACTGACCTATCAAATGTTAAACCAGAGCTCAAACCGGCTTGCGTCTGAGCTCATCAAAAAGGGACTCAATGCTGGTTCGCTGGTAGGCTTAAGTGTTGAAAGGTCTTTTTATAGCATTATCGGAATACTGGGAATATTAAAAGCGGGCGGGGCCTATCTTCCACTGGACCCGAGTTACCCGGAAGAGCGACTGGCTTTTATTCTTGAAGATAGTCAGTCGACATTTTTAGTAACACAGGAAAGCCTGGCGGATAAAATGCCTGATCATCAGGCTGAAGTTATTTCGATTGATTCAGCTGAATTCATCACAGCCGAGACGAATGCTTCTTCGTTTATCAATCCGTCAGTTGAGGTCAGCTCAGACGATATCGCATACGTAATTTATACATCCGGTTCGACGGGAAAGCCTAAGGGTGTATTAATACCCCATAAAAATGTCGTTCGATTATTTAGCGCAACGGAGCACTGGTTTAATTTTAATGAAGAAGATGTCTGGAGCCTTTTTCATTCGTACGCCTTCGACTTTTCAGTATGGGAAATCTGGGGGGCTTTATTCTATGGTGGACGGCTTGTCATTATCCCTTATATGACCAGCCGATCGCCTGATTTGTTTTATGAAACTTTAATTCGCGAAAATGTCACGGTTTTAAATCAAACACCATCCGCTTTTCGTCAGTTGATACAATCTGATATCAGCAGCAATTATAGTAATAAACTGGCGTTGAGATACGTTATTTTTGGTGGCGAAGCCCTGGATTTAAGCCGCCTTAAACCCTGGTTTGAGGCACATGAAGATAACAAACCGCAGCTTGTCAATATGTATGGTATTACTGAAACCACGGTACACGTAACATACCGAGCCATTACTAAAGAGGATGTTGACAAGCGTTTGGGGAGTGTGATTGGTCAACCCATACCGGATCTGCAGTTGTATGTGCTGGACGAAAGACTGAACCCGGTGCCTGTTGGAATGAGGGGTAATTTATTTGTCGCAGGAGCCGGGCTTGCAAAAGGCTATCTTAATCGGGCCGAATTATCAAAACAGCGTTTTATATCTCATCCTTTCAAAACGGGTGCGCGACTTTATGATACAGGCGATGTCGTGCGTTTCCTGCCCAATGAAGATATAGAGTATTTAGGGCGGTCTGACCAGCAGGTAAAGATTAGAGGTTTCCGCATAGAGCTGGGGGAAATTGAAGCCGTTTTAAATCGATATGTCGCCGTGAATAACTGCGTGGTAACCGCGCTTAATCAAAACGGCAAGGATGCCAGGCTCGTGGCTTATTGGGTGGCTGAAGCACAAAATGATGCAACGGCAAGCGAGCTGCGAGAGCATCTTAAATCGGCATTGCCAGATTATATGGTGCCTGCGGTTTTAATTAAGATCGATTCGATACCCTTAACAGAAAATGGCAAGTTAGATTTTCGCCATTTACCTGCACCGCAGGATCAGATAAATTTAGACAACAATTTTGTTGCAGCGGGCAGCTCTCTGGAAAGGGAGATTGCATCAATATGGAAAGACGTTTTAGGATTAAGCAAAATAGGCATACATGATAATTTTTTTGAACTGGGAGGCGATTCATTTTTAGTCATTGAATTGGTGGGTAAAATCAGCCGGGCAACGGGTAATAGTATTCCTGTGCATCAGTTATTTGAGTTTCCCACAATCAGTTCTCTGGCATCATTTTTGTCACCAGAAGTTGCATCTGCATCAGCAATGGATGTTGTGCTAAACAGAGCGGAAAAAAGAAAAGCGGCGTTAGCGCAACGTAAAAAACAGAATAACAGGAACAGGTAATGAGTAATCAAGACTTAGACGATATGGAAAATTGTGTTGCTATTATTGGCATGGCAGGCCGGTTTCCAGGGGCAGACAATGTCGAAGAATTTTGGCAAATTTTAAAAGAGGGCAAAGAAACCACATCGGTGCTGACAGATGAGCAGTTAAGGCACGGTGAGTATGATTTTGAAAAACTGAAAAACAATGCGAACTTTGTGCGGACTAGGGGTATTCTAAAAGATGTTGATATGTTCGATGCGGAGTTTTTTGGTTTTAACCCTCGTGAAGCATCGGTGCTCGACCCGCAGCAACGGGTGTGGCTCGAAACCGCCTGGCAGGCACTGGAGAATGCCAGCTATGCACCTGAAAAATATTCCGGTGCCATTGGTGTTTTTGCCGGCAGTTATACCAATACATATCTGTTGCATAATTTGTGTAAAGACAGAGAGTATATCGAGAACCTGGTACGCTTTCGTTCTGTTGACGCCTATGCAACGATGCTCAGTAATGACAAAGATTTTTTACCAACCAGAACCTCCTATAAATTCAATTTAAAAGGCCCCAGCATCAATGTGCAGACAGCCTGTTCTACATCACTGGTAGCGGTGGCTCAGGCCTGTCAGAGCCTGCTGCAGTACGAGTCAGATATTTGCCTGGCCGGTGGTGTTTGCATATCGCTGCCGCAGGAAAAAGGTTACCTCTATCAGGAAGGTGCAATGGTCTCACCGGACGGTCATTGCCGCTCGTTTGATGCCGATGCCAAAGGTACCGTGTTTAGTAGCGGAGTGGGTGCGGTTGTATTAAAGCGTCTGGATGAGGCCGTTGCTGATGGCGATAATATACGCGCTGTTATTCGTGGCTCAGCCATCAATAATGATGGTTCATTAAAAGTTAGTTATACCGCGCCCAGTGTCACCGGGCAGGCAGAGGTTGTTGCTATGGCGCAAGCCATGGCAGGTGTCGATCCGGAAACAATTTCCTATATAGAAGCTCATGGAACCGCAACACCATTAGGTGACCCTATCGAAGTCGCTGCTTTGACACAGGCCTTTCGCACGAAAACGGATGCAAAACAGTTTTGTGGCCTGGGTTCGGCGAAAACGAATGTCGGCCACATGGACGCCGCTGCCGGCGTGACCGGGCTAATAAAGACCGTTCTCGCCATGGAAAACAGACAAATCCCGGCCAGTCTTCATTATAAAAAACCCAACCCGCAAATCGATTTTGAAAACAGTCCTTTTTATGTGGTCGATAAATTACAGCAATGGAAACCAGCAGCGGGTGTTCTTAGAGCAGGTGTCAGTGCATTAGGAGTTGGTGGCACCAATGTTCATGTGATTGTGGAAGAAGCGCCTGAGGCGGATGAGTCAGGCGATTCGCGAGACTGGCAGGTATTAATGCTGTCGGCAAGAAACGATGAAGCATTGGCGGCGAATCAGAAGCAGTTATTGGCACATTTGGAGTCTCACCGCCAGTCGAGTCTGGCGGATATCAGTTACACATTGCAAGTGGGCAGGACAGATTTTAATTGTCGGCGATTTTTTGTTTGCCGCGATCAGGATGATGCCGTGCATGAACTGCAATCAGACAAGAGCACAAAGATGACGTCTCAGTCAGGTGACGCTGGTGACTCAAAAATTGTATTTATGTTTCCAGGACAGGGCGCTCAGCATGTGAATATGGGCCGTGAACTTTATGAAAACGAAAATACATATCGTCAGTGCATAGACGATTGTGCCGAGATATTAAAACAACACCTCGATCTTGATCTGCGTGAAATTCTCTATCCTCAGCCGGGACAGGAAGAACCATCGACGCAAAGATTGAAACAGACGGGCATCGCTCAACCCGCGTTATTTGTGACCGAGCTTGCGCTTGCTAAGTTATGGATGGAGTGGGGGCTGCAACCTGCCGCGATGATAGGCCACAGTATCGGTGAATATGTTGCCGCATGTGTGGCTGGTGTGTTCAGTCTTGAAGATGCATTATGGATCATTGCCAATCGTGCAAAATTAATGCAGCAAATGCCAGCCGGTAGCATGTTGGCAGTCCGTCTGTCAGAGCAGCAGTTAAAACCGTATCTGGGTGATGGTGTTTCTCTGGCCGCCAGTAACGCACCGGCGATATGTGTTGTCTCGGGGCCAGATGACAGGCTTGCTGAATTTGAAAAGACGCTCAAAGCTGCCGCTATAGAAACCATTCCTTTGCACACATCACACGCCTTTCATTCTGAAATGATGCAATCAGTGGTGCAGCCTTTCACTGATATTGTGGCCCAGGTTCAGTTAAAACAGCCTGAAATTCCTTTTATTTCCAGTCTTACAGGGAGCTGGATTAACCAAGAACAGGTAACGGAGCCGGCTTATTGGGCGCAACAGCTAAGGCATGCGGTTCAGTTTAGTCAGGGAATCCGGGAGTTACAAAAAGAAGACGGCCGCATTTACCTTGAAGTTGGCCCGAGTAATACTTTGGCGACGGCGGTAAGGCAGCACGCCAAAAAAGAAATCAAACAAACTGTCATATCATCGCTGGGCCATGCACAGAAACAACACTCTGCGATGCAATGCATGCTGACAGCACTTGGGCAGTTATGGCAGGCAGGAACAACTATTGACTGGCAGGGCTTTTACAAAGATGAAACCCGGCATCGTGTTGAATTACCGGCCTACTCGTTTCAGCGTAAACGTTACTGGATAGACCCGCCTGCCAGTACGGCGAGAGCGTCAGAAACTGTATTATCAGCGGCCGATCACGCTGATTCATTCTCAGCAGTAAATGAAAACGAGGCATCGTCAGCTGCACAAAGTGGCGTGAAAGTCGTCGATAATGATCGGTCGATTGGCCGAAAACAACAGATTGTAAATAAGTTGGCTGAAATTATTTTTGATTTGTCCGGCCTTGAGTTTAGTGAATCGGATCATGCAATAACGTTTGTGGAAATGGGGCTCGATTCTTTGTTTTTGACGCAAGCCTGTTCAGAATTTCAGAAACAGTTTGACGTGAAGATACGATTTCGCCAGTTATTAGAAGACATGAATACTCTGGATTTGCTGGCGGATTATTTGCTGGTGAATATTAACGAAGATATATTTCCGCAGCCTGGCTTGCGACCAACAAATGCAGTCGCTGCAGAGCTGGATCTGCAGCAGCTTGACGAAAGCTTTGCTGGTTTAGCAAGAGATTCAGACGCTACTTTAGTGGAGCGTGTGTTTAACAAACAGTTTCAAATCATGACACAGCAGCTGGCATTGCTCGGACACGATGCTGCCTCAGCATCTCAGCTATTACAAAACGTGAATCAAGCGGCGATAAAATCGCTTGATAACAGTCCTACCGTTCACACCAGACTGAAGCAAGAAGCGATAAAGCCAGCTGCAATAGAAGTCACTAATAAACGTTTTGGGCCCTATAAGCCGGTTGAAAAAACCAAAGAAGGTGGATTAACTTCAGGCCAGCAATCCTATCTCGATAACTTAATACAAAAACTCAATCAACGAACGGCAACATCAAAAGCAACAGCGGCACGTTACCGAAAAGTTCAGGCTGACCCGAGAAATATCACCGGTTTTCGTCTGTTATGGAAAGACCTTGTCTATCAAATTGTTAGCGAGCGCTCTTCAGGTTCAAAGCTGTGGGATATTGATGGCAATCAGTACATTGATATCACAATGGGTTTTGGGCCGGTGTTATTAGGCCATTCACCCTCCTTTGTGGTTGAAGCCATTAATGAGCAAGTACAGAAGGGCTTTGAAATTGGGCCGCAGGCAAAACTTGCCGGTAAGGTGGCAGAATTAATCAGTGAGTTCACGGGGCTGCAGCGCGTTTCGTTTTGCAACACAGGTTCTGAGGCTGTCATGGCTGCATTACGCATGGCACGCACTGTCACCGGCCGCAGCAAAGTTGTTTATTTTACAAATGATTACCATGGCACTTTTGATGAGGTGTTGGGTCGTGCTCAGGTTTTGAAAGCGAATCTTCGCACCATGCCGGCAACACCAGGAGTGACTCAATCCTCTGTCGATAACGCGATTATACTGGCGTATGGAACAGATGAGTCTTTAGAAATAATAAAAAACTGCGCCGATGAGCTGGCGGCAGTACTGGTTGAGCCGGTGCAAAGCCGATGCCCGCATGTCAGGCCTGAAAAATTTCTAAAAAGTCTAAGGAACATCACCGAGCAGTCTGGCACGGCATTAATATTTGATGAAGTGATCACCGGCTTTCGTGTCAGCCCCGGCGGAATGCAGGCTGAATACGGCATTAAAGCCGATCTGGCAACTTATGGCAAAGTGATTGGCGGGGGGCTGCCGATAGGTGTGGTAGCCGGTGATGCGCGATTTATGGATTCACTTGATGGTGGCGACTGGCAATATGGAGATGACACGTTACCCGAAGCGGATCTGACTTTTTTTGCAGGCACGTTCGTTCGCCACCCTCTGGCATTGGCAGCGGCCTTTGCCGTTCTTAGTTATCTTAAAGAACAGGGGCCTGAATTGCAGCGCGGGCTCAATATAAGAACCACAGAATTTGCAAATGAACTCAATAATTTCTTTGAGCTGAGCAATCTGCCGGTGCGCATACTGCAATACAGTTCATGGTTTCGGTTTGATGTGCCCGCTGATCTTGAATTCGTTCCTTTGTTATCTTATGTCATGCTGGAAAAAGGCATTTATATCCGGGATATTGCTCAAAACTGCTTTTTCTCGACTGCTCATACAGACTCAGATATCCGCTTAGTCAAAGAAGTGATAATGCAATCTGTAATAGAGCTTAGAGACAATGGTTTTTTACCCACTTCACAGCCAGAACAGACAGATGTTGAGCATTCGACGCCTTTAAGCGATGTGCAAAAAGAGATATGGATTACTGATCAAATGGGAACCATGGCATCTTGCTCCTTTAATGAATCCATAGTGTTGCATTTGTCAGGCTTGTTAAATTTTGATTTACTGCAGCAGTCATATACAGATGTGATAAAAAGACATGACTCTTTTTGTGTGCGGATGAGTGCCGACGGCAGTCGGCAGTTCATGATTGATGACTTAACCACAGAAATTGATTTTGTAGACATCAGTGATTTGACTGAGGATGAGAAGTCACACGCTTTAGATGAGTTTTCAGATAGCAATAGCCTGACAGCTTTTGATCTGATAAAAGGGCCTTTGTTCCGCGCAAGTATTTTAAAGTTAGACAAAGAAAAGTTTCTTTTTTATTTTACAGCCCACCATATTATTTTTGATGGCTGGTCTGCAGCGGTCTTTTTACATGAGTTGAGTGCGGTTTATAGCGCTTTGTGTACAGGTGAAACGATTGAATTACCTGTCGCTGATTCTTATCGTGCTTATACACAAAAGTTAAAGTCAGAGCAGTTCAGTCAGGAGGCTAACGAGGCGCTTGAGTACTGGTCTGGTGTTTATAAAACGCTGCCGCAAGCATTGCGTTTTCCTACAGACAGAAGCCGTCCGGCTGTTCGTTCGTATTTATGTAACACAGCTTACTGGACTTTTTCTGATTCAGCCTACAGCGGCCTTAAAAAAACCGCTGCCCGTCATGGGGCAACGTTATATGCGACATTGTTTTCAGCCTTTACAATATTGTTGTCACGAATTACAGGTCAAAATGATATTGTGGTGGGATCGCTGGTAGCGGGACAGGCACGAAACGCAATGAGCTCACTTGTGGGGCACTGTGTCAGTGTATTACCGGTACGTACTGAAATAAACCAGCTGGCAAGCTTTTCTGAATTTATAGATGCTACGAAAACTAATTTGCTGGATGCCTTTGATCATCAGCAATGCTCTTTAATTAATTTGTTGAAGCAGTTATCGGTTGAGCGGGTTCCTGGTCGTACGGCTTTGGTTGAGGTGTTATTTAATCTGGATCAAAAAATAAAAGCAGAAGGTTTTTATGATCTAAAGAGCAGTCTTGAGGATAATAAGAAACGCGCAACCAGTTTTGATTTATTTTTTAATCTCAGGGAGACGGCTGAGGGGCTTGAAGCAAAATGTGAGCATTCTGATATATTTGATGTGCTTTCTGTGCAGCGCTGGTTTGCCCAGCTCGATAATATATTAATTGAGATATCAGTCTCTCCTGAAACTAAACTTTGTGACCTCAACTTGCTGTCAGATATGGATGCGCAGCTTTTAGAAGAGTGGAACCAGACGCAGGCTGAATATCCGTCAAATGCAGGTATTCACCAGCTGTTTATTGAGCAGGCCGAAAGCCTGCCTGATTCGACAGCCGTTGTATTTAATAATGATGTGATGAGCTATCAGCAACTGCATCAGCAATCTGATCAACTGGCCTATTATTTGTCTTCGATAGGGGTCGAATCAGAAACGCTGGTAGCGGTCTGTCTCGACCGTTCAATTGAAATGCTGATGGCGTTAATTGCTATTCACAAAGCAGGCGGCGCCTACCTGCCACTTGATCCTGATTACCCTTCTGAACGAATTGAATACATGCTGACAGACTCACAGGCAAAGCTTGTACTCACGAGCAGTGAATACGCGGCCGTGTTGCCATCACTGGATGCGGATATCATAATTTATGATAAAGAGCAAAAGACAATCGATCAGGCAGCGGCGGTAAACTTGTCAAAAAGGTTTACTGATTCCAATAGTCTGGCTTACGTTATTTATACCTCTGGTTCTACAGGTAAACCAAAGGGTGTCGAGATAACACATCAGGCGGCGGTTAATTTTTTAAGCGCTATGGCCAAACAACCCGGCATAACAAAAGATGATAACTTGCTGGCGGTGACCACGCTTTCCTTTGATATTTCGGTGCTTGAGTTGTTCCTGCCACTGAGTGCCGGTGCCACAACCGTGATTGCCGATAAAAGCCAGGCTATGGATGGCTTGCAGTTGGCACAAATAATCAAACAGCAAAATATCACCATGATGCAAGCGACGCCAGCCACCTGGTATTTAATGCTGGCAAGTGGCTGGCAGGGGTCAGATCACATAAGGCTGCTTTGTGGCGGTGAAGCGATGCCGCAAAACCTTGTTTCACAATTACTGCCAAAAGTAAAAGAGCTTTGGAATATGTATGGGCCTACCGAGGCCACGGTCTGGACAACGTGTGCACAAATACTCGATGCTGAGCAGTTGATTACTGTAGGTAAACCTGTTGCCAATACTCAGGCTTATATATTAGATGCTGAGCTGCGAAAATTACCGGTTGGGGTTGCCGGCGAGCTGTATATTGGAGGTGCCGGTCTGGCACGCGGTTACCGTAACCACCCTGAACTGACGAGAGCAAGCTTTCTGGCGGCGGCTTCAGCCGGTGATGTGGGTCAACGCATCTATCGCACCGGTGATCTGGCGCGGTATTTGTCTGACGGCCGTTTAGAATGTCTGGGACGTGCTGATAGTCAGGTTAAGCTGCGGGGTTACCGTATAGAGATGGGTGAAATAGAATCGAATCTCGATGCTCACCCGTCTGTTAAACAATGCGTGGCGATCGTCAGGGAAGATCAGCCGGCTGATCAAAGGCTGGCCGCTTATTATGTATGCCGTGCTGAAATGGAAGTGAGTCCTGATCAGTTACGTCAGCATTTACGCACGCTATTGCCCGAATATATGATGCCGCAGTTTTTTATCGCGCTCGACGTATTGCCGCTGACACCGGCGGGGAAAATTGATCGCAAAAGCTTACCTAAACCAGCGGATGTTCAAACCGATGACAATGAAAGCCTGGTAAAGGCGCAGAGTGAAACTGAAATTGATCTGGTAAAAATCTGGCGAGATGCGCTTGGCGTGGCAAGCATTGGTATCAATAGTAACTTTTTTGAACTAGGGGGGCATTCTTTGCTGGCCAGTCAGGTATGGGTGCAGATATGTCATCATTTTGAGATTGAACTGCCTTTGTACCAGCTTTTTTTATTGCCTACGGTTGCTGAGCTGGCTCAAGAAATTGATAAATGCCAGGCGAGCCAGAGTAGTGCGCTGGCTGCAACCATCCCCGGACGTGATGAAACTCAGACTGACTATCTGTCGTTTGCCCAGCAGCGGCTCTGGTATATTGAACAGATTGATCCGGGCACGGCGATGTATAATTTGCCATCAGCATTTGAGCTGCGAGGCGAGCTTGATCTGGAAAACTTAAACTCAAGCTTACAAGCTATTATTAAACGACATGAGTCATTACGCACAGTTGTTGGCTGGCAAAATAATGAGCCGGTACAGATTGTTAAACCTGAGATAGCGCTGGATTTTCCACTTGTGGATTTGCAGCAATACCAGGGCAGTGAACAGGACAGACAATTAAAAAGTATTCTGCAATCTGAAACGAAAACCCCGTTTGATCTTGAAAAAGGTCCATTGTTTAAAACACGACTTATAAAGTTAGAAAAAAACAGGCATGTCCTGTTTTTTATGCCGCATCATATTATCTGGGATGGTTTGTCGTTTGATGTGTTTGTGAATGAGCTGATCGAAGACTATGAATCAAGTGCAGCGGGCAATCAGCACAGGCCGGATGAGCTGCCTGTTCAATATGCCGACTTTTCAGCATGGAATCGGCAGTGGGTGGAGGCAGACGACAAAAAAACGCAGCTTGAATATTGGAAACATAAACTGGCGGGTGAGTTACCCGTGCTCGATATGCCGCTTGATATGCCGCGACCCTCTGTCATGAGAAATTGCGGTGATACTGAGCAAATAGTATTACCGGCACAATTATCAGTTGAGCTCGAACAGCTTGCCAAACAAATGGGTACCACCTTGTTCGTTGTTATGCTCTCCGCTATCAACGTGCTGATTTATCGTTATTCCGCGCAAAGGGATATCATAGTGGGTCTGCCAGTACATGGCCGTAACAGGCCAGAGTTTGAATATATGCTCGGCCTGTTTGTTGGCGTGCTGATCTCAAGGCTGCAGCTGCGTGATGATATGAGCTTCAGGGCACTGATAGCAGAGGTACGCGATACGTATTTAAAGGCGCTTGAGAATCAGGATATACCTTTTGAGAAAATTGTAGAGCAACTGAACCCGCCGCGGGATTTAAGCAGAACCCCTGTCTATCAGTGTCTGTTTACTTATCAGGATCATAGCTCCCGTAGATCATCAATGGCGAACATAGAGATTACTCAGATAGCAACGCATAATGCAGTCTCAGCCATGGACTTGAGTTTCTGGGTTACTAAATTAGACGATGGTCTAAGTGTTGGCGTTGAATATAATACGGACTTGTTCAAGCCGGGCACGGTTAAACGCTTGTTAAATAATTTCCATGCGTTGTTGGAAAGCGTGCTCACCGATGCCGGCAGGGAAATAAAGGCACTCAATATACTATCCCCGCAAGAAAGCTTGCTGCTCGAGCAGTGGCAGAGTGGACAAGCCGGAAGCTGTAAACGAAGCAGCGTCGTCCAGTCATTTGAAAAGCAGGCCGCAAACTACCCAGACAGAACGTCAGTGATGTCGTCAGATGCAGAGCTGAGCTATCGACAGCTGAATGAAAGCGCTAATCAACTGGCTAATTACCTTTTGGATTCCGGGGTCAGTGCAGGTGATTTCATCGGTGTGAGTGTTGATCGTAGCGCTCAGATGCTGGTGACACTGCTGGGCATTTTAAAAACAGGAGCCGCTTATGTGCCGTTGGATCCGGAGTATCCTGCCGAGCGATTGTCTTATATCGTCAAGGATTCAGGCCTGCGCCTGATTCTGACTCAGTCGCATTTGGCAGCGCAGTTAGAGCAAGTCGACGCCCGTCTCATCAGTCTCGATTCAAACTCAAATGATATTTCAGCATGCAGTACGGCTTGCCCCGATATTGACTTTGATGACAAAACAACGGCTTACGTTATTTACACATCGGGATCTACAGGTCATCCCAAAGGTGTCTTAATTGCACATAGCGCGATGTGGAATTTCATCAGCAGCATGTCAAGAACCCCCGGGCTTACTGCTGATGATACGCTATTGGCAGTGACGACTATTTCTTTTGATATCTCTGTGCTGGAAATGTTTGTGCCGCTTTGTGTCGGTGCTAAAGTTGTTATTGCGAATAACGAACAAATAAATAGTGCGCCTGCTCTTATTAAATTAATAGAGCAGTTTGCTGTGTCTGTTATGCAGGCCACGCCGGCAACATGGCGCATGATGCTGGCAGCTGGCTGGACAGGCAGTGACAATTTCAAGTCACTGTGTGGTGGTGAGGCAATGCCTTCGGATTTAGCGGCGGAGCTTCTGCCGCGGGTGACGGCATTATGGAACATGTATGGGCCGACAGAGACCACGGTATGGTCAACCTGTTATCAGCTGACTGATTCTGATTCGACGGTATTGATTGGAAAACCAATTGATAATACGACTCTCTATGTGCTTGATGCAAACCTGCAGAAAGTGCCCT
>Ga0224506_10001262_pt1 | contig 18275 bp, 18 predicted proteins | sample SF_Jan12_sed_USG_2_FD_169108 | JGI IMG/M metagenome (GOLD analysis project Ga0224506, IMG submission 169108) | Sediment microbial communities from San Francisco Bay, California, United States - SF_Jan12_sed_USGS_8_1 | ecosystem: Environmental > Aquatic > Marine > Sediment | place: USA... | reverse complement strand
GCCCTGGTCGCGGCCGATGAGATGTGCGATCGCCTCAAAGCGGCGGTCGACGGCCGAATCGACGATCAATTTGTCATCATGGCGCGTACCGATGCACATGCTGTCGAGGGACAGCAGGCGGCGATCGACAGGGCTGCCGCCTACGTTGAGGCCGGTGCCGACGCGATATTCGCTGAGGCGCTTACCACATTAGAGGAATATCGCGAGTTCACGGACGTGATTAAGGTACCGGTACTGGCAAACCTGACCGAATTCGGCAAGACGCCGTTGTTTACGACAGGCGAACTGGCAGAAGTCGGCGTTGCCATGACGCTGTACCCACTGAGCGCGTTTCGCGCCATGTCGGCCGCGGCGCTGAAGGTTTACCAGGCGATAAAACAGGACGGTACGCAGCAGGCCACCGTCGACGACATGCAGACACGCATGGAACTCTACGACGTACTTGGCTACCAGGCCTACGAAGATAAACTCGATTCCCTGTTCAAAAAACAGGGACGTAATAGCGGAGAGAAATAATGGCGGGAGCGAATAAAAGCGGTGGTCTTGCTGGTGTCACAGCAGGTTCGACGAGCCTGTGCACGGTGGGCAAGGAGGGCGCCGGGCTAACTTATCGTGGATACGACATTTACGATCTTGCGGACCATGCCTGTTTCGAAGAAGTCGCCTACCTGCTGCTGCATGGCAAGCTGCCAACGAAAAAGGAGCTTGATGGCTACGTTTCGACAATTAAAGCGAATCGCGGCCTGCCCGATGCGCTCAAAACCGTGCTCGAGATGGTGCCTGCGAATACACACCCGATGGACGTGTTGCGTACGGGCGTTTCATTCCTTGGCAACATCGAACCGGAAGGCGACTTCGCCAGCCAGAACAAGGTCGCCGATCGCCTGCTGTCGTGCCTGCCGTCCATGCTGTTGTACTGGCACCGGTTTCACGTCGATGGCGTGCGCATCGACACAGAAACGGACGACGACAGCATCTCGGGGCATTTCCTGCACCTGCTGCACGACAAGCCACCCAAGGAGTTGCATAGAAAGTGTCTCGACACGACGCTGATCCTGTACGCCGAGCACGAGTTCAATGCATCGACGTTTGCCGGCCGTGTGATCACGGGCACATTGTCCGACATGCATTCGGCGGTTACGGGCGCGATCGGCGCCTTGCGCGGGCCCCTGCACGGCGGCGCGAACGAGGCCGCGATGGCGCTGATTTCGAAATTCAAAACACCCGAAGAAGCGACGGCCGGCGTGCTCGGCATGTTGCAACGCAAGGAGCTCATCATGGGCTTCGGGCACCGCGTGTACACGACCTCGGATCCGCGCAATGCCGTCAACAAGAGGATGTCGAAGGCGCTGGCAGCTGATGTTGGGAATACGACGCTGTACCCGATCTCGGAGGCCGTCGAAAAAGTCATGTGGGACGAAAAGAAGCTGTTCGCGAACGCGGACTTTTTTGCGGCCAGCGTGTATCACTTCATGGGCATACCGACCTGTTTGTTCACACCGATATTCGTCTGTTCACGAATCACAGGGTGGGCGGCTCATATCATGGAGCAGCGCTCCAACAACAAATTGATTCGCCCTGCCGCGGAATACATCGGCCCCGGTTTGCAGAACTGGGTTGCCATTGCCGACCGCAAATAGCGCGAATAACAAAGACCTTACGGAGACCTGAATGTCCAATGCCATCAACCGCTCGGCAAAACGTGCCGAATGGGATCAAGTACTTGTCGATATCGCCGACTACGTCTGCAACTACAAAGTGGCGAGCGATCTCGCCTACGACACGGCCCACTACTGCCTGATGGACACGCTCGCCTGCGGTTTCCAGGCGCTGGACTACCCGGCATGCACGAAACTTATGGGCCCGGTCGTTCCGGGTGCAACGCTCGCCGGCGGTGCACGAGTGCCGGGTACGTCTTACGAGCTCGACCCGGTACTGGCCGCGTTCAACATCGGCGCGATGAACCGCTGGCTGGACTTCAATGACACCTGGCTCGCGGCCGAGTGGGGACATCCCTCCGATAACCTCGGCGGCATACTCGCGACGGCGGACTACCTGAGCCGGCAGGCGCGCGCCAGGGGTAAAGACCCGTTGACGATGAAAGCCGTTCTGACGGCGGCCATCATGGCGCACGAGATCCAGGGCGTACTGGCGCTCGAGAACAGTTACAACCGCGTTGGCCTCGACCACGTTTTGCTGGTGCGCGTGGCGACCACCGCCGTAGTAACGCGCATGTTCGGTGGCGATCGCGACACGGTTCTGAATGCCGTATCGAATGCCTGGATCGACGGCTGCTCGCTGCGCACGTATCGACATGCACCAAACACAGGTTCGCGCAAGAGCTGGGCCGCCGGCGATGCGACAAGCCGGGGCGTGCGTCTCGCGCTGATCGCGATGACCGGTGAGATGGGTTATCCCTCGGCGCTGTCGGCAAAAACCTGGGGCTATTACGACGTGCTCTTCAAGGGCAGGGAATTCAGCTTCCAGCGACCCTACGGCAGTTACGTCATGGAAAATGTGCTGTTCAAAATTTCCTACCCGGCCGAGTTTCATTCGCAGACCGCCGTTGAGGCGAGCATGACCCTGCATGCGGAGGTCAGGAACCGAATCGATGACATCGAGAAAGTCGTGATCGAAACGCAGGAGGCCGGCGTGCGCATCATCGATAAAACAGGGCCGCTCGACAATCCGGCGGACCGCGATCATTGCATCCAGTACATGGTTGCCGTGCCGCTGATCTTCGGTCGCCTGACCGCCGCGGACTACGAGGACGACGTCGCTCTCGATCCGCGCATCGATGCGCTGCGCGAAAAAATGGAAGTGACCGAGAACGAACAATTTACCAAGGACTACTTTGATCCGGAACTGCGCTACATCGGCAACGCGGTCCAGGTGTTCTTCAAAGACGGTACGAGTACCGATCGGGTCGCTGTAGACTACCCCATCGGCCATCGCGAGCGCCGTGAGGAAGGGATTCCGGTTTTGATACAGAAATTTGTCGATAGCGTGTCGCCGAAACTGGCGGCCAAACAATGGGACAAACTCAATGCACTGTGTATGGAACCAGAAAAGCTGGCTGCTACGGCAGTTGATGACTTCATGGCGTTGCTCGTGGCGTAATTTCGTTCCGCTGGTCGCGTTGCTGGCGTTGCCGGCCCTGGCGACGGCCGAGGTTGAACGCCGTGCCCTGAATAACGGCAACCTGATACTCGAAGATATCCCGGAGATTCCCCAGGCGATCGTCGATGGACTGAACCGCTATCAGAATGTGCGTTCGGCGAGCTTTCAGAGCTGGACGGCCGACGGCAAAGGTATCTACATTTCGACGGTCTTTCGTGACGTTAATGCATTGCACCGCGTTGACATGCCGATGGGCGCACGGCGACAAATCACGTTCTATGACGAACCGCTGGCCGGCGTAAGCCGCCAGCCGGGCGGGCGGAACATGCTGTTCTTGCGTGACACCGGCGGTAGCGAATTCAACCAGGTCTTCCTGTTTGATCCTGAGACCGGAAGTGCCGAGCTGGTCACGGACGGCCAGTCCAGAAACGGCGCGACTGTCTGGGACCGGTCCGGCTCGCGGGTTGCCTATCAAAGCACTCGCCGCAATGGCGCGTCGAACGACATCTGGATCATGGACCCTGAGGAACCGAGCCGCGCTGAAATCATCCTGGAGTCCACCGACGGCAGCTTGTGGGGGCCGACGGAATTTTCACGGGCGGGGAGCAAACTGCTGATGATGAACTACGTTGCCATCTCGGATTCGCGCGCCCACGTTGTCGATCTCGATACCGGCAGTGTACAAATCGTCGCCGGCGGGCCCGGCAATCTGAGTGTCAATTACCCGATAGGTTTCGATGACGATAACGACGGCATCTGGTTGATTACGGACCAGGGCGCCGAGTTTGAAGGCCTGGCCTGGCAATCATCAGCCCCGGGCAGCGTACCGCAAATCATCACGGCCGAGATTCCGTGGAATATCACGGATGCCATAATCAGCCACGATCGCAGGCAAATTGCGTTCGTCGCGAATGCAGACGGCCGCTCCGAGCTCTATCTGCTGGACACGAAGACACGCAAGTATCGGCGCGTGGAATCGATACCAACCGGGCTCGTAGCCGACGTGATGTTCAGCCCTGACGACAGCCGCCTCGGCATGACCTTGAATACCGCCCAGACACCCAGCGACGCCTTCGTGCTCGAGCTCGGCAAGGAGCCGCTCGCCTACGGCGAGCTGACTCGCTGGACCGAGAGCGAGGTGGGCAACCTGGACACGACAGCATTCCGGATGCCGGAGCTCGTTCATTACCCCACGTTTGACAAGGTCGGTGATGCCGCGCGTGAAATACCGGCGTGGGTCTACAAGCCGCGCGGGACGGGACCGCACCCGGTCATCATCGCGATTCACGGTGGGCCCGAGGGTCAGTCGAGACCGGCATTCAACAACACGTATCAAATGTGGATCGATAAGCTTGGCGCCGCGGTGATATTGCCTAACGTTCGTGGCTCGACGGGATATGGGAAAACTTACACCGGGCTGGACAACGGTTTTCGGCGCGAAGACAGCGTCAGGGATATCGGCGCTTTGCTGGACTGGATCGCGACGCAACCCGACCTGGACGAAAGTCGCGTCGCTGTTTTCGGCGGAAGTTATGGCGGGTACATGGTGCTGGCCAGTGCAGTGCATTACAGCGATCGCTTGAAGGCGGTGGTCGACATCGTGGGAATCAGCAATTTCGTAACGTTTTTGGAAAACACGCAGGACTATCGGCGTGATTTACGCCGTGCAGAGTACGGCGATGAGCGGGACCCCGCGATGCGCGAGCACCTGCAGCGAATCAGTCCATTCAATAACGTTGGCCGCATCGATGTGCCCATGTTTATTGTGCAGGGTGAGAACGACCCGCGTGTCCCGGTGACCGAATCACTGCAAATGGTCGAAGCCTTGCGAGCAGACGGTCATACCGTCTGGTTTATGAACGCCATGAACGAAGGACACGGTTACCGGAAGCGGGAAAACATCGACGTCTATCAACAGGCGACGGTGCTGTTTTTCCAACAACACCTGGTTGACGATTGACGAAACAAGTAGAGGCAGCATTAGGCAGGCTCGGTCCGGCGTTTCCGCGCGGGACGGCGGAAAAGCTCGCCACTTTGATTGACGAGCTCGAGAAATGGAATCGCAAGGTCAACCTCACAGCGATCCGCGATCGCAATGAGATGATTACCTCCCACCTGCTCGACAGCCTCGTCGTGGCGCCGCTGATCGAAGGCGATACCGTACTCGATGTTGGCACCGGCCCCGGGTTTCCGGGACTGCCGCTCGCGATTGTTCAGCCGGAGCGCCGCTTTACCCTGCTGGACAGCAACCTGAAAAAGATTATGTTCGTGCAGCACGTGGCCGGATTGCTCGGTTTGGAGAACGTTTCCGCACACCGGGCCCGGGCGGAGGACTATGCACCCGGCCATGGCTTTGATACCGTGATCGCCCGGGCGTTGGCGGCGTTGCCGCAGCTCGTGGAGATGGCCGGACACCACGTAGGAGAGAACGGAGTGTTTGTAGCGATGAAGGGCCGCTACCCGGACGAAGAATTAGACGATTTCGAAAAACAAAATCTTCCGTGGACGCATACAGTAACGGAGCTTGATGTGCCGGGACTTGTGCAAGGCTCACGGCACGCTGTGCTGTTGAGGCCGGGAAGTACCACTTGAGCAGGATCCAATGACGCGAATCATAGCCGTAGCAAACCAGAAAGGCGGGGTGGGTAAGACCACAACCTGCGTCAATCTGGCTGCGTCGCTGGCGGCGACGCAGCGGCGCGTCCTGTTGGTCGACATGGATCCGCAGGGCAACGCGACCATGGGTTGCGGCGTAAACAAGATGGAGGTCGAAAACACCAGTTGCGAAGTCTTGCTGGGTGAGGCGACCGCGGCAGACACCATTGTTTCTGCACCGCAAGGCGGCTTTGCCGTGCTTCCCGCTAACGAAGACCTGACGCTGGCCGAAGTGAACCTGCTGCAGGAAATCGGTCGCGAGATGAAGCTCAAGAAAGCGCTGGCACCGGTGACGGGCCTTTACGATTTCATCCTGATCGACTGTCCGCCTTCGATAAACATGCTGACCATCAACGCGTTGACTGCCGCGGACGGCGTGCTGATTCCGATGCAGTGCGAGTACTACGCGCTTGAAGGCTTGAGTTCATTGCTGCGCACCATCGAACAGGTTCGCGACTCCGTGAACCCCAATCTGGAGATGTACGGCATCCTGCGCACGATGTTCGATCCGCGCGTCAATCTCTCCAACGAAGTCTCGATGCAGCTCATCGAGCATTTCGACAGAAAAGTATTCCGCACGGTCGTGCCACGAAATATTCGACTGGCCGAGGCGCCGAGTTTTGGCGTACCGGTGCTGTTGCATGACCGGGCATCGCGCGGCGCGATCGCCTACCTGGCTCTCGCTGGCGAAGTGCTGCGGCGCGAAGACGATCGCATGGCGGAAGCTGTTTAGGAAAAAGAATGTCACCGAAGAAAAGATTAGGCCGCGGCCTTGATGCATTGCTGACCAAACCCATGGTTTCCGTTTCCAGGCCGGACGCGGTAGAGGTGAGCAAGGACGGCCTCAAAAATTTGCCGGTCGAACACTTGCAGCGCGGCCAGTATCAGCCGCGCGTGGATATGCGCCAGGACACGCTGGAAGAACTGGCGGATTCGATTCGTGCCCAAGGCGTCGTGCAGCCGATCGTTGCGCGTCCTATCAGCAACAAAGATGGGGTGCAGCGCTACGAGATCATCGCGGGCGAACGTCGCTGGCGTGCCGCACAAATGGCAGGCCTCGCGGAGATCCCGGCAGTCATTCGAGATGTACCTGATGAAGCGGCGATTGCCATGTCGCTCATCGAGAATATTCAGCGCGAGAACCTGAATCCTCTTGAGGAGGCACGGGCGCTCGATCGACTGATCCGCGAGTTCGATCTCACCCACGCTGAGGCAGCAAAAGCCGTTGGCCGCTCACGTGCGTCGGTCAGCAACCTGCTTCGTCTGCAGGAGTTGTCGGACAAGGTAAAACCGCTGCTGGAAGAGCGCCAGCTCGAAATGGGACACGCACGCGCATTGCTCGCGATTTCCAACCCGGGGCAACAGCTCGATGTGGCGCGACAGATCATCAAGAACGGTCTCTCTGTCCGGGAGGCCGAAAAACTCATCCGGCGCGTGCTGGGCGGGGCGGCGTCGAAGCCTGCGAAAAAGACACCTGCGCAGAATGCCGATATCCGCCGACTCGAAATCGAGATTTCAGAGAAGCTCGGCGCGAAAGTCAGCGTGGATCACACCGCCAAGGGCACCGGCCAGATCGTGATCAGGTACAACACCCTCGACGAGCTCGACGGCATCCTGAAACACATCCGCTAACCCCCCAAAGGGGTCAGAGCCCTTTGGGCCGAAATTTCGAAAAAGGGCTCTGACCCCTTTTGGGGAGGGCTTAGGCGACTTCTTCGTCGGGGGCGGCGTCTTTCGCGGAATAGACGCGGCGGATGATGCTCGGTATGACGGCTTCCGATATCAGGAAGCCCTGCATCTTGTCGCACTCGATCGTTTTCAGGAATTCAAAGGTTTCCCGGTCTTCAACGCCCTCGGCGCAGACGGACATGCCGAGGTTATGAGCAAGACCCGTAACCGCGGCCAACACGGTTAGTGCAATGCGGTCCTGCTGTGCACGACGTAATGCGGAGGCGTGAATTTTGATCTCATCGAACGGCATTTTTTCAAATGTGCCGAGCGAGGACGATGCGACGCGAAAATCGTCGAGGCAAATTCGAAAGCCTTTCTTGCGCAAAGACCTGAGCATCTGGACGTGCGGTGCATCCGGATCCGCAAGGTCTTGTTCGACCACCTCGAACGTGAATCGGGAACACTCAAGCCCGAACTGCTTGACGATAGCCGCATAATTCTCCGCCAGCATCGGGTCGCCAAGCTGGCTGGAGGCGAGGTTGATACAAGAATTCAGGTGTATGCCGGTGTCCTGCCAGGCCACCAACTGCCGCGAAGCGTCACGAAGCACATACTCACTGAGCTTGCCCATGAGGCCAAACGCCTCCGTTTCCGGCAAAAATTCCAGCGGACCCATGAGCCCGTGCTCAGGGTGGTTCCAGCGCAGCAGCGCTTCGGCCTCGCGCGTCAGCCACTCCGTGCCCGCTGTGCGCTCGACTTTGGGCTGGTAGCGGAGCACAAATTCATGGTTCACAAGAGCGCTTTCAACTTCCTGGCGTGAGATGCGGAGCATACGACGGCGACAGCGTCGCGCCGAGCTGCTCAGGCGGTCAAAATTAAAGTCCTTACCTACCCACTCAACATTGTCGAAAGTCGACAGCTTTTCGACGACTTCGGCCTGTTTGCTGGTCCGTAGAGAGGCCCGGTCCGCCGCAATGATGACGCCAAAGGGAGTCCGTCCATTGGCTGCTTTCAGCGATTGCAGCGTATGCTCTGTGACGTCCGCGTCGGTGAGCATCACGATACGCCGCAACTGGCCCGTCATGAGCTCGGCGAAAGTCGAGGGCTTCGCGAAAACGCTAAGAGCAAAGCTCATCTCCCTGACGACGTCATTCAAGGCCTGGTTCTTGCGAAGGGTATCGGGTGCGATCAGCAGCATATGTGGGCACGGTCTGGTGGATTTCACCCATATATACCCGTTCTGCCGGGTCCCCGATGTGCTCCGTGTCGCAATGAGAGGAAATCGTGGGAACCCCTTAAAAACTACGGAAAAAGCGCCCGAAAAAGGCCTCGAAATAGCCCTTCTTGTGTTGCCATGCCATAGGGCTGCCACTATAATGCGCACGCTCAACAAGGCCCGCCTTGAAAGAAAAAGTCCACACGCGCCACCCACCGCCGGTTATGCCGCTGGAAGTGGCGTTTTTAGTGCCGGAGGCTTAAGGGAAATGGATCTCACCGTGCCCCGGATACTGATGTGGCAGTTTTTGACGGGCACGGCCCTGGCCGCGGCAATCTGGCTCGTTTTCGACAGGGTTGCCGGTTATTCGGCGATGCTGGGAAGTCTGATCTGCCTCATCCCGAACGCTTTTTTGGCTTTACGGCTGTCGGTGCCGCGAAGGAATCGAGGAGCGGCTGCTCTGATTAACGCAGCCTGGATAGGCGAAATAGGAAAGCTGGCGCTCACGGTACTGTTTTTCAGTCTGGTGTTCGTGCTGGTCAGGCCGCTCTCGGCAGCGGCACTTTTTGCAGGATTTATTGCGACGCAGTTCGTGACCCTGTTTGGGTTCTTGATGCGCAGCGAACAAGAGATGGATACGAGAAACAGTAATGGCAGCTGAAAGCGGGCACGGCCCACTCACTTCTGACGCATACATCCAGCACCATTTGCAGAACCTGCAGGTTTGCAAAGATGAGGCAGGTGAATGGGTGACTCATTGTGGCGGAAACTTCTGGGCGGTAAATATCGATTCGATGTTCTGGTCAGTGCTCCTGGGCCTGGTATTCGTCATTCTGTTTCGCAAGGTGGCCAGCAAGACTTCCGCCGATAAGCCAGGCAGGTGGCAGGCATTTGTCGAGATCGTCGTCGAAATTGTCGACAAGAGCGTTAAAGACACCTTCCACGGTAAAAGCCGCCTGATAGCACCGCTGGCGCTCACGATCTTCGTCTGGGTGTTCCTGATGAACCTCATGGATCTGATTCCCGTGGACTGGATTCCCATGACGGCGGCGGCGGTGGGCATTCCCTATATGAAGGTCGTTCCGACCACCGACGTCAACGTGACTTTCGGCATGTCCTTTGCGGTCTTCTTCCTGGTTCTGTTCTACACGATCCGCAACAAAGGGCTGGGCGGCTTCGTTGCAGAACTGACATTGCACCCGATCGCGCCCTCATTTAAGGGGCCGGCCATAATCGCCGCGCCGCTGATCATCGCCTTCAATTTTGTGTTGGAGAGCGTTGCCCTGTTGGCCAAACCCCTGTCACTGTCGCTGCGACTTTTCGGCAACATGTTTGCCGGCGAGCTGATCTTTATCCTGATCGCGCTTCTGGGTATCTGGCAGTTACCGCTGCACTTCGGCTGGGCCGTTTTTCACGTCCTGATCGTGACCTTGCAGGCCTTTATTTTCATGATGCTGACCATAGTCTATTTGAGCTTGGCGTCGGAATCGCATTAATCGATTTACTTTTGTATTCAACACCTTAGAACTGATCCTCTGTAGGAGATTTAGATGGAAACTGTTATTGGCTTTACGGCGATTGCTGTCGCACTTTTGATTGGTCTCGGCGCACTCGGCGTAGGTATCGGCATGGGCTTGCTCGGTGGTCGCTTCCTCGAGGGCGCGGCGCGTCAACCGGAACTGGCTCCGATGCTGCAGACGAAGATGTTTCTCGTCGTAGCCCTGCTCGACGCTGTCGCGATGATCGGTGTCGGTATCGGGCTGTTCTTCGCCTTCGCTAACCCGTTTGTTGGTCAGCTGCAGGCGGCAACGGCCGCGGTTGGCGGCTAGTTAGCCAGACGAAAACCAGACGCTGTGCTGCAGTTGCGGTGCGGTAGAAATTCGTTTTAGGAGTATCCAGTGGATATCAATATGACTCTCATCGGCCAGACGATCGCTATGATCGTATTCGTCTGGTTTTGCATGAAGTTCATCTGGCCGCCAATTCTGGAAGCTATTGAAGAGCGTCAGAAGCAGATCGAAGAAGGTCTCGCTGCCGCCGACAAGGGCAAAGAGTCGCTGGTCAAAGCGGCGGCTGAAGCTGACGAAATCGTCGCGGACGCACGCAAGCAGGCGACCAGCATTCTCGACCAGGCACATGCTCGTGCAAACGAGATCGTGGCCGATGGCAAGGCGGATGGCGTGAAGGAACGCGAGCGCCAGCTCGTTGCTGCAAAAGCGGAAATCGAGCAGGAATCGAACCGGGCTCGCGAAGAACTGCGTGGCCAGGTTTCGGCGATCGCCATCGCGAGTGCAGAAAAGATTCTCCTGCGCGAGATCGACAGCAAGGCACATGCGGACATACTGGGCAAGCTGGCCCAGGAGCTCTAGAAAAACATGGCTGACAACAACACAGTAGCGCGACCGTACGCGACAGCGATTTTCGACCTGGCCAACAAGGCGGGTGCGCTGGCGGCGTGGTCGGAGTCCCTGGGCATTGCCGGGCAGTTGCTGGCGGACAAAGGTCTCGTCGAGTACCTCGGCAATCCAGCGTTCAATAACGCAAAGCGGCTCGAGTTTTTGACGGGACTGTTTGCCAAGGCTGGCGCGAAGACGCTTGCCGGCAAGGATGCGCACGGCACGAACTTCGTGAAAGTGTTGCTGGAAAACGGCCGCACCGCTGTGTTGCCGGAGATCTCAACGCACTTCGAAGCGCTGAAAGCGAAAGTCGAAAACAGCGTGGACGCGACGGTGACGTCGGCGACCGAGCTCAGCAAGAAACAGATTGCCGAAATCGCAACGGCGCTGAAAGCACGACTCGGACGCGAAGTGCGCATCGAGACAGCAATAGATGAAAACCTTATCGGCGGCGCAGTCATTCGGGCCGGCGATGTTGTAATTGACGGATCCTTGCGTGCGAGGCTCGAGGGCCTCGCCACCGCGCTGATCAAATAGCTCCAAAGGGGTCAGAGCCCTTTTGGGCAAAAGATGTCCAAAGGGGTCAGAGCCCTTTTGGGCGAAAGGGGACAAAAGGGCTCTGACCCCTTTTTCATATAGAGGAATAGGAAATGGCACTTAAAGCTTCTGAAATCAGCACGCTGATTAAAGAGCGTATCGAGAACTTCGAAGCGTCCGCGGAAGCGCGCGATGTGGGAACCGTTATCGCGGTTACCGACGGTATCGTTCGCATACATGGTCTTGCCGATGCACGTTACGGCGAAATGCTCGAGTTCCCGCAGAACACCTTCGGCATGGCTCTGAACCTCGAGCAGGACTCAGTTGGTGCGGTTGTCCTCGGTGACTACAAACACATTTCCGAAGGCGACACCGTCAAGACGACGGGCCGCATCCTCGAAGTGCCCATCGGTGAAGCGCTGCTGGGACGCGTCGTCGACGCACTCGGTAACCCGATCGACGGCAAAGGCCCGATCGACACGAAACTGACCGCGCCGATCGAAAAGGTTGCGCCGGGCGTTATCGATCGCAAGTCGGTCGACCAGCCCGTACAGACCGGCTTGAAGTCCATCGACTCGATGGTGCCGATCGGCCGTGGCCAGCGTGAGCTGATCATTGGCGATCGCCAGACCGGTAAGACGGCCGTTGCGATCGACGCCATCATCAACCAGCGCGGCACAGGCGTGAAGTGCATTTACGTTGCTATCGGCCAGAAAGCATCGTCTATCGCCGGTGTTGTAAGAAAGCTCGAAGAAGAAGGCGCGCTCGCACACACGATTATCGTCGCAGCTGCCGCTGCCGACAGTCCTGCGATGCAGTACATCGCACCGTATGCCGGCACATCGATGGGCGAGTACTTCCTCGATAAGGGCGAAGACGCGCTGATCGTGTACGACGACTTGACCAAGCAAGCCTGGGCTTACCGCCAGGTATCGCTGTTGCTGCGACGTCCGCCAGGCCGCGAAGCCTATCCGGGTGACGTTTTCTACCTGCACTCCCGTTTGCTCGAGCGCGCATCGCGTGTCAGCACCGCATACGTTGAGCGCGTGTCGGGCGGCAAGGTCAAAGGCAAAACAGGTTCGCTGACGGCGCTGCCGATCATCGAAACCCAGGGCGGCGACGTATCGGCTTTCGTACCGACCAACGTGATTTCGATTACCGACGGCCAGATCTTCCTTGAGTCCGATCTCTTCAACGCAGGTATCCGCCCGGCCATCAACGCCGGTCTTTCGGTATCTCGCGTCGGTGGCGCCGCGCAAACGAAAATCATCAAGAAGCTCGGCGGCGGTGTACGACTCGCGCTCGCGCAGTATCGTGAACTCGCAGCTTTCGCACAGTTCGCATCCGATCTCGATGCGGCAACACGCGCACAGCTCGAGCGTGGTGCCCGCGCAACCGAGCTCATGAAGCAGAAGCAGTATTCACCATTGTCGGTTGCCGAGATGGGTCTGTCGCTGTTCGCGGTTAACGAAGGCTTCGTCGACAAGGTACCGGTGGACAAAGTGGTCACCTACGAAGCGGCGCTGCATGATTTCGCACGTGCAAATCACGGTGACGTGCTGGACTCGATCAACAAGTCCGGTGATTACAACGACACCGTTGCGGCGAGCCTCAAGGGTATTTGCGAAGCATTTGCCAAGAAAGGGGCCTACTAAGCCGTGGCCGGTGAAAAGGAAATACGTTCGAAGATCGCTTCTGTAAAGAACATGCAGAAGATTACGAGCGCGATGGAAAAAGTCGCCGCGAGTAAGATTCGAAAAGCGCAAAAGCAGATGGAAGCATCGCGTCCGTACGCCGAGCGTATTCGCCGAGTCGTTGGCCATCTCGCGCACGCTAATCCGGACTACAAGCATCCGTATTTGACGGAACGTGAAGTCACGCGCGTTGGCTACATCGTGATCTCGACCGATCGTGGCCTTTGCGGTGGCCTAAACGCCAACCTGTTCAAGACCATGATCGGCGAAATATCCGACTGGCAGTCGAAGAACATTGAAGTCGATCTGTCGCTCGTGGGCGCGAAGGCTGTTGCGTTCTTCCGTCGCCTGGGCGGCAAGGTCCTCGGTACGGCAACGCACCTGGGTGACAAGCCCAGCGTCAACGAGTTGATTGGTTCGATCAAGATCATGCTCGATGCCTACAGTGAAGGAAAAATCGACCGCCTGTTCCTGGTGCACAACGAGTTCGTCAACTCGATGACGCAGAAGCCGGACGTCAAGCAGTTGCTGCCAGCCAGCGGTATCGGTCACGACGACGAAGATCTGCAGGCGCACTGGGACTACATTTACGAACCCGATGCCGGCGAATTACTCGATGACGTGTTGATGCGTTACATCGAGTCGCAGGTTTATCGTGGCGCGGTTGAAAACTTCGCCTGCGAAATGGCAGCGAAGATGATGGCGATGAAGTCGGCAACGGATAACGCCGGCGACATCATCGAGGGATTGCAGCTGAAGTACAACAAGGCTCGACAGGCAGCAATCACACAAGAAATTTCAGAAATTGTCGGTGGCGCAGCCGCCGTATCAGGCTAAGGAAAGAGTATGAGCACTGGAACTACTGTGCAGGTAATTGGCGCTGTTGTGGACGTTCAGTTCCCCGCGGGCCAAATCCCTAAAATTTATGACGCGTTGATCATCGACGATGCGGCAATCACGCTTGAAGTTCAGCAACAGCTGGGCGACGGCGTAGTCCGCACGATCGCGATGGGCTCTTCCGAGGGTCTGAAGCGCGGCATGTCCGTGACAGATACGGGCAGTCCGATTATGGTGCCGGTTGGCGCAAAGACGCTGGGTCGCATCATGGACGTGCTTGGCCGTCCGATCGACAACGCGGGCGACATCGGCGCGGAAACGAAGATGCCGATCCACCGCGCACCTCCGTCTTATGAAGAGCAGGCAGCAACCACCGAACTTCTGGAAACGGGCATCAAGGTCGTCGACCTGATCATGCCTATTTCCAAGGGTGGTAAGGTGGGCCTGTTCGGCGGCGCCGGCGTGGGCAAGACCGTAACGCTGATGGAACTCATCAACAATATCGCGAAAGAGCACGGTGGATATTCTGTGTTTGCGGGTGTGGGTGAACGTACTCGTGAAGGTAATGACTTCTTCCACGAAATGACGGAGTCGGGCGTTATCGACAAGGTGTCCCTGGTTTACGGACAGATGAACGAGCCGCCGGGCAACCGCCTGCGCGTTGCGCTGACCGGTTTGACGATGGCTGAAGCGTTCCGCGACGAAGGCCGCGACGTACTGATGTTTATCGACAACATTTACCGTTACACACTGGCCGGAACCGAAGTATCCGCGCTGCTCGGCCGCATGCCGTCAGCCGTGGGTTACCAGCCGACACTTGCTGAGGAAATGGGTATTCTGCAGGAGCGTATCGCTTCGACGAAGACCGGATCGATTACATCGTTCCAGGCCGTTTACGTACCTGCCGACGACCTCACCGACCCGTCGCCGGCAACGACCTTCGCTCACCTTGATGCGACGCTCGTATTGTCACGTAACATTGCCGAGCTGGGTATTTACCCCGCGGTTGATCCGCTCGACTCCAGTTCACGAATTCTCGATCCGCTTGTCATCGGCCAGGAACATTACGACTGCGCGCGTGGCGTGCAGGCTGTACTGCAGCGTTACAAGGAACTGCAGGACATCATCGCCATCCTTGGTATGGATGAGCTCTCTGAAGACGACAAGCAAACGGTTTACCGAGCTCGCAAGATTCAGAAATTCCTGTCGCAGCCGTTCTTCGTTGCCGAAGTATTCACGAACTCACCGGGTAAATACGTTTCTCTCGCGGAAACGATCCGTGGCTTCAACGGTATTGTCGCTGGCGATTACGATCACATACCCGAGCAGGCGTTTTACATGGTCGGCACGATCGACGAAGCTGTCGAGAACGCGAAGAAGTTCCAGTAGGAAACGACTATGGCCACGATCAAAGTCGACATCGTATCCGCGGAAGGCGAAATCCATTCGGGCGTAGCCACGATGGTTTTCGCGCCGGCGAAGATGGGCGAAGTGGGCATTGCACCGCGTCACGCGCCGATGCTGTCACCGCTGTCGCCGGGCGAGGTACGCGTGCAGGATGAGAGTGGCAACGAGGTCGCCTTTTACATCACGGGTGGTCTTCTCGAAGTGCAGCCGCATCTCGTAACGATACTTGCCGACACCGCGCTGCGCGGCGACCAGCTGGACGAAGCGGCCGCGCTTGCCGCACAACACGATGCGGAAGAAGCATTGAAGGGCGCCTCGGAACAAACCGACATCGCCCGCGCCCAGGCCGAACTCGCCGAAGCCCGAGCCCGTTACACTGCGGCACAAAAACTGAAAGGCAAGCGCAAAGGCGCCTAACCCCCCAAAGGGGTCAGAGCCCTTTTCGTTCTTTTCTCCCCAAAGGGGTCAGAGCCCTTTTTGCGATCACACCAGCGACCGCCCTTTCCGCAGTGCGACACGGATTCGTTCGTCATGATCCTCGATGCCGCTGACGAAAAGGTGTCGATAACGCCTCGCGCGCTCCTCGCTGGATTGTCCCAGCGCAAGCCATTCCGGACTTGCCGTAACGAGGCCGTCGGGAAGATTCATCGCATTCGCCCGGTAGCTCGACCATTTGTATTCGCGGGCCGAACGAGCCAGGCCGGCCCGCACAGGGTTAAGTTCGATGTATCGATAGCAGGCAAACAGGTAGTGCTCGGAACCGATCACCGACGATCGAAAACGACCCTCCCACAGAGTTCCGGTCCGGACGTGTAGCTTATTGAAATAGCATACATACTTTCGCCCAAGCTGCTGCATCATTCTCGATACCGCATCCTCCCGAGCCGGTACCGCAAGTATATGAACGTGATTCGTCATGAGCACAAACGCGTAGATCGATACCCGGTAATGCGCGGACGTCTCACGCAGTGCGGCCAGGTAAGAGCGAAAATCCTGCTCACACCGAAAGCTCGATCGCCTATTGATGCCTCGCTGCATGATGTGAACAGGACAGTTCGCTGTAATGGATCTCGGTGGCCTCGGCATGACGTAATCGTGCCGCAATGAAGGTCGGCAGCGCAGCGACAATTCTTGGCGATCACGCAAAAAAGGGCTCTGACCCCTTTAGGGGCAATCGGCGCAAAAGGGCTCTGACCCCTTTGGGGGTCAGCTGCGGCGGAAGATCGGCAGCACGCCCAAGCGGTCCGTCAGCTCCACCGGGTTGCCATCGAGGTCGATGAGCCCTCGCGGCGGATCGAATTTCTGCGTCAGGCTCGACACTGCCAGCATAGTAATCAGGGACACGCCCAGCCCGATCAGGTCGCCGGGCAGCTCCGGCGCCACGACACGCGAAATTAGCCAGGCGCCAAACCCGGCAACCATCGCGGACAATGCGCCAGTGCGATTGGCCTTCTTCCACCATACAGCCAAAAAGAACGGCATCACGACGCTACACAGACTCACGATGTTCGCATCAATCATAACGTCGAAAACCACCTGGGCTTTCAAGGCAACAAAAATCGCAATGGCGCCATAAAGAGGAATTGCGAAACGCGCGACGGACAGAGACTGTTTGTCGGTCGGATCGCGAACGACGAGCGGCAGCAGGTTCCGGCTGGTGATGCTCGCACATGCCAGCAAAGCACTGTCGCAGGAACTCATGATTGCGGCGAGTATGGCGCCGACGAAAACGGCGACACCAACAGGGTGGAGGTGTTCGATGGCCATCGCGGGTATAACAGATTCCGATGATGCAAGGCCCGGCATAGTTACGCTGGCTATGATGCCGATTAACACCGGTATCATGCCGAAGGCGAGGTAACCGAAACTCCCGAGATAAAATGCGTTTTGCGCCACGCGCTCAGACTTTGCGGCCATCGCGCGCCCGATCAGGTTTTGTCCGGCGACATCGGTGAGGCCGAAAATAAACCATAAACGAAAATAGTTCAGCCAGTGTTCCCAATTGTGTTGCGACGGAAGCAGGCGGAAGGTGTTCTCAGGCAGCTGCGGTGCAATCGCCGACCAGCCACCAACGTCAATCAGTACCACGACCAGCAGGACGACGAGCCCGATCATTATGATGCCCATCTGCCAGGCATCCGTCAGCGCAACCGCCCACATGCCACCGATCATCGTGTAAAGAATAATAACGAAAGCACCGGCGATGATCCCAACCTCAAGAGGTGTTCCGGTCAATCGCTCGAAGACGAGCCCGAAAGCAACCAGCATTGCCCCGATCCAGCCTATGTTCGATATAAGGTTCGTGATCGTCGTGATAAATGCCGCGGTCTTGCCGTAGCGCTGCTCAACCAGGTCGACATAAGTCAGCAGCCGCAGGCGGCGAAACAAGCGCGCGAAAAACATTCCGACAATGAATAGCGCCAGCGCCGCGCCAAAAGGGTCGGCGATGACACCCAGCAGGCCGTCGTCATACGCCGCACCCGACGCGCCCATCATCGTGCCGCCGCCGAACCAGGTGGCGATAATCGTCGCTGTGCAAATGAAGATCGGCAGCTTGCGACCTGCGACGATAAACTCGGCCGACGTTTTTGCCTTCCTGGATGCCTGCGCGCCGATGACCAGCATCAACACCATGTAAATCGCGACGCCGATAAAAATGACGGTCTCGGTCGTCACGCGATGCTATTCCATGCGACGAAACAGCGGCAGGGTACCCAACCGTCGCGCAAGCCCGAGCGTGTT